>Ga0315291_10009508_pt1 | contig 11917 bp, 12 predicted proteins | sample YL17G12_20_MG_FD_203070 | JGI IMG/M metagenome (GOLD analysis project Ga0315291, IMG submission 203070) | Sediment microbial communities from Yellowstone Lake, YNP, Wyoming, USA - YL17G12_20 | ecosystem: Environmental > Aquatic > Freshwater > Lake > Sediment | place: USA: Wyoming | collected...
TAAGGCCAGAACAGCATGAAATAGACCGGGGGCAGTCCGGCAGCCATGTAGGGCACATTGATGAACCAGGCTCCCAATAGCGCCAATATAAGCGCCACCACGCTCAGCAAGAACGCCCAGTTCTTTTTGGTAAAGAACCCGTAGGCGCTGACCGCAAACAGAACGCCACCTAAGATGCCAAGATCAGCCATTAAAGGATGGATGTACTTAAGCAAGATCTCGCAGCCCGGCTCGGCGGTTGGCGTGTGCATTCCAATCTGGTACCAATGCATGAACAGGAGCATGTGCCCGATGATTCCCAACAGGCTGGCGATGATGGCCAGGATGCCCCCAAGCAGATTCTTGTTTTTCATTATTCTTCTCCTTATTGATTATGGATATGGTCCGGTAGTTTCACCGGTGTGACACGAGCAGCCGTTGTAGTAGGCTGCATTGTTGTGGTACGCCACGTAGACGACAGTACCCGGTTCGATGGTGAGGTTGCAGTTCTTCAGGAAAAGCGGTTCTTCCTCCCATGCGACAACCTGAACATTGCAACTAACGTAGACCGTCCCGCTCCAAACATCGTTGCACAGCGGACCTTCTACAACTTTATCCACCGTTAGCGTCATGCCGCCAATTTTGACAGTTGCGGGTGTGGGTGAGGAGCCGGGTGTGGCATCTAGTTCTGTCGGGGGGTCGGTCAAATACCGGGGTACACCGGTTACTGCCGGACAGACAGGCGTACTTGATTGACAGCCGGATAGGAGAATAAGCAGAACCACGAAAGAGATGATGGTTGAATGCTTTACAGACTTTTCCATAAGTTGTTCGCTTTGTTCGACACCCTCCTTTGTGAAATTTATCTTTAGTTTACTGATTTCTGGCAATGTTGCATATGACTTTTATCGAACTCTTCCGATGATATAACCAAGTAAAACAATATATAATTACTGTAGAAGCTTTTTTTCGGTAATCAATGATAGGAGCATGCATGCCCTCTAAAGCGATGGATGATCTGTCATCCGTGCCCTTTTTTGCGGAATTGGATAAGAAAGTGCTGGAAATTGTCAAATGCGCCGTTGCTTCACAACACTATAAGACCGGAGAAACAGTATTTCTACAGGGCGATCCTTGTGTTGGCCTGTACATACTCCAGGAAGGCTGGTTGAAGGGCATCATTACCTCGCCTGCGGGACGGGAGCAGATCATTCGTTTGTTGGGACCGGGAGATGTATTTAACGAAATCGGCCTGCTAACGGACGGCAAGAATCTGGTGATGGTCCAGGCGTTGGAAGATTCCACGTTGTGGGTCATTGAACGGGAAACAATGCTGCGGATGATGGACGAGCACCCGCGCCTGTGCCGTGTGATAGCCCAGAATATGGCCGAGCGTGTTCTTCATCTCATGAAACTGGTCGAAGACCTCTCATTGCGGACGGTGAAAAGCCGCATGGCGCGGCTCCTGCTGGAGAATGCTGTCGAGGGCATTATCAGCCGGCGCCGGTGGATGACCCAGACAGAAATGGCGTCACGCTTGGGTACGGTGCTGGATGTGGTCAACCGCACCATGAATGCTCTGGCGAATGATGGATTGATCTGCGTCGAGCGGCAAAGGATTCAAATCCTGGACCACAAACGGCTGGAGGAATTGGCGATTCTGGAAGATTAAGTGTAAATTCGACAAAAGTCTTATTCTGCCAAAGAGGGGAGATGTATTCTTAATGGGTATATTGAATCATGATTCAGAGGAGGAACCATGGACAAACAAGTTTATCTGCGTCGATTGGCAAAGTGCGGCGAGCTTATGGGTCACCTGGGCATTGATGTGCTCCTGCTGACCAAGCCGTCCAATATGTTCTATCTGACCGGCGACGGCCGGTTGTGCGCTTTTGCCATGATCACCAAGGATAGCAAAGTGGCGCTCGGCGTGCCGGTCACGGACGTTGAAGATGTGAGGCAATTGGCTCACTTCGATCAGATCGTTGGTTTCGACGACGAAGTGGGAATGATCCACTCGATTGCCCATTTCTTCGAGCACTTCGGGATCACCAAGGGGACAGTCGGGCTGGAATACACCTTTCTGACCCAGTCCATGATGAGCATGTTGACTCACCCACACGCCAAACCCGAGGGGGTCATTCCGAAGGACTGTACGCACATCCTATCTGAAATGCGCATGGTGAAGGAACTGGAGGAAATCGAGCGCATCCGCGCTGCGGCCAAAGTTGCCGTTATAGGCATGGATGCGGCGGTCAAGGCGGTCAAGCCAGGCATAACTGAAAGCCGGATCGCTGCGGAGGCAGAATACGCCATGCGTAACGCCGGGGCGGAGGAGTTCTGGCGATCTTATGTCTGTTCGAGGCCGCGGACCAGTATTGCTCATGGATTGCCGACAGCGCGTAAGATCGAGAAGAATGATCTGATAATGATCGATATTCATCCCATCGTCAATGGCTACAGTGCCGACATTTGTCGCACGGTCTGCGCAGGCAAGCCAACCCCTGAGCAGCAGAAAGCTTACGATCTGTATCTCGAAGCGCAGCAAAGTACGATCAAGATGATCAAAGCCGGCGTTGGCATGCTTGATCTAGAAGGGCACCTGCACCAGGTCATGACGGATGGCGGTCACGGAAACCATATCTTCGGCCCGCCCATTCACGGCGTCGGGATCGAATTCGAGGAAGCGCCGCTGCCGCCCGGACACGCATTCTTCCATGGCGAAAAAGCACCGCCGCCTTTGGCTGAGAATATGGTTATTGCAGTGGGCAACTGCGGCTTATATGCAGGCCCATGGGGAGTGCGCGTAGAAGACACGAACTGGGTTAAAGCGAACGGATATGAAACGCTGACAAATTATCCGCGTTCGCTGATTTTCTAAGGAGGTGGTGATATGGAGAAAAAACCGACAGATGTGCTCGAGGATGAGCATCGATACATTCTAAAGGTGATTGGTGCCATGTCCGTACTGGCCGAATCATTGGAGAAGGGCGAGCAAGTAGAGCCAGAAACGTTCAAGAACATAGTGGAATTCATGCGCATCTTCGCGGACAAGTGCCATCACGGTAAAGAGGAGGCGCTGTTATTCCCTCTCCTGGAAAAAAGAGGTGTGTCTCCACACGGCTGTCCGATAGGGGTATTGATCCATGACCACCAGACAGGGCGGACGCTCGTCACAGGACTGGCTGAGTCCGTAGAAGGTTACCAGAAGGGGGAACCTACCGCTAGAGAAGCTCTTCTGAAAAATATACGCGGCATAACGGATCTTTATCCGGGTCATATCTGGAAAGAGGACTACCTTGCATTCCCGATGTCTAATAAAGTTCTGAGTGCGGAAGACCAACAGAGTTTGAGTGAAGAATTCGAAAAAGTTGATGAAAATATCGGTAGAGATGTCTATCAGCGATTGGCACACCTAGCTGATCATCTTGAATAAATTCATAGAGGAGATTGACAATGTTCATGAACATCATCCACTTTCCGCCCATCAAAGCGAGCAAGGATGCTGAATTCCGGGCGTGGTTCGCCTGGTCGAACGAGCAGTATGCCAAGCATAAGGGCTTTATCAGCCGCAGACTCCTGAAGCCGCGCAAGGGTGGGACATATGTTAGTGTCATGGAACACGAAAGCTACGAAACTTTCATGGCCATGCACACCAGTCCCACTCAGACAGAAGCCCATAAACGGGTAGAGCCACTGTTTGACGGTAATCTATCCCCAGAATTTTTTGATGTCATTCTGGAGTGAGTCTTGATCGTCGGCTAAAGCGACGATAGATGGAAAAGTATTACGATACCCGAGGTCTGCAGCTTTCATTGGGCAGCTACAGCCTGCTCGTTTTCATCAAATTTGGTATGATGGGACTACCTATTTTATGAGACCGCCATACGCCGGATTGTGCCTTAATGCCATTGTATGCTAATACTTCCCCAAACTAGCAATGTTTTCGGTTTCGTGAGTTTCATTGACAAATGAGCGGAAAAGGAGGAAGAGATGGAGACAAAAGCACAAGGAAAAGAAGTGGATGATACACGGCAGCTCTCACCGTGGTGGCGAAATGGTGTCATCATAGTTATCATCGTTGGCTTTTCGATCCTAATCGGGCTGACGGTCCGAGCCTACCGGGATGCGCCACCGGTTCCGCAACGGGTGGTAAGCCCTTCCGGCGAAGTGGTGTTCACTGGCGATGATATCCGCGCCGGGCAGCAGATTTTCCTCAAGTATGGCCTGATGGAAAACGGAACGATCTGGGGGCATGGTGCTTACTTAGGTCCTGATTTCTCAGCGGCCTACCTGCATGCCCTGGGTGGGGCAGCTGCCAACAACATTGCGATGGAGCGATACGGGCAGAATTATGCCGCGCTGGACGCAGCCGGACAAGCGGCTGTTCAGGCTGAAGTGGCCCAGATGCTCAAGCAAAACCATTACGATACTCAGACCAGTGTTCTGACTGTAACACAGCCTGAAGCTGACACCTTCCAAAGCCAGCAAACTGTCTGGGCGGACTATTTCTCCAAACCGGGTGCGGATGCCGGCCTGCAGGCGAACTTGATCCATGATCCTCAGGAAATACACCAGTTGACAGCCTTCTTCGCCTGGGCTGCCTGGGCTTCGGTTGCCGACCGCCCGGGACGGGAGTATTCATACACCAACAATTTCCCCTATGACCCATTGGTTGGCAACAAAGCAACCACCGACGCCGTACTGTGGAGTGCCCTGAGTCTGATTGCTCTCCTTGGAGGCACAGCAGCAGTGTTGTTTGCCTTTGGGCGCTTCAATTACCTAGGCTGGAAGGGGAAAAAAGAGCATGTTCATCCGCAGATGCTGCCGGGTGGGGAAACCACCGCCAGCCAGAGAGGAACAATCAAGTACTTTTTGATCGTGGCATTACTGCTATTGGCACAGGGCCTGGCCGGGGCGTTAATCGCTCATTACCGCGCTGATCCCAGCTCCTTCTATGGATTGGATCTATCACGTCTTCTTCCGAGCAACATAACCCGTACCTGGCATTTGCAGACTGCACTTTTCTGGATCGCCACCTCCTATATTGCCGGGGCGTTATTCCTCGCCCCTGCAGTTGGGGGCAGAGAACCATATAGGCAATCGTTGTGGGTGAATATATTGTTCGGCGCCCTGCTCTTGGTCGTGGGCGGCAGCCTGCTTGGGGAATACCTGGGGATCAACAACTGGATGGGGAAGCTTTGGTTCTTGTTCGGCAACCAGGGCTGGGAGTTCCTGGACCTGGGGCGCATCTGGCAAGTGCTGCTGGCTCTTGGCCTGGTGGTCTGGGTGATCCTGCTCATGCGGGCCATCGCGCCGGCGCGTAAGGATAAGGATAAGAAGGAAATCTCCTCGCTTTTCCTGTATGCAGCAATCGCCATTCCGCTGTTCTACCTGCCGGCCTTGTTCATCACGAGTACCACCAATTACACAATTGCGGACATTTGGCGGTTCTGGATCATCCACCTGTGGGTAGAAGGCTTCTTCGAACTCTTCGCGACCGTGATGGTAGCGATCATCTTCTACCTGTTGGGCATGGTAACCCGTAAAACTGCTACCCGGGTGGTCTACCTGGATGCCATTCTGTTCCTGGCCAGTGGTATCGTTGGGACCGGCCATCACTGGTATTGGACCGGTCAATCCAACATCACCCTGGCGCTGGCAGCTCTTTTCTCTGCCCTGGAAGTCGTGCCTCTGACCCTGCTCACCCTGGATGCCTGGGATTTCATCAAGCTTACCCGCGGAAAATGTGATATCTGTGGGCAGGAAATCTCCATCCCTCACAAGTGGACATTCTACTTCTTGATGGCGGTGGGTTTCTGGAACTTTATTGGGGCTGGAGTCTTCGGTTTCCTGATCAACATGCCAATCGTGAGTTACTACGAAGCTGGCACCATGTTGACACCGAACCATGGACATGCTGCCCTGATGGGCGTCTTCGGGATGCTTGGACTTGCCTTGATGATGTTTGCAATCCGTCAGGTACTGGCAGACGAGCAGTGGAAGCGGGTGGAGAAATATATCCGCATCTCCTTCTGGGGCTTGAATATCGGCCTGGCGTTGATGGTCATTCTGTCCCTGTTCCCGGGCGGTGTGTTGCAATTACGGGATGTCCTGTTGAATGGTTACTGGCACGCCCGAAGCCCTGCTTACCTGACCGAGGGAATGAGCAAGCTCATTGAATGGATTCGCCTGCCGGGTGACTTGGTGTTTGGCATCGTTGGGGTCCTCCCGGCGGTACTAGCGATTGGCTTAACTTATTGGTATATTCGGAAGAAACCTGTCACGTAAAACCAATCTTTTAATCGTTTCCTGGCAGCAAAATTCTTTTTGCTACTACGTCTGAATTATTTATTCTATGGATTACTGTTATTTATCCCTACTTCTTAGTGACAGTAAAAACTAACCAATCCCCTTCCATATGTTGTCGATATACCAATCCCATATAATCAGCTATAGCGACCCATTTATTATCAAAAAATTGAATATACTCGTCCACGCTGACTTCTGATTTGAAGAATTGGTGGATCGAGTTTTCGCCAAATGATTTCATTCTGGCCTGAATGCTCATTTCTGATTCACTCAGGATTTCCATCTCAAAGCCTTGAAATTGCTGTTTGTTAGTAGAAATTCCTTCTATAAGACCTAGAGGGCCTTTGCTTTTTTCTTCATCCCAAAAGGGTGCAGCAACTTGACCTGCCCATGTGCCAAAATCTTCAGCGCTTTGTCCATGAGATTTGGCATAAGTTATGCCACAAACAATGAAGTAAATCAAATTTGCCTCAGCAGTTTCCCACTTCTGTTGAAGTGTCAATTGAGGTAATTCAATTGTCATGATGTATCTCCTGATACTTTTATATTCTCTTTAGGTAATATGGCTCGATTATGTAAGGTGGCTCCCCAAATCATTCATCTATGAAATACTATAGCATTTTTTAGGGTTGACTTCAATAGGTAAATCGATTTTCCCCTTTCGCCAACCAGTTGACTTTGCCTCAATCCGACCTATAATAAATGTGCAATCCGTTTCACCTCGTCGGAAGAGCACCTTTGAGCAGTTTTCATCAAGGCCGCTGATGATATATCAACGGTTATTTTGATACAAAGGAGGAAGGCGGGTATGAAGATTTCACCCGGATTGAAAACTCTCTTTCTGGTTCATTTCATCGTCGGGCTTGTCTTCGGTCTGGGTTACTTGTTTATTCCGGCGACGATTATGGGCTGGTTTGGAATACAGGTTCAAGATCAATTTCCTTGGCGGATGATTGGTGCTGCGGTTCTTGCCTTCACTGTAAGTTCCTGGTATTGCTACAAGGCTGCTGAATGGGACAAGGTGAAAATTGTCGTTATTGCTGAGATTGTTTGGACAAGCCTCATAGCCCTAATAGGATTGTATGGGCTTCTCTTTGCCGGACAGCCAGCAGGATTTTGGGTCAATGTGATAATCATGGCTGGCTTCGCAATCGCATTTGGATACTTTTACACAAAAAAGTAGTAAGGGTTGCGCTCAATACCCTCGATATAGGTGGAACGGATTGAAATATCTTCTAACAACAAGCCTCACCGATCCTTCTTGGTACATGAGGCAAACCAATAAGCCTGTTGTCATTTCAACAGTGTTCGAATTGCCAAGGGATGCGAAATCAGCATATTGTTTGAACTTTTCCAGAGAGGAGGTGAGAGCATGGCAAAGGTAGAGAAGTCCGTAACGATTAAAGCCAATGTCGAGAAGGTATTCGACTACATGGCCGATCCCAGAAACCTTCCCGAGGTTTGGCCAAGCATGGTTGAGGTGAGAGACGTAAAGCCGTCGCCCACAGGCGGGTACAACTTTAGCTGGACGTACAAGATGGCCGGCATGCGTTTCGAAGGCGCCTCAGAGACAACAGAGTATATCGCCAACCAACACAATGTTACTGAAAGCAAGAAAGGAATCCAGAGTAAGTTCACCTGGTCCTACAAGCCGGAGGCGGGAGGCACTATGGTAACTGTGCAGGTGGAATACACTGTGCCAATCCCCTTACTTGGCAAGCTAGCTGAGGCGTTCATCATTAAACAAAACGAGCATGAGGCAGACGTGATGCTGGCAAATCTGAAAGCAAGGATGGAAGTCTGAAATATCAACAATAAGTTAAGGTCTGATTTCGCACAATTTCCTGTTCCAGGTCACGCCTCGTTTCCTTGTAAGGGGGCTCCTCACTCCATCCCCCAAACCAATGCCCGATCAAGAGCGGGGCGTGACCTATTCCAATAACCCTCTATGATGAATGAACCTTTATAATCTTTTAATATCGCCCCCTACGGATATCATCGTGTATAGTGTTGATGCGGGAGGCTTTGGTGAGTAATTTCATGAGGGCAATGTACCACTTATGTTCCACTTCGCGAAAAACCATGCACTTACACTCACCGAAGGCGGTCGGTTGCAAACACTGGTTAGGCCAAATCCCTCAAGCTAAAATGCAGCTGCAACTCAAATGTACCAGGATTTGACAATGCAATTCATCGGTTTCCGCTTTATCATTCGCTCCCTTCTGCTGCTTCAACGTTTATCCCCACCTCAGACAGGCTGTCAAGCATACGCTGGCGGGAGCGAACTGGTATCTTTGTTTTCGCCGCCTTGACCAAGTCCTCCTCTTCAACCACTCCCGAACCTCTTTCTTGAGCCAACGCTTCACTGGCCTCAACGATGGTTCTGAGTGCTTGCTGGCGCACAAAGGGAGGCATGGGCGAGATAGCGTCCTTCAGTTTACGCCACAGATTTTCGTCCCAGGGCATGCTTCTCATCGCTTTAATTCCTCCTCGTTGAACCAGCACGCAGCGTCCTCAGCAGTAAGGCTGCCCGTCTGTGCATAGACTCTGCAACGAGCTCCGCCACAAACATAGCGGTAGTCACAACGTCCGCACTTACCTTCCAGTTTGTTTCTATCTCGCAGAATCTGGAAGACTTCCGAATTCTGCCAAATGTCCACAAAACTCTGCTCGTGTACATCTCCAGCCTTTTTCTGGAGTACCATGCATGGATAGACTGTGCCGTCGTACAGGACACAGCAATAGCGTATTCCTGCAGCACAGCAACTGCGGACGAATTTGGTCAATACTTCATCCTCGGGTACGGTTTTTTCTACCTCTGCCCAGATCTGGGGAAGACCGACACAGCGATAAATCATAGCGTCCTCAGCACGTTGGCGTGTGATGTATTCTTGTATAAAGACACGTCTTTCATCAATCGTCATCTCAAATTCAGCGTTCTCCTCTCCTCGTCCTGCGGGAATATAGTCGAAGACCTCCACGGCCTTAGCTCCCCATTCCTTGGCCTTGTCGGCAATGGCTCCCCATTGCTCCCAACATCCGTGACGCAGCGTAGGCGCAATTTGAAAGGAGATGCCTGCCTGACGAATGTTCTCGATACCTTGCAGTGTCTTTTCCCACGCTCCTTGCATGCCGCGGAAGGCATCGTGCGTTTCCGCATCTGCTCCATCCAGGCTGATGGCGATGGCCTCGAGGCCGGCTTCGGCCAGCTTCATCGCTACCTCGGGCGTGATAAGAGTGCCATTTGAGCCCATCACCGTCGTTAGGCCTGCACTCCGCGCGTGCCGTACGAGGTCAAAAATGTCAGAACGCATCAATGGTTCGCCCCCATCCAATATGATAAGACGCGCTCCAGTCTCAGCGATTTGAGTGATCAGCTGCTTGGCTTCAGCAGTATCGAGCTCCCTCGGATGAGGTGAATCTATGGACTGACTATAGCAATGTTTGCACTTCAGGTTGCATTCTCTGGTCACAGCAAAACTGACCAACGTTGGTGCTGTGGTTTTCATACACTTATCCTCCTTGTGAAATCGATGTTGGCTACAACTGTTTGTGGTGTAGGGCTTAATGGCTGCGAGGTATGCGGCCCGGCTCGTCAACCCACGAGTTCACAGCGCGCTGAGGCTGGGTTAGCTTAAGCGAGTTGTTCGCCGGCACAGATGGGTGCACCTCCCGTCATTCCTGCTGGCGGTCAAGCCAATCCAGCGCACGCTCCCAATACAGAGCATTCTTCATGAGTTCGTTGGCATGTTCGAGGCTGTGCTGGATGGTCTTGGCAACGACAAACTCAGCAGACACTGGACCCAGGCCGGTCTGAACCTTCTCCGCCTGCCAATCCTCCTCTTGTATGGCTTGAAGAATTTCGAGCTGGACTGTTCTGAGGTTGTGAAGCCTCTCTAGCAATGGCTCGATCGCAATCGCGCCAGCCACCTGGTTCTTCCACTCCGCCTCCTCGAGCTCAGACTGGGGGAAAATCAGATCCACAGTGGGGTGCGGATCCCCGATCCAGCAGCGCATTGTTGGAATAGCATAAGTCTCCTCGTAGAAGACCAGATGATACAGCTGGCGCAGTGCCGGCCATTCCCCGAAGTAGGTCTTGAACCCCTTGTCAGCGTGGGGATGTCTACCATGAGGGGGACTCTCCAAGAGACGATCAGAGGGCACATTGGAGATGGCCCAGCCAATAATCCGCTCGGTTTGCTCAAGCCATGACGCAAGCTCACTCTTGATCGTCATGACAGCTCGCCTCGTGTGACGTGCACCGTGCCGAAGAAGTGCAGTGCCACCGTACTACTGTTACTTATAACTCGTTCTATTCTTACTACCATTTGTTATAATCTAAAGTATACATATGAAACCCTTACAGCGCAATACACTTCCACGGATTTTCATCTCCTGCTTGTTTTAGAGCTACCTCTGATAAGGGGCTAAGAAGACCATAAGTGAACATAGGGGGTATCAACAATTGAATATCTTCCCCAAGTGTCAATGACCCCTTAGGGCACCGCCTAGACACCTAGGGAGTGGGGGTGGGCAATCGCGCAGCCTACCTCCATGTTGATTTTCTGAAGGCAGGTTATATTTATTTACCCGGGATGATTCCTGACCTCAACCAGAGGGCCACGAGAAGCACACGAAACCGGCTTCCAGGGTGATTTTCTGATGGCCAGCCTACCGTGATCAGGTTTCATGACTGCCGGCACACAGCAGCATCGATTATGCTCTCTCATGGGATTCCTCCGGTAATCGTGGCTGGGATGCTAGGTCATTCTCTTGGGATCTTAATGACCACCTATGCTCACTACATCCCAGGGACCCAGGATGAAGCAGCTCGCCTGATGGATGAAATTCTCACTCCGATACCTATCGATCTTATTTCTCTTAAACCATAATTATAGGCAAATCCCACAGGTTTTGACGAACTGTGGGATTTGTTCAAGAAGTAGGTTTTTATGAAATTAATGGATAAACAACCCGATCGCCACCAGCACTGGAGTCAGCAGGTTGACCAGCACGTTTTTCCCCATGAAGGGAATCAGGTTTTGGATATCCTCTGCGTACTTAATCGAACCTTTCAATAGTGGGATCGCCATGTACAGGGTGAGTAGCCCCAACAAGCTCCAGAATGGCAGCAGGCCAAGTAATACTCCAACCAGGATCGAGACGTACGTAAGTACCAGGAATGCGCTGAAGATAATGCTGCTCTGGCGGCGTCCGATTAGGATCGGGAAGTGCCTGCGACCGACCGTCTTATCTGCCTCTACATCCGGGAACTGGTTGAGCAGCAGCAGGTTGCTTACCAAAAAGAATGGTACCAGCGAAGCGATGAAAGCAGTCCATGAATATTGCCCGGTGAGTGCAAAATGAGTACCCATCACCATCAAAATACCGAAACCAACCCCAGGGGCTATCAGGCATAGGAGAGGACTACGTGTCAGCCAGGGCGTGTAGGCAACGATCACAAAGACACCCAATAATCCAAGCGGTACAAACGCCAGACCATACAGCCAGGTAAAGTAAATGCCGGTCAGGATGATGATACCCAGGCTAACCAACGCAACCGTCAGGGCGGTCCTGGCCAGCTCTGGTTTGGCTTGTAGCGTACCGCTGCCACCGCTGAATGGTG
>Ga0315291_10009513_pt1 | contig 11915 bp, 20 predicted proteins | sample YL17G12_20_MG_FD_203070 | JGI IMG/M metagenome (GOLD analysis project Ga0315291, IMG submission 203070) | Sediment microbial communities from Yellowstone Lake, YNP, Wyoming, USA - YL17G12_20 | ecosystem: Environmental > Aquatic > Freshwater > Lake > Sediment | place: USA: Wyoming | collected...
TCTCCCGTTGCCCACCATGTCCCCTCGCAAGCATTAAAGTGATGCAGCAGACTTTTAATCTGCTGAACACGGCGCGTTACCGTGGCGGGGCACCATTTCAAAGTCTACAACCGCGTAAAACTCAGTTCCCTTGCCGGGGATGACTTTCTCCCAGACAATCTCGTAGGAGTACATCTTAAATGGCCACGACCACGTGCGCGTCTTGCAGTGCGGGCAGTGGCCGCCGAACACGACCCACGAGGGTATCTGGCAGCGCCACTCGATGCCCGTCATGCGCGGGGAGACGTAGCGCGGGTAGGTCGTGAGCTTGTCGAACTTGCTTTTGCACTGAACGCAGATGGCTTGCTTTTTCTGGCGCTCCAGCCAGCCGCGCCGCCACAGGCGTTTGGCGGTCGAGGCGCTACGGGTAATCCAGAGACCCATAGCCTCCCAGTCTTGTCCTTGTTCGTGAAGTTCACACATGAACTCCCAGCGCCGAGCTGAGTTCTTACGACGCCACGACCCGGCGTGAAGCCGGAGCAGTTCGTGCTTGTTTACAACGTCAGCGTCCATTACTTAACATAGAACAGACACTTTGCTATCGCGCAAGATTTATGAACCTGCTGGAACAGCCGTGTCTGGTGTTAAACGCTCACTGGCAACCCATTGACGAAATTACCGTCGAGGCAGCCCTGAGCAACATCTGCAAGGGTGCTTTGCGTGGCATCGACACCACGACCATGCGTGCTATCCTCTGGGATGAGTGGTTGACGTTGCCGGTGCGGTCGAGCGACCAAGCTATCCGGTCCATTCGGGGTCCGGTGCGTATCCCACGGGTCACGGTGGCTTCCTACAACGGAATGCCGGAACGGATGCCTCGGACAGTGGCGGAGCGCGACAGTTACCGCTGTGCCTATACGGGCGAGCACTGCCCGCCGCAAACGGGTTCAGAGGATCACGTTATGCCCCGGAGTCGCGGGGGCACCAACGACTGGACCAATAAGGTCTGGTCTCGGAAGGACATCAACCACCGGAAGGGTAATCGGACGCCCGCTGAGGCGGGTCTGAAGCTGTTGGTCAAGCCCCAGAAGCCGAAGCCGGTCAAGGCGTGCTTGAAAATTAAGGCCCGCCACCCGGAGTGGGAGCCCTTCGTTTACAAGGTGTAAAAGTGGCGTAGACGTAAACACGCGCAAGTGAACCGAAAATTCACTTGCGCGTTTTGAGCGTACACAGTAGGTTGTAGACGTGGACAGCGAAACACTATCCAAGGATTGTCAGTGCGAACTCTGCCGCCCGAACTGGTACATGGGCTGGGATGGCGGATTCACCCCTGAACAACCTGACGCCTTTTCTTCGCAGAAGAAGGGGAAGGATAACGACGTGCCTGTTGCCCGCCAGGATAACCGGTTGATTCCGGCGCTGGCGAACTAAAAACCCGGCCTTTCGACCGGGCGCGAGAAACAGGTGGGGAGGATTTTCGTCTCTTAACGAATGCCCTTGGGTGGCTGGCAGAAGCCGCCAAAGCCCTGCGGCAGTGACATCACAGCTACCTCCTTATCCAGTACGATGCCCATCTTTTGGAGCGCGTCGGTATTGGTGTAGTAGACGGCCAGTGACGCCATCTCGTAAGCTTTGTCGAAGCTTGTCAAGCTCACGCAGTCCGTCATGGCGGCTCCCCAGCCGGTGCCCAGATTGAACTCCGGGGCGGCTTCCTGGACGCTGGCGCATTTTACGGTTTCAGCGGCGAGACTGTTGCAAAAGACCGACGCAACGGTTTCTGAGCTTCCAGCAGCGCCAGCAGCACAAATGCTGCCGTACGTTTGGCTGCCCCAAACAGGCGTGCGGATGGTGTCGTGGTGATGGTGATGGTGGTGTTCCTCTCGGATGACGGTGGGGAGCGCCCACGTGACCACGGGTAATGGCTTAGCTTTCTCGGCGAATACCTTGCACTCAATGATGCCACAATTGACGGCCTCGCCGGTTGTGGTGGCGCTGTAGCTGCCGTGTTTGTCCTCGAAGAAGAATTGGCGGACCTCGGAGGTCGATGTGCGCCAACCTTTGATTTCTGCGGAAGCGTAACCTCCCACGATGTAGCCCCGGCTTTCCACCGTGGCTGGCTTTCCGTCCACCACGTCCACGCCGTCCACGCTGATGATGGCCATCACGCGGTTGGGTGAATTGTTGCGGAACTGGATGGAGTAGGGCTGACCTTTTTTGCCTTCGACGAAGGTCAGGTTGTTTTGGCCATACTCGCGGATTTTTACGCTCCTTCCGTCGCGTGGAATGGCGACGGCCAACTCGAACTGATTATTTTGCATATTTGCCTTCCTGCCGCTATTGCGGACTTTAATGACGGGCAACACGCCTGTCGTTCTAAATACAGAACCGAATTGAATAGTTAGAGCATGGCTGATTTCACATTTTCGACTCGCCTGCGTGCGCGTGAAGTCTACATTTCGCACGGCCCGGAATGGGCGGATGTAGCGGGTGATGTAAGCGTCAACTGGACGCTAGACCTTGATGTCCGCGATTACGGTATCAAGTCTTTTGACGTGGTGGTGCTGAAAGTGGAGATGTTTTTGCAACTGACCGACGAGCAGGATCAGGAGCACGATCAGGTCATCATCACGCCTTCGTCGCGCCCGGAGCCTCCGCCTGAAGGTGACGTGCGTGCCGAGCTTTTGCACTATGGCCGCCCGGAGGATTTCAAAATCAAGGTCGTGTTTGAGTTTGATGCGAATACGGCAGAATATCTGCCGCCGCTCGCACCTTATCACGCGGAGATTGATCTACTGGGCCGAACCATTGAAATTTCCTTTTGACAACGGTTTGAGTTGTATACATAATCTTGGAATGACGAAATCCGAACTGAGCTACTGGCAGGATTGGAAGCCGGATCAGGTCGCCGTAGATTTTATGCTCGGGCTGATTAACAGCTCAAAAGGTGGGTGGAAGCTGCCTGCAAACGGAACTGTCTACAGATTTGACCGGGAGCGGAAAGCGTTTGTGTTGGTGGAAGGCAGCGTGGACCACCTGTTCTACATGAACAAGAAAGTGTTGGAAGCTGTTGGCTGGACGATAGAGGTCGCCCCGGAAGCGGCGCTGGCGACTGGAGCTGGTAAAACGCAGGTTGCGTCTATGAGAGAATTGTTCAGTGATTTTTATCGCAACTGATGACCTACCGGCTTACAGACCGTTTTTTCTCGCGTTTCTGGCGCAGGACCAAACGTTATTCCGAAAAGGAATTGCGCTGGCAGGCCAAGAAGCATGGGTTGACCCTGCGGCTTAAAGGTGACACGATTGAATTGGCGCACCCGGCAACGAGGCAGGTCGTCGCGCACTTTAAGGGCAAAGCTGACTCTATTTCCACGGTTCCATTTGGTCCACGATGAAGTCGCTGCTCCTAGCTCTGTTGTTGTTGGCCCCGGCGCTATTCGCGCAGTCCTATCAGGAAAAGATAGTGGCGGCGGTCTTGGTCGCCGAGGCTTCCAGCGAAGGCGTGCGTGGCATGATGGCCGTGGCTGAGGTCATCGGACAACGGGCCAAGGACAAGGGCAAAACGCCTTTGCAGGTCGTCACCAGTGGCACCGGGCAGCGTCGGGCCTTTAGCTGCCTCAATGGCACCACACCGGAGAAGCTCCTTCAGCATTGGAGTAAGGATGCCAATTACGACAAGGCATTGAAAATAGCCCTGATCTTGACGCGCCAGCCGGAGCGTCTTGGCGGTCTGACCAACCGGGCGACGCACTACACTCGGCGACAGGAGAAGCCTTACTGGGCCAAAGGTAAAAAGCCCGTGGCCGTCATCGGGCAGCACGCTTTCTACCGGCTGGACTACTGATTTTTAGGTTGACGGCAACCGTTCGGTTGTCTACAGTTCGGCATGGACAAGATTGAAGTTGTGCGCGGCCTGACGATGCCTTTCTACCCCATGCGTCCGAAGAAAGGACGGTCGCTGCGAACGCCCAGGCTGGTGGACGAACTCTACGCGGATATTCAGGAGTTGGAGGATTGTGTGATTCAACCCAAGCTGGCCGGGCACCGGGCTTGTCTGGCTGTGGTGGACAAACGTGTATACATCCAAGGCCGGCATGGCACGTGGTTCAGTCGGTCGGTGCAAAATGCTCCTGTTTTTCTCAAATTGCCCAACCGGACGTGCCTTGATGGCGAAGTTTACGAGGGCAACTTCTACCCCTTTGAATGCTTGGCGGTCGGCGGCAACTTGTTTACTTTCTGCACGGCCAATGAGCGCGAGATTATGGCTTACCAGTTGATGCGTTTGGTAAAACAGCCGTGGATTTTCAACGCGCCGTCGAGGGACTGGCTGCTGGCTCGCCGGGTCAACCTGCCTAAGTTTGAAGGCGTGGTTATGAAGAAAATGAATTCGCCCTACGTGCTTTTGGCGAGCGACGCTCAAGTGAACGCTGATTGGCTCAAACGGACTTGGGTATGAGCAAGACAGGTCGAATGAAAATTGCCCGTGACACGCGACCGTTTCGGCAAGTTTGCCAGGATTCAGAGGCGTGGACTGCCATTGCGGTCGCGTTTGAAACACCGCCTAAGAGGCGGAGCCTGGAACAGCGTTGGATAACTTCGACAGGGCTTTGCCGGGCGGCGCGGGCTCTTGCTCAGAGCGTAAGCGTGCTGAAGCATTACGCGCCAAAAGTGAAAAGACCCGACGAATACTGGTTTCCAACTCGGGCTTGCGTTTTCTCCAGGTTCTTTCGTGATTACGATTTCCAGCGGGCTAAAATAGCCCGGCGCATCGCAGCCGACTTGCATGAAAGCGCAGCCAAAATTGATCATTAGTGAGGATGAGCTACTGAGGGATTTTCGGCTGCCTCTTAGCTCTTTAGCTTACTGGAATCCGTTCAATAACGTCATCTGGGACGGAATCAACACGTCTTTGAAAAAGACGGAAGTGGCTGAGGCAATCCAAAACCGTAGGTTTCGAGATAAGCCAATGCCTGATTTCAGTTTTCGTGATCCACCGGCGAGCCGAGCCGAGCACGCCGCTCGTGTTGCTTACTTGGTGACCTACGGTTGGCTGGATGCCATTTCGCTCGATGTGGGCGTGCCTGACTTAGGTTGCTACGTGAGTTGGATTGTCGTGGATGGCAACCATCGTCTGGCCGCCGCCTTCTACGCCGAAGATGAAACTATTTTGGTGGGGGTTAGCGGTGCTCGGAAAACGATATGCGAGCGGTTGAATTTGCAATGTCGGAAATAGGGCAGTAAACGGGTTGCCATTTCTTTTTCGGAAGTACGCATCTTTTTGGTTCTTTAGGCTGTATGACAAATGCGCCTGAAGGCCAAACTTACGTTTCCGGCTACTACAACGGCAAAAGCTGGCCGATCCAACTGGTCGTCTCCCGTTACAACGCCACGCTCTACTTGCCTCCCGGTGAGTTCATCCGCGATAAACAGAAGCGGAAAATCAACGATCCATTCTTTGAGGTCTACGTGAAGGGTGGAACCCTCGCCCGCGAAACATCGGATCAGCCGGTGCCTCTTCTCAAGGTAGCTGTCCCGACTCCAGCCGTTGGTCCGATCAACGATGGCCAGTCGGTGCGGTCGGTCACCGAGTTTACTATCGACGCCAAGGGTCAGAAGCAACCCGTCATACCACAGCCCGTGCCGGTGTCAGAGCAGTCTGTTAACAAACCGGCGTTTTTTGGCATGACGATGGATGAGGCAAAGAAAGCGGGTCTCGTCAAAAAGGTCCGCGAAGTGCCGGAGGACTACGGCACGCCGGACAATAGCTCTGCTTCTCCGCCGCGCTTACCACCCCCGCTCAAGTTTGCGGTGGACACCGACCAGCCTGCTCGCCCGGCAGCCCCTCAATTGCCGCCACAACCTCCGCCTCCGCCCGTTGCGGTCCCGGTGGCGCGCACCGCAGCGCGTAAACAGCTCCAGGCGGAGTTGCAGCAAGGGGCTGCGGACACCGAGGCGCTGGATAGCGAGACTGGTTTTATGAATGTCGCCATGCGGAACATTCCTGCCAATGTGAACCTCGCTCAGCCGGAGGCTGCGTTTGCTTCTGAGCAGATGGACGAATCGTTGCCGAGTCCAAATCTTAAGGCTGACGAGATTCTACCGGACCCGGACGAGTTGGAGACCGAAGAACAAGCTTTGATCCCGACGCCATCCGTGAAACCTGCTCGTGTTTTACCTCGTGCCAACAAGTTTGCCTGCATGGAGTGTGGACAGACGTTCAAGTTGCGCCCTGAATTGGTCGGGCACGCCAAACGCGAGCACGCCGAAAAAATCACCGCGATTCTCGCGCCCTATCCCGGTTGAGAGTAGTTAGGGCATGTTGACGAGCAACAGTAGCACGCCAGTAAGAACCAGCGCGGATAGCCCCGACACGTTGCCCATCAGGGGTTACAGCGCGGACGCTCTCAAAAATTACATAATTCGTCAGCTCGGGGGGCCTGTGTGGAATGTCGAACTGAGCAACCAGATGATTCTGGATTGTATACAGGACGCGCTTGGCCTTTACTCGCAGTGGGTGCCAAACATGAAGGTTGGCAACGTGGTGATGGTGCGCGGGCAGTTCAAGTATTTGCAAGGAGCGGACGTTGGCTTAGGCGTCATTCAGGTGGATTTTGTTGAGCCAAATCCAGTCCCTACCGAGATTTTTTATGGAAATTTGATCAACCCGGCTCCTTTGTTTCGCACCGGGTTGGACGAGTACGATACGTTTTTGCGTTGGCGAAAGACTTGGCAGCGCGTGACCAGCATCCGGCCTGATTGGTTTTACGACGACATGGAGCAGGCGCTCTACATCCACAACCCCATCGAGCGGTATCAGGCAGGCATTTACGCCTACTGGCCGCACGAGCGGACGGAGAACCTGACCTACACCGGGGCGGATTGGGTGAAGCGTTACGCGACCGCCAAGGCGCGGTTCCTTCAAGGCGAACTTTGGTTGAAGTACTCCGGCGCGATTCCAGGCCCGGTGAAAGACATTCAACTGGATGTGAGCAAGCGGGATAAAGCGCAGGAAGAAATAGACAAGCTCATGGAACAGCTCAAAGGTATGCAAAAATCGACTCCAGCACTTATAGATTGACTGAGACACTTTTGGTGCTAATGACGCTTCCGAAACCTGAACCTCCACCGATGGAATAAGTATGACCCGTGATTTAGAAAATTTAGCTAATATCGTTACCAAACACGAGTCGGAGATTGTCAACCTCACGGCGAACATGGCGTCGCTGGTGATCAATGTTCGTGAGCTTGGTAATACCCTGCGCGCTCAAGGCGAGCAAACAGCCGAGCAGATCAAGCAACTGCTCGTAAACGTCACGACTGCCGCAGGCCCGCGCAAGACCGACTGGCCGGTGCTGATCGGACTGATCATGTTGATTCTCGCCGTCGGAGCGTATGCCTTCAAACCGTTGGATATGCGGATTGATGACTTACTAAATCGAGCAGCGGCCACGGCAAAGCACACCGAGAAACAACTCGCTGACTTACATAGCCATACGGTTGCTCTTGAAACCCGATTTGACGAGCACCAGAAGCTGGAGCTTCATCCGGTGGGCGCGTCGAAGGTCACTGCGTTTGATACCGCGCTTCGTGAACGCGCCGTCCGCAACGAGAAAGACATCTCAGACCTGGACGTTAAACTGCAAAAAGAATTTGGATTGATGACGCAGTTGACGGACGCGAAGGTTGCTGCCCTGGACGCTAAGCTACAAATCGAAATGCGGCTTTTAAGTGATACGTTAGCGGAGAGACTCAAAGGACTGGACAGATTACTAGAGCAGTTTCGTAACGAGGGAGCCCCTGGACTGGCCATCCGGGTGTCGGTGCTCGAAGAACGGATGAAAACCAAAATCCCATGAATTCACTGGTAAGACAGGTCTTGGGTGAAAGTGTGAACGCGGTCGTCGTGAAACAGCGCCCGGTGGATTACTACGTTTGCCCGCACTGCCACGAGGAAATTCACGAGAAGGGCACTTACAGCGAGGATAACGGAGACACGATGCGCCACCGGAAGTGCGGTGGCGTCGTCGAATATCCTTCGATCCCGGATGACCAAATCGTGGACTGGCTTCGGCCTCATGTCCAAAAGGCCCGCGAGGAACGTAAAGCCCGGCAAGCTGCCAAGACCCCGCCGCCCAAAGGTTTCGTGGTCGGTGACACGACCGGCACCAGCCTTCCATGAATCCGTTGGTTCAACAGATTATTGGTGAAGCTGGCGAACTGGAATCGCACAGCGAGGTGTACCGTCGAGTTCGTGATCAGGAAGGCTTGACGAAAAGGTATACAGCTCTGTTTGGGGCGGCCAATCTTGGCCAAGGTGTCGGCTTTGGCATAGGTTCACGGCATTTTACGCTGGAGGACGGCATTTGGTATGAGGTTGTCAAAAAACGAAACAAAGCCTACTTCGAGCAGCCGGGGTACTGCATCGTCTATCCAGGTCCAGACCCTCACGCATTCATTGCCATAAAGTATCCCAAGTCCATCAAGTGGGCGACCACCCGCAAAGCTATTTTTGCTATTTTTCGCGCTGCTGTGGGGCGCTCTTTTCAGGCGGTTCACGCAGGCTTGGAAGGCTCAGATGTTGAAATTTACGACCGCAGAGTCTCAGGGACTAAGCCTGAACCTGCCTACGAGATTTTCAGTGATGGTAGCTTTAAGCAGACGAGTCCGTAGCCTATGAATCCGCTGGTTCAACGGGTTATCGGCGAGGCAGCGGATGAGTTCGATGCCAAGGACTATCTGTTGTCCATGCCGCAGGAATACCATGACTACAGAATCCACATCAGCGCCGACTCAACAGGGCACTGGAACGGAGAGACGGACTGGGGCCGTTGTTTGCTCTACGCTAAAAAGCTGGCAGAGATGGCCAAAGCTCAGTTTCCAGGCATTGAAACCGATATTTCATTAGGGCCGAACACTTTTCCCAGCAAGGGCGAAGATGCGACGAAAATGGAATGGATTGATAGCTGGCTTAGCGACAATTTTGTGGAGGCGATCAGGGCTGTAGACGGAGTCTAAAGAGATTCCGTTCTCACCCTTATGAAACAGCAGCCTCCGTTGCCAGATGGTTACCGTTACGGCGAGTACGCAGGAATGTTGACCATCGAATGTGGGCATGGCGCGGTGTCGATTGACCTTAAAAAGCGCAAGTTTGCGTTGGGATTGACCACCTACATGCCGCGCACAATGCAGCTTTACACCTTGCGAGCTTGGAAATCCCGGTTGATTTTAGCCGCGCTGGCTAAGCTTCAAGCTACTGCACCGCCTCACAAAGGGTTTTGCTTTTATTCGTAGAAATCCGTTTTTAGTAGTTGACAGTAAGGCTGCGAACGTCTACAGTGCAGCCCATGAACTACAAGATATACGAAGCGAATCTCGCCGGATTGGTTGCTCGCCTTGAAAAGCTCAACACCCGTTGCGCTCGCCTCGGTGCCGCTCCCATTACCTGGAACATCCTCAGCGTTGAGGATGTGCCCATCGAAGGCCAGCCCGGTCTGGTGGAACGGGTGGTCAACCTCGACGTGACCGGTGAGACCCCGAAGTTCAACGGCTGGTCGTTCGTGGCCACGCTCAACCACACGGTCGAAGGCAACGTGGTTCGCGCCGTCCCCGGCCTCGATGTGCCCGTCCAGTTCCGCAATCGTCAGCCCGTATGCGACCACTGCGAGTGCAGCCGCAACCGCCGGGACACCTACATCGTCCGCCACGACGACGGCACGTTCAAGCAGGTCGGCTCCAACTGCCTGAAGGATTTCCTCGGGCACACCGATCCGTCCAAGCTCGCTGCCGCCGCTGAGTTGATCCTGGGCGTGTTTGATGTTTGCGCCGCCTATACGGGCCGCACGGGTGGAAACGCGCTGAATGTCTACCGCATCGACCTGCCGGAATACCTGAATGCCGTGGCGACCGTGGTCCTGCGCGATGGCCGTTTCATTACCCGAAAAATGGCCAACGAGACCAACGGCCAGCTTATCCCGACCTCTGTGACCGCGATGAGCCTGTTCGACAGCTACCGCTTTCACGCTCACTGGACCGACGCGGCCAAGAAGCTGGCGACGGATGCCCGCGAGTGGGTTGTCCGCAAGTACGCCCCGCACCTGTGCGACGAGGGCAGCGACGCCGACTTCAAGGCCGCCCTGCTGAACTTCGTAAGCAACCGCAACGACAGCCTCAGCGATTTCGAGCACAACCTGTTCATCGTGGCCTCCTGCGAGGCTATTGAGCCGAAGATGGCTGGGGTCGCCGCCTACATCATCGAGGCTTTCCGCCGCGCCCAGCCCAAGGCTCAGGCCGCGCAGTTGTCCACCGCCGGGCTGAGCGTCATTCTCGGCATGTTCGGCAAGGCCAAGGAAAAACTCAAGTTTCCGGCCATCCGGCTGATGGACGACAGTCGGAACGAGTATCAGCTTTCCCTCGCGGGCGCGGCCTCCAAGAACGCGGGCTGCATCTACGTCAAGGGTGCCAAGGTCGGTTCCTATGACGACGAAGGCGGCTCGACCCGGCCTTACCTGGGCAAGATCACCCAGCAAGGTCGGTTCTTCCCGGCGCAGGGCTGCCCCAGCAGCGTCGAGAGCGAGCTTCAGAAGTTCGCTGCTGATCCCGAAGGTATCGCCACGCGCTACGGGCGCATGACCGGGTGCTGCTGCTTCTGCGGGCGCGGGCTCACGGATGCCCGGAGCACTGAAGTCGGCTACGGAGAGATTTGCGCTCGACATCACGGGGTATCGTGGGGTACGGTGAGAAATGGCACCATACCTAAAGCAGAATTTTGTGTCGCCTAATCGAATCGACATGACTGGGAGAATACTTGGGCGGCTTACAGTAGAGCGCCCATTGCGCGTGCAGATAACCCCTAATGGAACTAATAAGCTTATGTGGCAGTGTCGCTGTGTGTGCGGGCGCGTTGTTCGCGTAGGCGCAGGTGACCTTCGACGGAAGGACGGCAAAGCTGTTCGGTCGTGTGTGCTGTGCGGGCGCACTAAGCACGGGCACACGAAAACAGGTTGGCAAAGTCCAACTTACAAGTCGTGGCGGTCTATGCTTACGCGGTGCGACCGTGATTTAGGCTACATTACGGCAGGCATTAAGGTCTGCGAAAGGTGGAAGTCTTTTGAAAATTTCCTTGCGGATATGGGGTCTCGGCCTAGAAAGCGAACTATTGACCGAAAAAACAACTTGAAGGGGTACACCCCGGATAATTGCCGTTGGGCTACATCCATTCAGCAGAGCAGGAATACCAGTTCAAACGTTATGTTTACACTTAACGGCAAGACTCAGGTTTTGGCGGATTGGTTGCGCGAGCTTGGGCTGTCCAGCGGTACTTATTACGACAGGATTTACAGGGGAATTGAACCGATAGTTGCTCTGACTTCAAAGTAGTTTTTTCTGGTTGACGAGACTTTCAACTTTGTATACAGTGACTCCCATGAATACGACTACGCTTGAAAAACCGACAGTGAAGCTTGAGACCCCGGTCGCCATTGCCGCTCAGGGCGACAGCATTTGGCAGAAAACCGAAGGCATGGTTCTGGTGGACCGCGCTGTGATGGGTTACATGGGCGAAAAGACCGCCATCAAGCCCGATGGCTTCCGCTATGCGGACTACCAGAGGCAGGGCTACAAGTTCCGCCAGCACACCAGCGTTGACGTGGACGGCCCGGCGCTCCTGCCATTCTGGTACACTGACTCCGGCGTGGAGACCATAGTGGCGATTATGTTCAAGGCTCAGTTGCTCGCCGAGACCGGCGCGGACGACTTGAGCCTTAGTTGGAGCGAGCAGGGAATGCAGGGCGATGCCTCATGGAACTTCGACGTGACCTTGTTCTGGAAGTGATATGACGACTCACTGGTTCCGCTACAAAGCCACGGCCTGCGGCATCAAGCGATGCGAGGAAAACTACAGTGTGGGCCATCGCTGGACCGGTGACTGAAACGCTGTGAAT
>Ga0315291_10009515_pt1 | contig 11913 bp, 8 predicted proteins | sample YL17G12_20_MG_FD_203070 | JGI IMG/M metagenome (GOLD analysis project Ga0315291, IMG submission 203070) | Sediment microbial communities from Yellowstone Lake, YNP, Wyoming, USA - YL17G12_20 | ecosystem: Environmental > Aquatic > Freshwater > Lake > Sediment | place: USA: Wyoming | collected...
GCCGTACTCGTGCATAGAGCTCCACTGTGTACATCCCTCCGGTATCCCACGAAACACTCCCTTCCAGGACTGCTCCGTGAGATCGTTCTCCGGCGGTCTGCTTTTACTCCGCCAGGGATCGCCGCTCTCGCGGCGCTTTCTGGTCTAGTTTCTCTCCGGCGCGTACACCTACCGGAGTCGCTGGCCAGGAAGCGGGTGGTCTATGACCTTGGAGAAGAAGAACGGCAGTGTCCGCAGTGCCAGGGAGAGCTCCGTCACATCGGCGAAGAGGTCAGTGAACGGCTGGAATACGTCCCGGCCTCGTTGTATGTGATCGAGGAAGCCTGTCAGAAATACGTCTGCTCGAAGGGCTGCACCCTGCTCACGGCGCAGAAGCCGATGCAACCGATCGAGAAGGGTTTGCCAGGGCCGGGGTTGCTGGCGCATGTGGCCGTCAGCAAGCACGCCGATCATCTTCCTCTTTATCGCCAGGAAGGAATCTTCGAGCGCCATGGGGTGACGCTATCGCGCCAGACGATGTGCGACTGGATGCGGCGGTGCGCGCAGCTGGTCAGCCCGCTTTTTGATCTGATGAAAGAGCGGGTTCTGAAGTCCAAGGTCATGCAGACCGACGACACGCCGGTGGGGGTGCTGGACCCGACGCTTCCGCGAACGCGCCTGGGGAGGATCTGGACTTATGTGGGGGATGACCACCATCCCTACACGGTCTATGACTACACCCCCAACCGCAGCCGGGACGGACCGCAGGCATTCATGGAGAAATTCAGTGGGTTCCTGCAGGCCGACGCTTACTCGGGGTATGACCGGTTGTACGAGGATCCTGAGCGTGACGTGATCGAAGTAGCCTGCTGGGCGCATACGCGGCGCAAGTTCTACGAAGCGCAGTCCTCGGACTTGATGCGTTCGACGGTCATGCTGGCCTATATCCGGTTGCTGTACGACGTGGAGCGGGAAGCCCGCGACATGAAGCTGGACGGGGAGGGACGGCTGGCGCTGCGTCAGGCCAAGTCAGTACCCATCCTGGACGACATCAAGACGTACCTCGGGCGAGAGCAGCCCAACGTGTTGCCAAAGAGCCCGGAAGGGCAAGCCATTGCCTACGCGTTGTCGAACTGGGAAGCCTTGATCCGTTACGCCGGGGACGGTGATCTGGAAATCGACAATAACGGCGCCGAGCGCAGCCTGCGCGGGGTCGCGGTGGGCCGGAAGAACTGGCTCTTCTTTGGAAGCGACAGCGGCGGGCGGACGGCGGCTGTCCTGACCAGCTTCATCGCCACGTGCAAAAGGCTCGGCATCGATCCCTTCGCCTACCTGCGCGACATCTTCGAACGCATCAGCACTCATCCTCAGACCCGACTCGCCGAGTTGCTTCCCGACCAATGGAGGGCTGCGCAGCGGGCGGCTAGTACCTCCTGATCTCCGCGCTTTTCAAATTCTCGACTCTCCTGCCCAGCAAATCGCGCAATGGCTTCAGGGGACGCTTATATTGTTCCCAAGTCGTTCGCGGATTTTGGGGGCACTCGCAGTTGACAAGGCAGGCTGTGGTGAGTGAACCCTTTAGCCATGACGCCGCTCGGCGACGATGGTAACTTGCATGTCACGAGCCAGCCGGACGACCTGTTGGTGCAGGCCGCGCCCAAGGATCTTCGACCACGGAGCCCCTTGGGGCCGCAGCAAGAAAATTTGGGTGATTCCGTTAAGGCGAGCAAAATCTACAACTGTTCTAGCCGCATCTTTGCCCTGCAGCAGCCGGGTCTCGATCCGAAGATTACGCGCGAAGTTCAAATGTTTCTCAACGGCTTCCCGTTGTGCCGAGGGCATTTCGCGAAAATCCGATTCCTGATGGACGAAGACCGCAAAGCAATCGGCCCGGAGGAAATCCGCGACCCGCCGACCACGCCGAATCAGCGCGGCCGTGGCGGGGTTGGCGGTGATGTGGATCAGGATTCGATCGGTTGACTCCTGCGCGGAGAGCGAGGGGGCACTTCCGTTGTCCGGCGCCGCCGTCCCATAGACCTCCGCCGCCTCCTGCGCCGCCTGCCGCGCATCCACTTCGTGAGCAGCCTGGCGCAGTGCCAATTCGCGGAGTGCGACGAGCGTGGACTCCTTGAAAAAATTCTGCAGGGCCTGGCTCGCCTTTTCGGGTGCGTAGACAACGCCGCGTTTCAGGCGGTTCAGCAGCGCCTCGGGCGGAAGATCTACCATGACGACCTCGTCGGCCTGCTTCACAACCCAGTCCGGAAGAGTCTCCCGCACGAGTATGCCGGAGAAATCCCTCACTCGGTCGTTTAGGCTCTCGAGATGTTGAACATTGAGAGTCGTCACCACATCGATCCCTGCACCCAACAGGATCTGGACGTCTTCCCATCGCTTGGTGCGCTCTGATCCGGGGACGTTCGTGTGGGCAAGCTCGTCCACAAGACAAACCTGCGGATGTCGCCGCAGCACAGCATCCGTGTCCATTTCTTCGAACGTGGTTCCACGGTAGGACACTTTGCGTCGCGGAATGGTTTCGAGCCCTTCGGCCTTGGCGATTGTGTCCTTACGTCCGTGCGGCTCAAAGTAGCCGATAACGACGTCCACCCCTTGGCGCTTCAGCTCGTGGGCTTCGTCGAGCATCTTGAAGGTCTTCCCGACGCCCGCAGCGTAGCCCAGCAGTATTTTGAGGCGGCCGCAAGGGCTCTGTTCCGTCATACGCTCCTATTGTGGGAAGACTCGCACATCGATACCCTCAGCCGCTTGGATCAGGCGGTCGACGGGGCTGCCAAGGAAACGATCCCAGAGGCCCTCCTGCGCGTTCCGTTTCACGAAGATTTGGGTGACGCCATGAGCCTGTGCGAATTGCATGATGGCGCCAACGTGATCTTCTGCGTCGAGGACCGCGATTTGTGCCCCGGCGTCATGTGCAGAAGCGAGATTCTTATCGAGTACTGCCTTCTCAACGGGCGAGAGGACGGGCTGGCCGAGGTACACGACGAAGATCTCGCCCTGGAAGCGATCGGCGTTCCGTCTACCGCTGGCGATGATGGCGGCTTCGTCTGAGTGGGGCGTAACCCACACGAGGATGCGCTCCTGTGTGCCCCAGTGCTGCTCGATGCCCTGACGCCGAAGGTAGGCCTCCAACTGGCGGTCAACGACCTCTGCCGCGAGAAGCAACGCAAGCCCTCGCAATTCCGAAAACTGTCGTTCCCGAGTTTCGGCACTCTCGCAGGAGTCAGCGGCTTCGCCCGACCGTTGCAACGCGGTTTCAGACGGTGCATCCACCACTTCGATTTCATCGGCCGTGCTGAGGAAGCTCTGTGGAACCGCCTCCGTGGGGCGCTTACCAGTAATATGCTCGACTTTGTCCTGCTGCTCTTCAATGTATTGCAGGTTGACCGTCGCGATCACGGAGATGCCATCCTCCAGCAGTTGCTCCGCGTCCCGCCAGCGCTTGGGATTCCGGCTGCCCAGCGGATTGTCGTAGGCGAGGCTGTCCACGAGACAAACCTGCGGGTGACGACGAAGAATCTTTTCCACGTCCATCACGGGCGTACCCGCGACTGTCCTCAGCGGAATTACCTCCATCTTCCGGAGCAATGCCTCGACTTCGGGTGGAGGATTGGCCTGGACCGCGCCCACGACGACATCCTCTCCTCGCTCGCGCCGGCGTCGCCCCTCGTCAAGCATCCGGAACGATTTTCCGACACCACCCGCGTAGCCGAGGAAAACCTTCAGCCGGCCGCGCCGTTGATGCTCCTCCTCGGCCTCGACTTGACGCAGCAAATCCTCGGGATCTGGACGATGATTCGTCGGCATGGTCAACTCTACGGGGCAAATCAATCTAATTCGTAGATTCTCATTATGATCGGGAAGAGCATGAATTGGAACCCGTGGCTATCGCCGCGAGAATTCCCGATCGAGCGCCATATTAAGTTGCAGTACGTTGACTCGGGGTTCTCCTAAGAAGCCCAGCTTCTGGCCCTCGGTGTGCGTGCCTACAAGCTGCCGCACCTTGTCGAGCGTGATGCCCCGCGCCTGGGCGACGCGTGCGGTCTGAGCCTCGGCGGACGCCGGGCTGATGTCCGGGTCGAGCCCACTGGAGGAAGCGGTCACCATGTCGGCGGGAATCGGCCCTTGGTAGTCGGGGTTGTCCTTGCGGAATTGGTTCACGGAAGCCTGCACGCGGTCGATGAGCTTCTGGTTGGTTGGGCCGTAATTTGAGGCGGCCGAAGCACTGGCGTCGTAGCCGTCGTTCCCCGCAGCAGAAGGTCGCGGTTGGAAGTACTCAGACTTCGTGAAGTTCTGGCCGATGAGCTCCGAGCCCACCACCTGACCATTCACTGTAATCAGACTGCCGTCCGCATGGCGGGGAAACAGCAACCGGCAAAGGGCCGTGACTACAGCCGGATAGATCAAACCGGTCAGCACCGTAAACAGGAGCGTCACCCGAAATGCTGACGCCATATGTCTGAGCACTCTTTGTTCCTCCTAGGCCAGCTTCAACCAAACCAGAACCTGGTCAAGCAACCAAATTCCCGGGAACGGCGCAATCACGCCGCCGACACCGAAGATGAGCAGGTTTCGCCTCAGCAGATTCGCGGCACCCACAGGGCGGTACTTCACCCCACGCAGTGCCAGTGGAACCAGCGCAATGATGATCAAGGCATTGAAGATAACCGCAGCCAGGACGGCGCTCTGTGCGGTGTGAAGATGCATGATGTTTAGGCGCGCTAGCGCCGGATAAGTGCCCATAAACATCGCAGGGATGATGGCGAAGTACTTGGCCACATCGTTGGCAATCGAGAATGTAGTCAGGGCTCCGCGCGTGATCAAAAGCTGTTTGCCGATGGCAACTATCTCAATGAGCTTGGTCGGGTTGCTGTCAAGGTCCACCATGTTGCCCGCCTCCTTGGCGGCCATGGTACCAGTATTCATGGCGACACCGACATCTGCTTGGGCCAATGCAGGAGCGTCATTGGTGCCATCGCCCGTCATCGCCACCAAGCGGCCCCCGGCCTGTTCTTTCCGGATGTATTCGAGCTTGTCCTTGGGGGTTGCTTGCGAAAGAAAATCATCCACTCCGGCTTCGTGGGCGATGGCGGCTGCCGTGAGAGGGTTGTCGCCCGTGATCATGACCGATTGAATGCCCATGGCTCGGAGCTGCGCCAGGCGCTGTTTCATACCGCCTTTCACCACGTCTTTGAGATGTACTATCCCCAACATCCGCACACCATCTGCCACAGCAAGCGGCGTCCCACCGTTTCGCCCAATTCGATCGGAAATATCGACGAGATCAGAGGGCACTGGCCCGTCCTGTTCTTTCACGAATTTGACAACGGCGTCGGTTGCGCCTTTTCGCAAGCAGCGGCCATCCAAGTCAACTCCGCTCATTCGCGTGTGGGCAGAGAAGGGAATGAAATGCGCTTCTGGCGAAGCGACCTCCCGGCCACGCAACTGAAATCTCTCTTTGGCCAGTACGACAATCGACCTGCCCTCGGGCGTTTCATCGGCGAGGCTCGCGAGTTGCGCCGCATCGGCCAACTCCAACTCGGACACTCCCTCACAAGGAAGGAATTCCACTGCCTGGCGGTTGCCGAGCGTGATCGTGCCGGTCTTGTCCAGCAGCAGGGTGTTGACGTCGCCGGCTGCTTCCACCGCCTTGCCGCTCATGGCCAGCACGTTGTGCTGCATCACGCGGTCCATGCCGGCAATGCCAATGCCCGAAAGCAGGCCACCGATCGTGGTGGGTATCAAGCAAACCAGAAGAGCGACCAGCACGGCAACGGAAGGGACGCTGCCCATTCCAACCGAATTGACGCTGTAGTTTGCAAAGGGCTGCAACGTGACCACGGCCAGTAGGAATATGACCGTCAAGCCTGCGATCAGGATGTTGAGCGCGATCTCGTTCGGCGTCTTCTGCCGTTGGGCGCCCTCCACCAATGCAATCATGCGGTCCAGGAAGGTCTCCCCAGGGTTAGAACTGATCCTAATCTTGATCCGATCTGAGAGCACCTTCGTTCCGCCCGTCACCGCACTTCGGTCCCCACCCGACTCGCGGATGACGGGCGCACTTTCGCCGGTAATGACCGATTCATCCACCGTCGCAATCCCTTTGATTACTTCGCCGTCGCCAGGGATCGTTTCACCTGCGCTGCAAACAACGACATCACCAGCGCGAAGCCGTGATGCGGGCACGACTTCGATTTTCCCGGAAGCGGCGAAGCGGTTGGCCATCGTCTCGGTCTTGGCCTTGCGCAGCGTGTCCGCTTGGGCCTTCCCGCGCGCCTCGGCCATCGCTTCCGCAAAATTCGCGAAGAGTACGGTGAACCACAGCCACAGGGAGATCTGCAGGGTGAATCCAGTACCGGAAACGCCCATGCCGATGTCACGAAAGAGAAACAGCGTCGTGATGGCCGCGCCGACTTCTACCACAAACATGACTGGGTTCTTTGCCAGGGTCACGGGGTTCAACTTCAAGAAGGAACTCCGGATTGCCCGGCGGAGGATCTCGGGATCCAACAATGGCCGCGCCCGAACCAGTTTCTTCGGGATCAGCAAGGTCAAATCCTCAGGAGGTGCGATCCGACCGGGGATTGGAGGCGTAATAGTCGTAGACATTCAGTTAGCTCCAAACTGAGAACAAAAGATTCGAGAACAGTTTCCCGTCGAGCATGAGAAAGTGCTCGACGATCGGGCCAAGCGACAGTGCGGGGAAGAAGGTCAACGCACCGACGATGATGATTGTGCCCACCAGCAGGCCCACAAACAGGCCGCCGTGCGTCGGCAGCGTCCCGCGGCTGGGGGGAATATACTTCTTGTCAGCCAAGCTTCCGGCAACGGCTAACATCGGGATGATTATCAGAAAGCGGCCGATCAACATGGCCAAACCAATAGTCAGGTTGTACCAAGGAGTGTTGACGTTGATCCCCGCAAAGGCGCTGCCGTTGTTTCCTGTCCCACTGGAGTAAGAATAGAGGATCTCCGCGAGGCCATGCGGCCCGCCGTTGTTCATATTGGCGGTCGCGGCACCCGGAGGATTCCAATAACCATCCTTGGGAAAATGAATGGCAGTGCTGATGGCCGAAAAGACCAGAATGCTGGCGGCGCACGCAAGCAGGGCCAACATCGCCATCTTGACTTCCTTTCCCTCGATCTTCTTGCCCAGGTATTCAGGCGTGCGCCCCACCATCAAGCCGGCAATGAAAACAGCGAGGATCACAAACAGAAGCATCCCGTAAAGTCCGGCGCCTACGCCGCCGAAGATGACTTCGCCGGTCTGTATATTGAACAGCGTTACCAGGCCCCCGATCGGAGTGTAGCTGTCGTGCATGCTGTTCACGCTGCCGTTGCTGGCGTCCGTCGTGGCGACCGCCCAGAGCGCCGAGCTGGCGATGCCATATCGAACCTCCTTTCCTTCCATGTTTCCCCCGGGCTGAGAGGCCGTCGCCTCCGTTTGAAGTCCCAGCTTGGCCAGGAGGGGATTACCCGACTGCTCCGCCTGATAGCAGATGAACACTCCAGCTAGGAACATGATGGACATGGCGGCGAAGAGCGCCCAGCCTTGGCGGGTGTCCTTGACCATAGCCCCGAAGGTGTAGGTTAACGCAGCCGGAATCAGGAGGATAAAGAGGGTCTCCAAAAAGTTCGAAAGCGGAGTGGGATTTTCGAGAGGGTGCGATGAGTTTGTGTTGAAGAACCCGCCGCCGTTCGTGCCCAATTGCTTTATTGAGATTTGCGACGCCGCGGGCCCTTGCGCAATGACCTGTGTCTTGCCTTCGACGGTCGTTGCAGTCGTGTAGCTCTTGAAGTTCTGAACGACGCCTTGCGAGCAAAGAAACAGTGCACCCACCAAGGAGAGGGGCAGCAGGATGTATGTTGTCCCCCGGACCAAATCAACCCAGAAATTTCCGATCGCGTTCGCCTGCCGTCGGGCGAATCCCCTTACCACTGCAATTGCGACAGCCATTCCCGCCGCAGCGGACACGAAGTTCTGAACGGTCAACGCAGCCATTTGCGCAAAGTAACTCAGGGTTGTCTCCCCCCCATAGGCTTGCCAGTTTGTGTTCGTCATGAAACTGACGGCGGTGTTGAAGGACACGTCCGGCGTTGCCTGCTTCGTGCCAAACCCCTGTGGATTGAGCGGCAGAAATCCCTGCAGGCGCTGAATCACGTACACGAAGACAAAAGAGCATAGGCTGAACGCCAGCAGCGAACCCGCGTACTGCGTCCAGCGTTGTTCCGCATCTTCCCGGATTCCGCACAGTCTGTAGATCAGTCGCTCCAGGGGGCGAAGCACGGGATGCAGGAAGGTTCGCTGGCCCTGGTAGATCTTCGCCATGAACGAACCCAAGGGTCTCGTCAGGGCTAGGATCACAAGAAAATAGACAACAATGTAAGCGAGACCAACCAGAGTCATGGCTTCTCCTCAAAACTGTTCTGGACGCAGCAAGGCGTAAATCAAATAGCCAAAAAGGAACACCGCAGCGATACCCGCGATGATGTAGTCCACGTCGTCTCCTCTTAAAGCCGGTCACAGGCCTTGGTAAAGGCCCAGCAACCCACAAACAACAGGGTAGCGACAAAGATGTAAAACAAGTCCAAAATGGCTCCTCACTCAGAATTCACAAAGATGACTTCGTGGCCCTCTTTCTTCAACACTCTTGTCCACCGCTGCTCTTTCGTCGGCCACCAGCGCTTCCTACCCGCGAGGACGATCACCGAATGCGGAGGGAAAAGCTCGCGCAGAGTCCATCGTGATTCCCTGCAAAGATAGATTCGCGCCGTGAACTCCGTCGTGGATTCGCACGCCAAGGCTCGGAGTTGTTCTTCAAGAGAATCGATGGGCACTGCTGCCCTTTCGAGAGGGAGCGTGTACGGCACGGCGTACAACCTGAGAACTTTCGGGTGTGTGCCCAGGTTCGCACTTAGTCGAGAGGCGACCTTGAGCGCCGCGAGGGTTCCTGATTGGGATGTGTACAGGACATTCACTTGAAGCCGCTCGCTGCTTTGGTCCGCGAGTGAGATGTCGGGACTTTCAACTCTCGGCGCGACTGACGGATCTGAGTGGTTCTCAGATGATCGATGTGGGTCCATCGGCGCCACCTTGTTTTCGCTTCAAAGGTAGGTGAAGGCGCGTAATGGAGGCATAAGAAAGGGCTAAGGATTTCGTAAAGATGTGCTCAGGGTTTCGTTAAGCTCATTCAGGAAGGTAGAAGCGGTAGCCGACCCAAGGCTCGGTTAGCAAGTATCGAGGGTTGGCGGGATCTGGCTCTATCTTTTTGCGCAGTTGGTTCACGAAGACGCGGAGGTACTCTAATTCATCTCCGTAGTCGGGCCCCCAGACGGCTTGTAGTAGCTCTCGGTGTTCGATGGTCTTGTTAGGGTGTATGACAAGGTAGCGAAGCAGGTCGAACTCTTTGGGCGTCAGGCGCACGTTTCGGCCTCGCGTGCTGACATGGCGGGATTGAAAGTCGATCTCAGTGCCTTCTTCCAGCTTGATTCGTTGCGGAACGGTTCCTGCCGTCTGCGGCATTCTGCGCAACGCAGCACGAATCCGCGCGAGCAGTTCGGGAGTACTGAACGGTTTCGTCACATAGTCGTCGGCGCCCGCATCCAGGGCCTCGATCTTATCCTTCTCAGTGTTGCGCACTGTCAGCATTATGATCGCCAAATCGAACCCGGAGCGGCCGCTACGGATGACCCGACAGGCTTCGACACCGCCCATGCCGGGCATGTTCACATCCAGGAGGACTAAATCGAATTGGTCGGTGCGCATCTTCTCCAGAGCTTCCTCGCCGCTCCGCGCATCGTCCACCTCATAACTGTGGGTAACGAGAGTGGTCCGCATCACGCGCCGAATCTGCGCATCATCGTCTACCACCAGGATACGGCCCCCGCTCACGCTTTTCTCTCCTCAGCTGGCATGGGTAGAGACATGGAGAACTCTGAGCCATGGCCCACACTGCTCTTGAGCGAGATATCCCCGCCGTGCGCGCGCATGATCTCACGGGCAATCGCCAGTCCCATACCTGTTCCCGTTACACCGGAACGGGTGTTCCGACCGCGGTAGAACTTCTCAAAAATCCTTGCCTGGTCTCTCTCCGGGATCCCAGGCCCCTCATCCCGCACGCTGATCAGTATGTTCTTCTCATCCCTCCGTGCCGTAATGCTAACCGGACATGCGGCTGGTGTATATTTCAACGCGTTATCGAGCAACTGGCGGATGGCCAGGTCCATAAGTTCGGGATCAACCACGATCATCGGTAAGCTACTGGAGATGTGCACGTTGAGAGTCCTGCCCTCGGTCAGCGACTTCCTCTCTTGGAGCACTCTTGAGACCAAGCTCTCGACTCGGTGTAGCCCCTTGTTTAATTGGATCTGGCCCGCTTCAATCCGCGCCATGTGAATGGCCTCGGTTACGAGCTGGGCCAGGCGCTCCGCCTCCTCATCCACGACGGTCAATAGCTCGCGTTCTTCATCCGGCCTTGCCCGAGGTGTCGACAGTAGGGCACTGGCTGCGGCTTTGATCGAAGTGAGAGGCGTCTTGAAGTCGTGCGCAATCGCGTCCAGCAATGTGGATTTCAATTCCTCGCTCTGCCGCGCCGCTTCAGCGCGGCCGGCCGCCTCGCGACCGCGCTCCTTCTCAAGACCAATTGCCACAAGGTTGGCGAGCGCCTGCAGGGCCGTGTCGGGCAAAGATATGCCACGGATTGCCAGGCTCCCGATGGGTTGGCCTCCAAGGCGAATGGCGGTCACCGTCGTCAGCGTTGATTCATCGGAAAAGAGGGTTCCCTGCAGGGCCGACTCGCTGAGTTGTTCTTCAATAGCGGGCATGTCCTCGGGACCTGCCTGGTGGGTCTCCCCTGAGATGCGGTCGTACAGCGCGACGCCACGACAATCAAAAATCTGTGCAATCTGGTGAGCGATCTGTTTCGCCGTTGGTTGTGCTGGCTCGGTCAACAGGATGGCACGGCTCAATGCATAAAGCCTCTCCATCTCCAGCCGGTGACCCTCCGCCTCTTGGGCGCGCTGCTTGGCATGATTCGAAAGTTGGCTGGCGACGATGGCGGTGGCCAGAAACGTGACGAGCGCAATCCAGTTCTGGGGATCCGCGATCGTGAAAGTTCCAACCGGAGGCATGAAAAAGAAGTTGAGGCAGAGCACGCTGACAAGTGATGCAACGGTGGCCTCAATGAGTCCCCAAGTCGTGGCCATGATCAGGACGGCAAGCAGGTAAACAAAACCCACCGCTGTAGAGTTGAGGGAGACAACGCGGGAGCATAAGTACGTTATCCCGACATTGATAGCGACCACCGAAGCCACCCGAAGGGCTGCAAGGGCGATGTTTCGGTGACGGGATTTCATCTGTGCCTGCATCGAAATGACCCAGGATTTCTCAAGAGTACCATGCTTTGAAACTCCTTCTGCGGTTGTATCCCACCTCGTTGCATCGCCAGGGCGAAATGGGAACAAGCCGATGACAATTCACCGGACATCCATTTGCACAAACCGGGGTAAGAGATCTCTTACCTTGAGCCGATGCCCCATGGGCACCTTGTACCATTTCCAACGCCTAGCCTCCGCATTCGCTCTTGCCGACCCGCCTTGAGTTTGCGCTGCCACCAGTAGACCTGACCCTTCCTCAGCCGACGCTGCCGACAAAACTCACGAATTGACATCCCACTCCGCGCCGCTTCCCGAATCGTCCGCCGCCAGTAACGCTCCTTTTCAGTCCCTCAATCGCAAGAGATGGGTTCACCGGACGGTTACACTGTGCCAAACCACATCCTTTGTTACGACCAAATCCTGTCGACGGCGAACTTGACTTCTCAATTCGTTAGCACCCCTGATTTCCCGACCCTTTGATACCAGCCGCATGTTCGGACGATCGGGCCCGTCAAGCAGGACACGCTTCCGCCTGTAAACTCGCTG
>Ga0315291_10009517_pt1 | contig 11913 bp, 13 predicted proteins | sample YL17G12_20_MG_FD_203070 | JGI IMG/M metagenome (GOLD analysis project Ga0315291, IMG submission 203070) | Sediment microbial communities from Yellowstone Lake, YNP, Wyoming, USA - YL17G12_20 | ecosystem: Environmental > Aquatic > Freshwater > Lake > Sediment | place: USA: Wyoming | collected...
AGCAACAAAGTCAGGGGCGACCAGAGGGGGGTCGCCCCTACTTTGTTGCGTACGAAGCCGTGGCTACACGATCTCGACGACGGCTTCTTGTTCCTTGAGGGCATTGGCGGCGGCTTCTGCCTGCTCTTTCGGCACACCCTCGAGGACCTTGGCCGGGGCGCTGTCCACCAGATCCTTGGCCTCTTTCAGGCCCAGATCCGGCCGGAAGGTGCGCACAGCCTTGATGACCTGAATCTTCTTGGGACCGACATCCTTCAGGATGACGTCGAATTCGGTCTTTTCCTCGACCTCGACCGGAGCCTCAGCTACGGTTGCCGCACCACCCGATGGCATGCCAGCCATCGCCATCGGCGCCGCAGCCGAAACGCCCCAGCGCTCCTGGAGCATCTTGGAGAGTTCTGCTGCCTCCAGCAGTGTCAGCTCATCGAGCGCCTGCACCAACTTTTCCAACTTTTCAGACATGAGTTTCTATTCCTCCTTCGTTTGCTTGTGTGTTCTTCCACAACACCACTGACCACTCGGGCTCACAGCGATTCCCGGCATTCGTGGCTACGACCTCGCCCTACGCAGCCGCCTGCTGGCCTTGTTCGGACCGAGCCTGAAGCACGCGAGCGAGCTCGCGCAACGGCGCGGCGACCAAGCCCGCCAGACTGCTCATCGGTCCCTGGACCGCGCCGAGCAGTTGGGCAAGCACGACCGCGCGCGGCGGCAGATCCGCGAGCGACTTGGCTCTCGCGGCATCGACGATCGATCGGCCGATGATGCCCCCCCTGATGCGCAGCGATTCGTTCTCCCGGGCAAACTCGTTGAGCGCCTTGACGACTGCCGGCACCTCGCCGAAGCAGTAACAGACTGCCACAGGTCCCTTGAGCAGTGCGGATGGCTCGGGAACGCCACCTTGCTGCAGAACCTTCCTGAACAGTGTGTTCTTGACGATTTGGAAGCTGCCCCCTGCCCCGCGCAACTTGGCGCGCAGCGCCGTTGCCGTGGCGACGGTCATACCCTGGTAGTCTGCCACGATGACCGCCTGGGATCGGGCCAGACTTTCCACATAGTCCGCCACCAACTCCTTCTTCTTGTCTTTGGAAATGGCCAACCTGCCTCACCTCCTTTTCTGAATGCTGAAAACTGACAGCCGACGGCCGATAGCTGATGGTCCATCGGCTGCCTGCCATTTGCCGGCCGCCGACCCGGATACAGATCGGCAGTGAACAAAAAAGCCCTTGTGCCGCTGACACAAAGGCCTGCTCCCACAACCGGTTCAGCGTTGTGCGAACTGTGCACTCTGCCTCGGCAGGCCCGAACGATTAAGCGCTCCAGGCGCGCCTGCTGTCTGCGGCACGATTCAGTTGTCTCTGCACCAAGGGCAACCACAGAGGGTTGCCCCTATCTACCTGCGCTGGCTAGACGGTCTTCATCGCCATGGCGGCATTGGGATCCACCTTGATGCCAGGTCCCATCGTGCTGCAGACTGTGACCTTCTTGATGTAGGTGCCCTTGGCAGCCGCAGGCCTGGCTTTGACGATGGCTTCCATGACCGCCGCCATGTTGTCGACGAGGCCCTCGGCCGCAAAGCTGACTTTGCCGATGAGCACGTGGATGTTGGCCGTCTTGTCGACCCGGAACTCGACGCGTCCCTGCCGGGCCTCTTCGATCACACGCCGCAGGTCTTCATCGTTTACGATGGTGCCGGACTTGGGACTTGGCATCAGCCCGCGAGGACCCAACACGCGGCCGAGCTTGCCGACCTTGCGCATCATCGATGGTGTAGACATCGCGATGTCAAAATCGAGCCAGCCTTTTTGGATCTGATCGATCAGGTCATCCGCCCCTACATAGTCCGCGCCAGCTTCCCGCGCCATCCTCTCGGCGTCGCCTTCGGCAAAGACCAGGATCCGAACCTGCTTGCCCGTGCCCTTGGGCAACAGAACGACGCCGCGGACCTGCTGGTCCGCGTGCCTGGGATCCAATCCCGTGCGCAAGTGGAGCTCCACGGTAGCATCGAACTTGCTATAGTGGGTTTTCTTGGCCAGATCGAGCGCCTCTTGCGGCGAATAGACGCGACCCGGCTCAACAAGCTTGACGGCTTCCAGATACTTCTTCCCATGCCTTGGCATTCTCGTCTCCTCTGTGGTTTTGGTGGGGAGTGCCCCTCCCACGTTCAGGGCAAGCATACGAGCTTGCCCTACCGATTCTACGGGCGCAGCAACTAATCTACCACCTGAATGCCCATGCTGCGCGCAGTGCCCTCGATCATCCGCATGGCGCTTTCCACGTCGTAGGCATTCAGATCCTTCATCTTCTGCTCGGCGATTTCCCGTACCTGCTTGTGGGTTACCGTCCCGACCATCGTCCGGGAGCCCTCAGCCGATCCTTTGGGCACGCCGGCTGCTCTCTTCAGGAGATCGGTTGCCGGCGGCGTTTTCAGCTCGAACTTGAACGAGTTGTCTGCGTAGATCGTGATCTCTGCCGGAACAATGCTGCCGGCCATGTGGGCCGTGCGCGCGTTATAGTCCTTGCAGAAGGCCATGATGTTGATTCCGTGCTGGCCAAGCGCCGGACCCACTGGGGGTGCCGGCGTAGCCTTGCCTGCCTGGATCGCCAGGGTGACGATCGCTTTGATCTTTTTCGCCATTTGTCCTCCAACACGCCCACGAGGGGCTAGGCTACCTCCATCTAGCCGATCTTCTCAACTTGCAGGAAATCCAGCTCGACCGGGGTTTCGCGACCAAAGAAGGAGACAAGGATTCGCACCTTGCCCTTGTCCGGGTAGATCGCCTCCACTGCCCCGACAAAGTCCTCAAACGGGCCGTCGCTGATACGGACCTTTTGACCAGGTCTAAAGCTGACTTTGACCTTGGGCGTCTCACTGCGCATCCGCTTCAGGATCCGGTCCACGTCGCGCCTGGGCAGGGCACTGGGCTTGTTCACAGAGCCCACGAAACCGGTAGCACCCGGGGTGTTGCGGACTACGTGCCACGAATCCTTGTCCATAATCATCTCGACCAGGATGTAGCCCGGAAAGATCCGCCGCTCCACCGTCCGGCGCTGCCCGTCCTTGACCTCGATCTCCTCCTCGGTGGGCACGACAACTTCGAAGATTTTGTCGGACATGCCCAGCGACTCGATCCGATGCTCCAGGTTCCGTTTGACCTTGCCCTCGTAACCTGAGTAGCTATGGATGACGTACCAGGCGCGACTGCCCTCACCCTCCGCCGCATCAGGGAGATCTTCTGGCCCGCCTTCCACCTCGCCCTGGCCCAAGAATGAGAAGTCACTCTCGTCCTCGGACGCGACGCCGGAACGCGGCACAGGCGTTCCAGGCTGTGGAGAGGAGGGCTCCAGTTCCAACTCCGGCGTGGCTTCTTGGGCAGCCGGCGCCAGGTAGGAGGCAAAGAGCCGCCTGGCCCGTTCCTCGGGCGAGAGCAAGCTCTCGTCGATATCGGGCTGGACATCGTCTGATTCAGTTATCTCAGGCTCACGCCCTTCGCGCTCGTCTTCCATCTTCGCACGCTATTTCTCGTGGCAAGGCGCAAGCATTGCTTGCGCGCTCCAAAACCACGTCCTAGAGCAAGAGGCCAATCAGCTTCTCGAACCCATAGTCGATTATGGCCAGTACGATAGACAGGAAGGTGGTGACGACAATGACCATAAGCGTCAGGTTCATGCCCTCGCGCCTCGACGGCCACGAAACTTTCTTGAGCTCAAACCAGGTCTCTCGAAAGTATCGAATGACCCTGTTATCACGCAGGTTGATCTTGGGGATCGTCAGTTTTGCCACGCGCCTTCTTCTCCCTCGTGCTTTTCATACATTGGAGGACACCGCCCCATCGAGCCTTCCATGAGACGGTGTCCTCTCCTCCAGCAGGCCAGGCAGGAATTGAACCCGCAACCTACGGTTTTGGAGACCGTTGCTCTGCCAATTGAGCTACTGGCCTATGCCGGCTGATGGCTTATAGCCGATAGCCTATGGCTTATGGCGTATGGCAGATAGTCCACCAGCCAGTTGCCATATGCTATTCGCTATCTGCTATACGCCATCTGCCATCTGCTATTTCGTCTCTCTGTGCAGCGTATGTATCCGGCAGCGCGGACAGTACTTCTTGAGCTCGAGCCGGGCCTGATCGTTGCGCCGGTTCTTCTCGGTTGTGTAGTTCCTCTCCTTGCACTCTGTGCAGGCAAGGTTGATTACGACACGGACTGCCTTCTTCGCCATACTAGGTTCCTATTCCAAGATCTTGGTGATAACGCCTGCGCCGACCGTCCGCCCACCCTCGCGAATGGCGAACCGCGAACCTGCCTCCAACGCCACCGGCACGATCAGCTTTATCTTCAGGTTCGCGTTGTCCCCGGGCATCACCATCTCTGCCCCCTCCGGTAGCTCCACCGCTCCCGTTACGTCCATCGTCCGTATGTAGAACTGCGGCCGGTACCCCGCAAAAAACGGCGTGTGCCGCCCGCCCTCTTCCTTCTTCAATACGTACACTTCCCCGTCAAACGTCGTGTGCGGCTTGATGCTCCCTGGCTTCGCCAACACCTGCCCCCGCTCTACCTCGTCCCGGTCTATCCCTCGCAACAAACACCCCGCGTTGTCCCCCGCTATCCCTTCGTCCAACGTCTTCCGAAACATCTCCACGCCCGTGCACACCGTCTTCCGAGTCTCCCCCAACCCAATGATCTCTACCTCTTCCATCGCCCGGACCCGACCACGCTCGATCCGTCCCGTTACCACCGTCCCCCTGCCCTTGATGCTGAATACATCCTCTATCGCCATCAGGAACGGCTTGTCTACCTCTCGCACCGGCATCGGTATGTACTCGTCCACCACCCGAATCAACTCCCAGATGCACGCATACTCCGGCGCATTCGGATCCGTGCTCGTGCTCTCCAACGCGTTCCGCGCACTCCCCCGCACGATCGGTATGTCGTCCCCTGGAAACCCGTTCGCCGTCAACAACTCCCGAAGCTCCAACTCCACCAGCTCCAACAGCTCCGGATCATCCATCATGTCCACCTTGTTCAAAAATACCACCATCGCCGGCACTTCCACCTGCCGCGCCAGCAACACGTGCTCCCGCGTCTGCGGCATCGGCCCGTCCGGCGCCGCCACCACCAGGATCGCCCCATCCATCTGCGCCGCTCCCGTGATCATGTTCTTGATATAGTCTACGTGCCCTGGACAGTCTACGTGCGCGTAGTGCCGCTTCGACGACTCGTACTCCACGTGCGCTATCGCAATCGTGATCCCTCGCGCCTTCTCTTCAGGCGCATTGTCGATGCTGTCGAACGCCCGGTACGACGCCATCCCCTTCATCGACAATACCTTCGTGATCGCCGCCGTCAAAGTCGTCTTCCCATGGTCGATATGCCCAATTGTCCCCACATTCACGTGGGGCTTCGTCCGCTCAAACTTTGGCTTTCCCATGCTCCACTCCTCTTCTTGAGCCCCGGTGTAAGCTTGTCAGCCTCTGCAGGGGCAAAAAGCGTGGCATTCTAACAGAGAATTGCGTGCCAGGCAAGTCCAGAGGTCGCCATGGCAGCGGCAGGCATCTTCCCCGGCCTGCATCACCGCCTACCACCCATCAAGATCCGGTTCAGCACCTCCGGTGCCACCCGATCGTAGTGGTCAAACTCCATGGTAAAGGTCCCACGCCCCTGCGTCATCGAGCGCAAATCAGTCGCATACCCAAACATATTCGCCAGCGGGACCATCGCCCGCACCGCCTGCATACCGATTCCCCGCGGCTGGAGCCCCTCGATCTGCCCACCACGTGCGCTCAGGTCACCGATGATCGCCCCGCTGAACTCATCTGGCGCCACGGCTTCGACATCCATCACAGGTTCCAGTAGCACCGGCGATGCCTTGGTCACTCCGTCGCGGAAAGCCGTGGACGCCGCCACCTTGAAGGCAATCTCCGTGGACTCTTCCTCGTCAAAGGTGCCCCCCACCAGCGTCGCCTTCAGGTCGACCAGCGTGTACCCGGCCAGCACGCCGCTGTCCAGCGACTCGCGGATGCCTTCTCGGATCGCCGGCACCATCCTCTGCGGGAGCGCCGCCTCGGTCGTCTTGTTGGCGAACTCAAAGCCACCGCCTGCCGGCAGAGGTTCCAGCTCAAGCATCACGCGACCGTACTGATTGCGCCCTCCCAACTGGCGTGCAAACTCTGCTTCGCTGCGCACCGCCTGTGTGATCGTTTCGCGATAGGCCACCTGCGGCTTGCCCACGTTCGCCTTCACCCGAAACTCGCGCAGCATCCGGTCTACCAGGACTTCCAGGTGCAACTCCCCCATCCCGCTGATGATGAGCTGCCCCGTCTGCTCGTCCGTCCGTACCTTGAAGGTAGGATCCTCCTCAGCCAGTCGCTGCAGCGCCTCGTTCAACCTCTCTTGATCCGCCTGCGTCCGCGGCTCGATCGCCACAGAGAGCACGGGTTCCGGGAACTTGATCGACTCCAGCACCACCTGGTGAGTGAAATCGCACAACGTCTCGCCTGTGAAGGTATCCTTCAACCCCACTGCCGCCGCGATGTCACCCGCCTCGATGGAATCGATCTCCTCGCGGCGGTTCGCATACATGCGCAGCAGCTTGCTCGGCCGTTCCTTCTTCCCCGACAGCGGGTTCAACACCGCGCTGCCCACCTTGAGCCGGCCCGAGTAGATGCGCAGATAGACCAGCCGGCCCACGTACGGATCAGACACCACCTTGAACACCAACGCCGCAAACGGTTTCGTTTCGTCCGCGTAGCACGGACGCTCAGCCCCAGTCCGAGGCTCAATGCCTGTCATCGGTGGCACGTCCAAGGGCGACGGCAAATAGTCCACCACCGCATCCAGGACCGGTTGCATCCCCTTGTTGCGCAGTGCAGAGCCACACAACACGGGGACAATCGCTCCCCGCAGCGTAGCCCTGCGCAGCGCCAGCTTGAGCTCCTCGACCGAGATGTCGGCCCCTTCCAGGTAGCTGGCCATCATCTCGTCGTCGCACTCCGCCACTTGCTCGACAAGCTTCTCCCGATACTCGTCGACAACCGGCTGCAAGTCAGACGGGATCGTCACAGTTTCCTGGACAGTGCCCAGGTCGTCTGCGTACAACCTGGCTTGCATGGTCACGAGGTCCACAAGGCCACGAAATGTATCCGCAGTGCCAATCGGCACCTGGATCGCTACCGGGCGGGCCCCCAACTGCTCGCGAATCATCAGCACCGAGTGCCAGAAATCGGCCCCGAGGCGATCCATCTTGTTAATCAAGCAAATGCGTGGCACACCATACCGGTCCGCTTGACGCCAGACCGTCTCGGATTGGGGTTCGACCCCTGCCACTGCGTCGAAAACCACCACACCCCCATCCAGCACGCGCAGGCTGCGCTGGACCTCGGCGGTAAAGTCGATATGTCCCGGTGTATCTACGAGGTTGATCTGGCAATCATGCCAGAAGCAGGTCACCGCGGCCGCGGTGATCGTGATCCCCCGCTCGCGCTCCTGCTCCATCCAGTCGGTGACGGTGGTTCCGTCATCGACGTTGCCCATCCGATGCGTACGACCGGTGTAGAACAGGATCCGTTCTGTCGTCGTCGTCTTGCCCGCATCGATATGGGCGATGATGCCGATGTTGCGCGTACGTTCGAGGGGAACAGCCCTGCTCACAGGATGACCTCGAAAACCACCAATCTACCAGTATACCGATCTACCCTGGCTCAGAGGATGGAGCATTGGCAGATCGATACTTGGCAAACTGGGCATCTAGCTACCAGCGATAGTGTGCAAACGCCCGGTTCGCCTCCGCCATTTTGTGGGTGTCTTCGCGCTTTTTCACGGTTGCCCCCTGGTTGTTTGCAGCATCGAGCAGTTCGCCGGCCAATCGTTCCGACATGCTCTTGCCCGGCCGCTTGCGCGCCGCAGCAATCAGCCATCGGATCCCCAGCGACACCTGGCGATCGGGTGCAACCTCAACCGGCACCTGGTAGGTGGCGCCACCGACACGGCGGGGCTTGACCTCGATCGCCGGGCCTGCGTTCCTGAGCGCCTGCTCAAAGACCTCCAGCCCCGAGCGTTTGGCGCGCGCTTCCACCAGGTCCATGGCATCGTACATGATGCGCTGGGCCGTGCTTTTCTTGCCATGGCTCATCAGCTTCGCGATGAACTCGGCCACCAGTGCGCTATTGAAGCGAATGTCGGGCACAATCTCTCTCTTGGCAGGATGATTCCGTCTTGGCATACCTGACTCTCCAACCCGGGGCGGAGCCCCGCTCTCCTATGCTCTACTTCTTGGCCCCAGCCGCTGCCTTCTTCGGCAGCTTGGCCCCATACTTGGAGCGGCCGCGCTTGCGGTCCTGAACGCCATCCGAATCCAGCGCACCGCGGACGATGTGGTAGCGCACTCCAGGCAGATCCTTCACACGGCCGCCACGGACAAGCACAACCGAGTGCTCCTGCAGGCTGTGTCCCTCGCCTGGAATGTAGGCCGTCACCTCGATGCCGTTGGTCAACCGCACGCGGGCGATCTTGCGCAGTGCCGAGTTAGGCTTCTTCGGCGTCATGGTCTTTACCTGGGTGCAAACCCCTCGCTTCTGAGGGTTCCCCCTCCGCAAACGCGACAACCGGCCCTTGAGTGCGTTCGAGCTAAAGCGCAACGCCGGCGCCTTGTCCTTCTTCGGCTTGACGCCGCGTCCACGTCTCACCAGTTGATTGATAGTAGGCAACTCGCTCCTCCTTCTTGCCCCTGAACCAGCTCGCAAAGTTCGACTTTAGCACAGCTTCACGGCCAAGTCAAATCGGCTCGTGTGCCAGGCTGAGGGCATTCGTGTCCAGTGCCGTAGCCCTCTTGGGCATCAGGGCTCGGGGGCAGACTGTCCAAAGACCCGCGCCAGTTCATCGCGCGCAAAAGCCGGCAGGGGCACCAACCCCTCTGCGGTGATCACCCGCACCTCGGGTGGCCCATCTACCACGCGTCCAATCACTGAGGCGCCGATACCCGCCTCCTGCAGATGCCGCACCATCCGGCCAGATGCGCGCGGCGAAGCGGTCACCAACAGGGCGCCCGAAGCGATCAGGCCTAACGGGTCCAGGTCCAGGGCCTGGCAGAACGCCTGCGTCTCAGGGAATAGCCGCACTTGCGCCAGGTCCACCACCACCCCCTTGCCCGAGGCCAGGGCCAGCTCCCACAACCCGGTGGCCAGTCCCCCCTCCGTGGGATCATGCATGGCATGGGGGCGGCCTGCCCGCCGCACGATCTGGGCATCTCGCACAATGCTGATGCCGGGATCCTTTAGCAGATGCTGGCCGCGAGCCAGCACGTCTGCGCTCACGTGGGACGCCAATCGCTCGCCCATTTCCCTGGCCAGAACCGCTGTCCCTTCGATGGCGATCCCCTTGGTGAGGATGACGTCGTCCCCCGCTCGAGCTCCCGCCGTCCGCACGAGCTCTCCTTTGTCCACTTCTCCCAGCATCAGGCCGACCGCGATCGGCCGGTTGAGCCCGTACGTAACCTCTGTATGCCCGCCGCACAGGGTGATCCCCAGAGACCGGCAGGCCTCGCTTGCCTGAGCAAAGATCGCCTCGACCAACGGGCGGCCTGTCCCCGTCTCGGGCAGGAGCAAGGTGAGGAGCAGCCAACGGGGACGGGCCCCCATCGTGGCAATGTCATTGGCGTTAACGTGCACCACATACCAGCCGATCTCCTCGGTGGCGAAAGTGATCGGGTCCGACTTGATCACCAGATAGCGCTCGCCCATGTCCAGCACGGCTGCGTCTTCGCCGACCTGGGGCCCCACCACGAGGCGCTCGTCCCGTCCACCGTAGCGCTCGAGTAGCTGCTGCAAGAACTCGACCGGCAGCTTGCCCACGCTCAGCATCGCTGTTTCCACTGTCCGCTATTCCTTTGATCCGAAATGCAGAGATAGAGAGAGGGCCTCCCCTATGGTCGAGGAGACCCTCTCCTGCTTTGGCGCCGTAGCTCACCAGATGATGAGAGGTGATGCTACGGCGCGCAGTTTACGACTATGGTCCATTTGCATCACCTCCCTATCCTAAGATAGCTGCCAAAAAAGGATGCCCCGTGGGCTCCAGACCGCAGCTATTATCCCACAGGGCCTCCGTTTTGTCAAACTCGCGTGTGCCTTGGCGCGTTCTACGGAAAGATCCCGCGTGACTGGACCGCTTGAGACATCCGGGTTGGGTCGCCCGCACACCGCCCTCGGCCCCACCGTGAAACCACCGACCGGCAGGCCTGCGTGAGACTGCCGGGGTCAGGGAGAGTGCTGTTCGCGTGCCTCCTGGGCCAGCGCAATCGCGCCCAGTACCCCCGCCCCGTCGCCCAAAGCCGGGGGCACGATGTAGTCGTCCATGCGCTCCAGGATTGCGGGCGCCCGGATGTAACCGGCCAGCAGCACCTGGACCTCGCGTCGGATGGCGGGGAATAGCTGTAGCTGGTGCATGACCCCTCCGCCCAGGATGATGCGCTGCGGCGAGAGCACGAGGATGAGATTGGCCAGGCCCAGCGCCAGGTAGTGCGCTTCCAGCGCCCAGGCAGGATGATCCGGCGGGAGCTCGTTTCCCCGTTTGCCCCAGCGCCTGTCAATCGCCAGGCCGCAGGCCAATCCCTCCCAGCAGTCGCCGTGATGGGGGCAGCTCCCGTCAAATGGATCCCGCTCCCGGTCGTGGGGGATACGCTGGTGGCCCATCTCAGGGTGCATCAGCCCGTGCAGGAGCCGGCCGCCCGCCATGCCACCGCCTCCGATACCGGTCCCGACCGTAAGGTAGAGGAAAGTATCGAGCCCCTGGGCCGCTCCCCAGCGGTGCTCGCCGAGGGCAGCGGCGTTGACGTCGGTATCGAGGCGGGTGGGCACGCTCAGTGCAGCCCGCACCTGGCCGGCGATATCAACGTCTTGCCAGCCAGGCTTGGGGGCGCTGGTGATTCGCCCGAAGGTGGGCGAGGGGGGGTCGAGGTCCACCGGCCCGAAGGAGCCGATCCCGACGGAGGCCACCGGCACGGCCTGGCGCCGGAAAAAGTCGATCGCCTGGCCGAGGGTGGCCTCGGGGGTGCTGGTGGGGAATTGGACGCGGCCCAGGATCTCACCCGTACCGGTGCCCACGGCGCACACGAATTTGGTGCCGCCGGCCTCGATGCCTCCGTAGAGCTCATCCGTGGACAAACAGTCCTCCCGCAATGACCTTGTGGACCAGGTTCGTGCCAAAGCGGTAGCCGAGATGGCCGTAGGCGGGCGCATCCAGGATGAGCAGATCGGCGCGCTTGCCCGGCTCCAGGCTGCCCACTTCATCGCCCAGACTCAGCGCGTGAGCGGCATTGATCGTGGCCGCGCTGATCGCCTCGGCTGGGGTCATGCGCAGATAGCGACAGGCCAGGGCGATTACAAACTGCATCGATTCGCACCAGCAGGTGCCCGGGTTGCAGTCGGTGGCCAGAGCCAGTGCCCCGCCGGCTTCGATCAGTGCCCGGGCAGGTGTGTAGTCGCGCTGGACCAGGCCAAAGGGGGTGCCGGGCAGAGCGACGGCGATGGTGCCCGATCGGGCCAGCAGCTCGATCTCGTCGGACGCGGTACACACCAGGTGATCGGCCGAGATCGCGCCCAACTCTACCGCCAGCCGCGTGCCGCCCAGGGCCTTGAACTCGTCGACGTGGATCTTGAGGCCGAAACCGAGTGCCCCGGCAGCCTCCAAGATGCGCCGCGATTGCTCGAGGGTGAAGGCGCCCTCCTCGCAGAACACGTCGCAGAACAGGGACAGCCCCTCAGGAAGCTGCCTTTGCGGGCAGAACGGTCTCCGCCGGTCCTCCTCTGCTACGGCCGGCAGCGTTTCCGTGACGACCCGATCGACGTACGCATCCTCCCGGCCCCTGTATTCAGCCGGGATGGCGTGGGCGCCGAGGAAGGTCGGGACCAGGGAGCCGGGAAAACG
>Ga0315291_10009518_pt1 | contig 11912 bp, 11 predicted proteins | sample YL17G12_20_MG_FD_203070 | JGI IMG/M metagenome (GOLD analysis project Ga0315291, IMG submission 203070) | Sediment microbial communities from Yellowstone Lake, YNP, Wyoming, USA - YL17G12_20 | ecosystem: Environmental > Aquatic > Freshwater > Lake > Sediment | place: USA: Wyoming | collected...
AAGGCGCCATGTGGTACCTGCACCTGAGGACGGCCACGTTGGGCTTCGCCTGATGCTTAGGATGCATCTCCCTTGGCCCGAAGACGCCGCATATGATCTTGTTACGGCCCATCTCGATGTAGGCTGAGCCGTCGGCGTTCGGTAGGACTCCGCTCTCGATCTTTATCGGGCGGAGCTGGTTGTACTCTCTTCCGTCTACCCTACTCCACTGGGTCTTCTTCTTCCCTTTCTTACTCATCTTCTCTCCTCCTTGAGCTTCCTCAAATATTCCTGAATCCTGTTAGTCAGCCCCGACGTATGGGCTTCGCTCTCGATCCTGTGCACGACCTTCACGACCATCTCCTCCTGCTCGCGGGTGCGGCCGTTTATCAGGACGCGGCCGTTCTGGCCGATTGAGACCCTGCATCCGGTCTCCTTCAGGATCATGTTGATCATCGACCCCCTTTTGCCGATGAGGCGCGGGATCTTTGAGGGGGTTATCCTCACGATGAAGCCCTCGCTGACCCTCCCGAGGCCAGGCCCCAGGATCGACAGGATGGGCGTCCTCCTCCGGTCTAGGTCCACTATCTTGGCTATAACCGTATCTCCGACGTCCAGGACACGGGTCATGACGAACTCGGTCCTGAAAGGCTGGTCCACGGCGTCGGGTATGTTCAACAGCGCCTCAGTCTGGGCGCCTATGTCTATCAGCCACTGGCCCAGCTCGATGTCCACGACTTCGCCTATCACGACGTCGCTGACGAGGGGATTGAATCCCCCCTCAAGGGCAATGACCGAGACGTCCTCCTTCCCGTAGTTCACGAGGCCTACGCGTGTCGCGTAGACGTTTCCCTCGTTCCTGTAGGTGTTCTCACCTGTCCTCACGCGTCCCTCGTACAGCACATCCCCAGGGACGACTATATCCCTCGTCTCAAACGTTGCACTCATCTAGGTTCAGTTCCATCTACTTCAATATCTTCGTCTGGAGGTTACCCTGCGTCGCCTTCCCGAGCTTGTCGAGCAGCTCGAGCTGCATGGCTCCTGGCACCTCCACGACGGCTACCCATGAGCCGTCGTTCTGCCACTCGTCCCGCCTAATCTCCCCGTAGTTCTTCACTATCCCGTAGCACTTCGACGCGTGTTCAGGCGGGATCTTGAGGGCTATCTGGACCGTCTCGCTGCTCATCGGCAGGATCGGCCTCAGTACCTTGACTATCTCCTTGACCTGCTCCTCCGCCGGCTTGAACGGGTCTATCGATAGCCTCGCTGACTCCATCGCGTTCTCTATCCTGACGACTGGGTGAGGCAGCTTCGTCGCCGGGTCCACGTAGGTGCGCGAAATGATGTTGATTATCTGCCTCAGCTTCTGCTCAGTCATCTCCTTCCTCTGCTTCGCGGTCAAGAGGAAGGTCCCCTTCTGGAAGATGAGCTTCGCTACCTCTATCGGGTCGCTGGTGCCGAACTCGGCCTTCAGCTTGCTGTCGGAGGCCTTCTCGCCCTTGCTCGACTCGGTGAATATGGTGTCTATGATGAGGACGTTGGCGACCTCGCCTACCTCGCCGTGCTTGTATGCGAGCCCCTTGTCTGGGTCTACGAGTATCTCGAACTTCGTTTCGCCGTGCTGATACCTGACCAGCGTGTAGTTGCTGCTCATCGCATGGGCACTTACCCTATGTGGCTCCCAACTTCTTCGTCGGAGAGTCTCCTGAAGACCTTCGTGTCCGCGGGTATCACGGCTACCTTGATGTTGCTCGACGACATGGCCCCGTCTGAGGCGATCTTAATCGCCTCCACGGCGAGCTTCACGGCTTCGTCGAGGCTCATGCCCTCCCTGTACTTCTCCTCGAGCAGCTTGTTGGCTTCGTCGCTCTTCCTGCCGACGGCGACCGCCCTGTATCCGCGGTACGAGCCGCTCGGGTCCGTCGTCATGACCCTGCACCCCGTGTCGTCCACGCCCGCTATGATGGTGCTGACGCCGAATGGGCGTACCCCCGCGTGCTGGGTGTAGATCTGGGATATGTCCCCTATCCGCCTCGTCAGGATCTCCACGTCGATCGCCTCGTCGTATAGGAGCCTGTTGCTCTGGCAGAACACCCTCGCCTGGTTGATCAACACCCTCGCGTCCGAGCTCAGTCCCGCTATCGCCACGCATACGTGCTCGTCGAGCTGGAATATCTTCCTGAAGTATTCCGCGTCCTCGAGGACGCTCTCGGGCGTCTCGTTTGCTGCCACGACGACGCCCGCCGGAGATGATACGCCTACTATCGGAGCGCCCCTCTTGACTAGCTCCAGGGCGTACTCGACCTGGTACAGCCGCCCTTCCGGTGAAAATATGGTTATGGCGCGGTCGTATGCTCGGGGCATGAACAAATCGCTCGGTCTCCTGGTCTCTCCTGTTTCCCTCTCTTTCTCATCCTTTCTACTTTACCCATGTTAAAAAGGGTTTTCTAATGATGGATGGCGCCCTGGCCGGGATTTGAACCCGAGATCGCTCAGGTGACGGCCGTGCACACCGAACCGGACTACTAGTGCTACATATCCTTTCGATTTGAGCAATCTCCGCATTAGAAAATATCGGATACACTCTTTTTTAAGCCTATCCGATATATTTTTATATCGTTTTATGCATCAGATTCGTGGGCCATGCTCATCAGCAAGCGTCATTACAGTAGAATACTCGATAAAAGGAAAAGACTCGATGAATTCAGACCTCTGCTTCCAGCGATGGTTGCCAGGCTGAGGAACGAGTTAATGATCGAGTACACGTACAACTCCAACGCTATAGAAGGCAGCACGCTTACTCTCAGAGAGACGCGCCTAGTGTTGGAGGAAGGCATCACAGTCGGAGGAAAACCCCTCAGGGAGATACTGGCCACTAGGAACCACCCCGAGGCTATCAAATCCATTGAGCAGCTCATCGAAGCGGGCAGAGATATCATAGAGGAAGACGTACTCAGGCTTCACGCACTGGTCCTTCACGACATCGACGAAACAGCTGGACTTTACAGGATGTCAGGGGTCAAGATCGCGGGGGCCGGGTTCATGCCTCCGCCGAGCAAAGAGGTGAGGCTTAGAGTCCTGGACCTTCTACAATGGCTGAAGGCCAACCCGGACGAGCTCACGCCCATCGAGCTGGCCGCCGTATTCCATCACCGGTTCGCCCAGATCCACCCGTTCACGGACGGAAACGGGCGTGTAGCCAGGCTGCTGATGAACGCGATACTGATGAAACACGGGTACCCGTTCATAGCCAACATCTCATACAGTGATCGGGCTAAGTACCTTAAGACCCTCTCAGACGCTGACTTTGGAAACATGTCGGCCTTCGTGAACTTCGTCGCACGAAGCGTCGAGCGATCCATAGACGTATATCTGCACGCCTTGGAGGAGCCTGAATTACAGTCATTGGCTGAGGCAAGCAAGCTCACGCCATATTCTCAGGAGTACCTCAGCCTCCTTGCAAGGAAGGGCGCTATAGGAGCTATAAAGATTGGACGAAACTGGTACATAGCGAAGGAAGAAATTGACAGATACTTGGAATCGATTGAGAAAAAGAGACAGAAGGCATCCTAAAGCTGAGTTAGGGAATGGCGCCCTGGCCGGGATTTGAACCCGGGATCGCTCGGGTGACAGCCGAGCATACTGGACCGGACTATACTACCAGGGCATTCGCCGAGTTAGGGAGGACGGTTATTAGATAAACTTTGCGTTGCCCCTTCACTTGAACTCCCTGGCGATGAGCATCGTCGCCGTGAGGATGATGTCAGGGATGGACCTGAGCCTTTTCACGATGAGGTTGTCGAGGCTATTCATATCCTTCGCCTTAACCTTCGCTATAACATCGAACTCCCCATAGATTGTGGAGACCTCTTCAATCTCGTCGTAGCTGAGGAGCTTCTCGCATACCTCGTCTTCCGAGCCTGACTTGATGTTCATCATTATGTATGCCTTCACGGACATGATGATCACTTCCATCCAGTGCGGTTTCCGTTTAAAATTGTTTCCTAGTCCCCTCCAGCTACGACGATGCTCGCCATTATCCTTCCGGCGTCGGTAAGCTCGACGGGTACGCCCTTGTTCCCCCTGTCGCCCGCCCTTATCAGGTTCGCCTCGCGTAGTCCCTGGAGGTTCCAGCGCACAGTAGATTTCGGTAAACCCAGGTCCTCCGAGAGTTGATCTATTAGGCTCGTGTAGATTGTTGCTTCGCCATAGCCCTCGCTGAGCCACCTGAGCATGAGCCTCTGCTTGCGCGTCAGCCGCCTCGACGAGGCCGAGGCCAGGGTCTCCTCGAAGGTATTCAGCTCTCGGAAGTGGGTCCTGAGCGACTCCTCGAGTGAGTCGACGTTCTTCAGCAGCCGGTTGTAGGATTTCCTATCCGGGTTACCTTTGCCGAACCTAGATACTTCTCGCTTCAGGTCGTTCATTGATTGGAGAAGGTTCTTCAGTTCGGGAGTCGTGTAGATTCCGGCCTTAGCGCCGGAGGAAACATTCACCTTGCACTACTTTCACTCCCAACCGGGGTTGATAGATACGCAGGGTGTTTAAAACGTTTTCTTTGCATCGGGTGCAAGCGTCTTTATTCTTTATTGAAAAGGAGTTGAGGCTATGACTCCTTGGACAGGATCTTGGCTTTCACGGCCTCGGCTACTTCCTGTGTTGTGCTTCTGCCGCCTAAGTCAGGGGTCAGTATCCTGCCCTCCCTGAGTACATCCACGACGGCCCCCTCGATGGCGGCCGCCGCCTTTGGCTGGCCCAGCCAGTCCAGCATCATGCGGGTTGACAGTATCTGGGCCATGGGGTTCGCGATCCCTTTCCCAGCTATATCCGGCGCCGAGCCATGCACGGCTTCAAAGACGGCTATCTTGTCTCCTATGTTTCCGGACGGGGCCATCCCCAAACCGCCTACGACGCCGGCAGCCAGGTCGGATAGTATGTCGCCGAAGAGGTTCGTGGTGACGATGACGTCGAAGGCTTCAGGCCTCATCACCAGCTTCATGGCGCAGGCGTCCACGAGGGCCTCATCGTACGCGATGCCGGGGTAGGACTCGGCGACGTTGATGCAGGCCTCCCTGAAGACGGAGCATGTCTTGTCCAAGACGTTGGCCTTGTGGACGCATGTGACCTTCCTGCGCCCCTCCTTCACGGCGTAGTCGAAGGCGAACCGGGCTATCCTCTCGGACGCTTTGCGGGTGATCACCCTTATGTTGATTCCCCAGTCTTCTCCCCTGTCTCCTATCATCTTGTAGAGGTCCTCGGTGTTCTCCCTCACTATGACTATGTCGACACCCTCCTTGATGTGGGGCACATTCGGGTAGACCTTGGCGGGTCGGAGGTTGGCGTAGAGGTCCAGCCTCTGTCTGAGGGGCAGGATGACCTCCTTCGCGGTGTCGCCTACCGCCCCGAAAAGACCCGCGTCTGACCTCGATACCTCCTCGACGGTGCCCGGGGGCAGGGCCACTTTTGTTCGTGCCTTCAGCTCGTCTCCAACGGGCAGGTCGACGAAGTCGAAGCTTACACCACTCGTCTCCTCTATAGCCTCAAGCACCTTAACAGCGGCGGCCATGACCTCTGGACCGATGCCGTCGCCGGACATCTTGGCTATCCTGTACCTCGTCATTTTCTACCACTCACCCTTGTGACTCGTAAGGTATGCGACTAGACCCCCCTCGTTGAGGATAGCCACCATGAAGCTCGGCAATGGCACGAAGCTAAGCTCCCGCCCCGTCGTCTTATTCTTGACCTTCCCTCCAATGAGGTCGATGTCAAGGACGTCGCCCTCTCTTACAGCCTCGGCTATTCCAGGGCATTCTAGAGCTGGTAGGCCCAAGTTTATGGCGTTCCTGTAGAAGATGCGGGCGAAGGACTCGGCGACCACGGCGCCTACACCTACGTGCTTCAGGGCGATGGCCGCGTGCTCCCTGCTCGAGCCGCAGCCGAAGTTCCTGCCGCCGACGACGATGTCTCCCTTCCTGACCTTCTTGGGGAAATCAGGGTCTATGCCCTCCATGGCGTGGAGGGCGATCTCGTTGTAATCGACAAGTTCAAGGTACTTGCCCGGGACGATGAGGTCGGTGTTCACGTCGTCACCGAACTCCCACGTCATTCCCTCGAGCCTGATATTCATGGCAGATCCCTCGGATCGGTTATAAGCCCAGTCACCGCAGACGCAGCTGCGACGGCTGGGGAGGCCAGATAGACCAGAGCCTCCGGGCTCCCCTGCCGCCCCTTGAAGTTCCTGTTGGACGTCGTTATGCCCACTTCGCCTGGGGCGAGGAGGCCTATGTGGCCGCCAAAGCACGCCCCGCAGCTCGGATTACTCAGGACCGCACCCGCCTCGAGGAGGCTTCGGACGATCCCCTTGTCAAGGGCCTGCAGGTAGACCTCCTTGGAGGCGGGGACGATCAGAAGCCTCACGTCTTTGTGGATATGCCTTCCCTTCAGGATCGAGGCCGCGACCTGGAGGTCCTCGAGGCGCCCATTGGTGCAGGAGCCTATGAAGGCCTGATTTATCCGTGTCCCGGAGACCTCGCCGACGGGCTTAACATTGTCCACCTTGTGGGGGCAGGCGATCTGGGGCTCCAGGGTATCTGCGTCTACATTGAGGACGCTCCTGTACTTGGCATCCTCGTCGGCGTACACGGGCTCTATGATGCCTTCGGTCCTTCCTTTCAGAAATTTAAGGGTCTTCTCGTCGGACTCGACGATCCCCGTCTTGCCCCCCATCTCTATCGCCATGTTGCACAGGGTCATCCTGCCGGAGACACTCATATCCGAAATCGTACTGCCACTGAACTCGAGCGCGTTGTACGTCGCGCCGTCAGCTCCTATCTGACCGGCAGTGTATAAGATAAGATCCTTAGGCGCCACATACTCGGGCAGCTTTCCCTCGACCTCCACCCTGATGGTTTCAGGAACCTTGAGCCATGTCTTCCCCGTGGCGATGATTGCGCCCATGTCGGTTGACCCCACGCCAGTGGCGAAGGCCCCGAATGCGCCGTGGGTGCAGGTGTGGGAGTCGGCGCCGATGACTAGGTACCCTGGCTTAACGTGCCCCTTCTCGGGGAGGACCTGATGGCATACACCTGAATCCACGTCGTAGAGATGCTTCAAACCCTGCTCTCGGGCGAACTCCCTGATGTCCCTGTGGACCGTAGCCGCCAACAGGGTCGAGGCTGGTGCGACGTGGTCCAGGACGATGACCACCTTGTCTACGTCCCAGACTCTCTTGAACCCCATCTCCTTCATGGCGTTTATGGCCAAGATCGTGGTGAGGTCCGGCATCATCGCGACGTCGACCTCGGCCTTGACTATCTCCCCAGCCCTAGTTTTCCCCTGCCCTGAGGCTCTGGAGAGGATCTTCTCGGATACTGTCATACCCATCCTTCTAGGTTCCTCCCTTCTGCTTTACACTCCATCTCTTATCGGGGCCATTCCCCTGGACGATAAGGACATTCATTCCCCTGAGGAATGCGTCGACGCTCGCCATGACGATATCCTCGCTTATCCCCTTCGAGGTCACCACCTTATCGCCCCTTCTCAGACGTATTTCGACGTTCACCATGGCGTCGGTTCCGCCTGTGATAGCCTCCACATGATATGTGTCCAACTTGGCTCTCTGAGAAGGATCGATGGCCTTGCTCACAGCGTTCAAGGTGGCGTCCACGGGGCCGTTGCCCGTGGCGGCCTCCAAGAAGCTCTTGTCGTAAAGTTTGATCCTCACCGAGGACGTGGGTGTGATTTTATTCCCCGTAGTGACGATGAACTCCTCGAGCCTCAGGGGAACGGCGTCTTTGATCCCCATTACTTCCCAGGCTATGGACATCAGATCGGCGTCCGTCACGCTCTCCCCGTTATCACCCTTCGTCTTGACCCGAGTCATTATCTCTCTGAACTCGGCCTCTGAGGGCTCCAAGCCAATGTCCCTGAGGGACTTTCCGAGGCCTGCTGAACCCATGTGCTTGCCTGAGACGAAGCTTCTGGCCGCGCCCACGAGCTCAGGCGCTATGGCCTCGTAGGTGAGGGGGTTCCTTAGAATGGCGTGGGTGTGTATCCCGGACTCATGGCTGAAGGCGTTGGCTCCAACGATGGCCTTGTTAGGCTGCACAGGCACGTCCATGAGGCGCGAGACGAGCTGAGAAGTTTCATAGAGCTTTTCGGTCTTTATGCTTGTTTTAACATTGTATAGTATCTTCAGGGCGACCGCGATCTCCTCGAGGGAGGCGTTCCCCGCCCTCTCCCCCACGCCATTTATCGTAGCATGGATCTGATCCGCGCCTGCCGCGAGGGCAGCTAGGGAGTTCGAGGTAGCAAGGCCGAAGTCGTTGTGGCCGTGGAAGCTGAAGAAGGCTTCCCTGAAAGCGCTCCTCATGTCGGTCAGCCAGTCGTAAGATCTCTCCGGTGTTAGCGTGCCGACGGTGTCGCAGAGGGCGATCCTGTCGATTCCGGCCTCAAGCGCGGTTTTCACGACCCTCTTCAGGTAGGGTCTGTCTGTCCTCGATCCATCCTCGGTGGAGAGTTCCGTCTTGAGCCCATGTTCCCTCGCATAGGTGACGGCTTCGGTCACCATCTCGAGGACATCATCCCGTGTCTTTCCCAGCTTCTGCTCGATGTGCAGATCCGACGTCGGAACTATGATATTGACGCTGTCGACGTCGCAGCCGATGGCGACATCGATGTCCTTTTTAATGCCCCGTGTGGCGCTGCATATCTCCGCTCCCAGTCCCTGAGAGGCTATGAGCTTAACGGCCTCGGCCTCACCCTCTGAAACGGCGGCAAAGCCCGCTTCGATGACCTCGACGCCCAGATCATCGAGGGCTAAGGCGATGTCGAGTTTCTTTTTAGGGGTCAATGAGACGCCGGGGGTTTGCTCTCCATCCCGGAGAGTGGTATCTAAAAATCTCACGTGGTCTTTGAATTTAGCTAATAAAGCGATGCCCCATATTCCATCCCTATGTAGCATTAAAGCACTCCATTTCTTGATTTAAATATATCGTCAGAGCCCTCGTAGGCTAGCATTTTAAGTGGTTTTTAGGTCGTTGGATCATCTCAGGAAACGTTCCTCGTGGTCATGGCCTTTTCAGGAATCTAGGAGCCTGTTCATCCCCTTGAGGATGGCTTCGACGCTGGCCATCACGGTGTCCCCGTGGACGCTGCTCGCCGTCACGAACCGTTCACCACGGCGGAGGCCTACGGTGACGTCTGCGACGGCGTCCGTGCCTCCCGTTATCGCCTTCATATTGAACTTCTCGAGGTTGATGCTGGCGAAGCCGTCGACGATCTGTTTTATCGCGTTTATGGAGGAGTCGATGGGTCCGTTTCCTACGCTACTTCCGGTGTACTCCCTCCCGTCGACTACTAAGGTTACGGAGGCAGTTGGCTTCACGGTGTTGCCTGTGACGACGACTAGCTGCTTCAGTTTCACGCGGTCGTTGCTTTGGATGTTCATCGTGTTCTTGGTGATGGCATAGAGGTCCGTGTCTGTGACGCTCTTCCCAGCGTCGCCGAGGGCCTTGACCTCCTCGGCTATCCTCTTCAGCTGCTCCTTGTTCGGGTTCAGCCCCATCTCCTCGATCATGGTCTCGATGCCGTGACGCCCTGCGTGCTTCCCTGCGACGATACGCCTCCTCTTTCCTACGAACTCCGGGGAGAGGATCTCGTAGTTGCCTGAGTGGGAGAGGACGCCGTGTACGTGGATGCCAGACTCGTGAGCGAAGGCGTTGTCGCCGACGATCGGCGTGGATGGGGGAAGGTAGATGCCGCTCAGCCTCTGAACGAGGTCCGAGGTCTCGGCGAGCTTCTCATATTTAATGCCAGTCTCGATGCCGTACTGGGCTACGAGGCTCACTACAACCTGCTCGAGGGAGGCGTTACCAGCCCTCTCCCCGAGGCCGTTCACGGTGACATGACACTGCTCTGCGCCGGCCTCTATAGCGGCCAGCGTATTCGCAGTCGCCTGCCCCAGGTCGTCGTGGGCATGGGCGCTCAGGGGTACCCTCGTGCTTGCCTTGAGTTCCTTGAAGAACTCGAAGGTCATCCGAGGCGTCATGACGCCGACGGTGTCAGGGATGTTCAGGACCTCGGCGCCGGCATCCTCGGCGGCTCTGCAGACCTGCTTAAGGTACCCCATGTCCGTGCGCGTCGCGTCCTGCGGGCTGTACTCGACCCTGACGCCGTGGGCCTTCGCGTACTCTATCCCCTCCACGCTCTGGCGGATGACCTCATCTCGGGTGGTCTTCATCATCGACTCGATATGTAGGTCGCTTGTCGAGATGAAGATGTGGACGTAGGGGACGTCGCACCATAGCGCCTTGTCGAGATCCTCCTTCAGCGGCCGTGCGAGGGCCACGATCGTGCTTGAGAGGCCGAGGCCCATGATCCTTTTTATCGCCTCAGCCTCTCCTTGGCTGGTGATGGCGAAGCCCGCCTCGATCTTACCGACGCCGAGCTCGTTGAGCTTCCTGGCGATCTCAACTTTCTCGTCTATGGTGAAGGCCAAGCCAGGAGTCTGCTCGCCGTCCCTAAGCGTCGTGTCGAATATCTGCACCTTCTTAGGAAATTCTATCTTTTTCCCGGTTTTGTACTGGCTCAGGTAGAACTCGTTCTTAGCCAAACATGGCACCACGTATACATGGAGACGATGCCCGGACTGGTCTAATAAGCGATTTGAGCAAGAAAAATTGCGTATCCTGCGTTTCCAGCCCTTTTCAGGCTTGCTGGCTCAGATTCGTCCCCCTGAACTGGCTCATGTAGAGGTGGTGGTAGAAGCCCCTCTGGGCGAGGAGCGACTCGTGGGTTCCCCTCTCGACGATCTCGCCGTCCCTGATGACGAGGACCTGGTTAGCGTTCCTGACGGTGCTGAGGCGGTGGGCGATGACGAAGCTTGTCCTCCCCTCCATGAGGCGGAGAAGCGCCTCCTGTATCCTGATCTCGGTGCGGGTGTCGACGCTGCTCGTCGCCTCGTCGAGGATGAGGATCTTCGGGTCGGCGATGATGGCTCGGGCTATGGCGAGGAGCTGCCTTTGCCCCTGGCTCAGGTTGCTTCCCCGCTCGGTGAGCATCGTCTGGTACCCCTGCGGCAGGCGGACGATGAACTGGTCGGCGTTCGCCAGCCTGGCGGCGGCGACGCAGTCCTCGTCGGTGGCCTCCAAGTTCCCATACCTTACGTTCTCCATGACCGTGTCGGCGAAGAGGAAGTTGTCCTGCAGCACCGTGCCGAGCTGCCTCCTAAGGCTCGCTCTGGTGACATCCCTCACGTCGACGCCGTCGATCCTGATTGAGCCCCCATGGATGTCGTAGAACCTGCCGAGGACGTTGACCATCGTGGTCTTCCCCGCCCCGGTCGGGCCCACCAGGGCCATGATCTGGCCAGGCTCGGCGTGGAAGCTCACGGCCTTGAGGACGGGTGTCTTCCCGTCGTAGCTGAAGTCGACGTGGTCGAAGACGACGTCTCCCCTGATCTCCTTCAGCGGAACGGCCCCCGGCCTGTCTTCGATCTCGGGCTTCTCGTCGACTATCTCGAAGATGCGCTCCGCGCCTGCTAGGGCCGACTGGACGGTGTTATAGAGGTTCGCGAGCTGCTGGAGGGGCTGCGAGAAGTTCCTCGCGTAGAATATGAAGCTGGTTATCACGCCGATGGTGACCATCCCCTGGACGGCCATCCAGCCCCCCAGGCCGGCGACGACAGCGATGTCTATGCTGCCCATGATGTTCATGATAGGCATGACGACGAAGGCGTAGCTGTTCGCGCGGGTGGCGACGTCTCGGACGGCGGTGTTTGCCTCGTCGAAGTCCCTCAGGACGGTGTCCTGCTTACTGAACGCCTGGACGACGCGCTCACCGCTGATGACCTCCTCCATCGTCCCGTTGAGCCGCCCCAGGCTGCTTTGTAGACCCCTGAACCCTGAGAGGGTTCGGCTCCCTATGAACAAGGTGAC
>Ga0315291_10009521_pt1 | contig 11911 bp, 10 predicted proteins | sample YL17G12_20_MG_FD_203070 | JGI IMG/M metagenome (GOLD analysis project Ga0315291, IMG submission 203070) | Sediment microbial communities from Yellowstone Lake, YNP, Wyoming, USA - YL17G12_20 | ecosystem: Environmental > Aquatic > Freshwater > Lake > Sediment | place: USA: Wyoming | collected...
GCCATATTGGCAGACGAATTTCGCCGCCCAAGTTCAATCAGTAGCCATCTCGGAAAATGGGAATCTTTCAGCCATCCTGATAGCAAAATCCGGAGAGCATGTGCTCTACCTCCTGAACGATCAAGGCCTCCCGTTAAGCAGTATCTCCTTCCCAGACACATACATAGGTTCCGAGCAACTGGCAGTCGCGGGCGATGGATCAGCCGTCGTAGTCACTTTTTTGTTTGATAACGTATATTATATCAAAAGGAATCCGGGTATAGTGATATCTCGTACGTCGACAGGTACTCCTGCCCTCCCTCCAACTGAGGCTCAACCTAGCGGCATAGATAATAGCACTTTGGCCCTACTAGCGGTAATGATCCTAGCAGTTCTTGTTGCCACCGGCGTAATCATAACAAAGAAAAATGTAGCATCGTAATTCCTCTTCAAATGAAACCTATCTTTCTCTAGGATCGAGCCTCTAGAATTCCTTTATATCGCGCGTGTAATCTTCATTGTTTTTACTATTTCTACGAAAGCACGCGCGTAAAGAAATGAATCTGTAGATTTCACACAACCTGCTCCCGCCTTTGAGAAGCGATGGTCTGGAAATCCGTAAGTGCATTTTGGTGCTGACAGAGGAGCAGGCACAAGAACTTGGGATAAACAAAAGCACTCGACATTCCCTGCGTAAACATGCAGCAAGCGATGGTTTTTTAGAATATATCGGAAGGTCGCATGTCGACTAAGCCAGTAACAAGGGAAGTCAGGTTATATATTTTGTAGGAGGCTTGAACCTGCGTGAATTTTGAGCCCGAATCCAGACTCAATAACGCATCGAATCCCGTCGGGCCCGCCAAAATTTCATGTTGGGATGTTTCCCCATCGTGCTTCTGCCGAGATATTCTGAAAAGGACGAAATGGTTTGAGAGAATGTAGTGATCGAGGTTTCATACTTGAGTGCAAATCAAGCTCCGATTCTACGGCACATCCTGTAAAAGAGCGAAGTCTCAAATTTGAATTGAAGTCTTATTACTCGGCGATCCTAACACCACAGCGTAACCTCAAGCTACTTACCTCAGTTTAGCGCGCGCGATACTTCGGTTCATCGATACGATCTATCGAATCCTCGGCAGAACAGGCTCAGAGGCCGTAGCCCGACTGATGGCTATCTTCATAGCAGCAATAGCTGTCGAGTTCATCATCGAAGGAATCAAACACTCCTTCCCATAAACACTTTAAATCTGGCTTGCAAAGGAGACAGTAGCCATCATGATCTCAGGTATTGAGGACTCCTCTATCAGGATTGATGATAAGGTTTTGACAGTGCTTGATAAACTCTTAGGCTCTAGACCCCCTCAACTACAATCATAGTTAGGGTGCTTGTGATTTCAGGTATTCGCCTAATCTTAGATGTTACGATCTCCCTCAGCTTGTTTATGCTCTCGCCTTCTATCTTGGCTGTGATGTCGTAAGAGCCGTAAACAACATGAGCCTCTTTGACGTCGCTCATCCTTCTCAGTTCTTTGAGGATGCCCGCCTCCGTTGCGGCCTCTGTGTTAATCAGAACAAAAGCTCCAGGCATACATCATCAACCTGTGTATGTGATACCTCTTCATATTTCGTCTGTTGGGGAATTCATTACAGACGACGAAGCTATTACGCGGGCGGGCTCTAAATGCCTTCTGCCACGGTCATGGTTAGGGTACTTCTAACATCTGTCAGTCTTCGGATCTTGAATGTCACAATTTCCTTAAGTTTCTCCATACTCTCTGCTTCGACTTTGGTGATGATGTCGTAGACGCCGTAAACGAAGTGTGCTTCCTTGACGCTGGGGATGCTTCTCAGTTCCTTAAGGATACCCTGCTCTTTTCCAAGTTCAGCATTTATCAGGACAAACGCTACAGGCATACACTATCAGTGTAAGGTATCGCCGCTTTCTGATATTTATATGTACATGCACGCGTAGCGCGCGCTAGCTGCGTTGAATCTCCAAAGAACAAACAAATCAAATTGCAGCGCACGCTCGGGACATAAGGTAATTTCAGGAATTGGCTGCGAGCGCAGCGAAACATGAAGTTGGGGAAGAGACGCAACCAAGAAACCAGATAAATCTGAACCCAATCAAGAGGCTGTTTGGACGGCTCTTCCAACCACCTCAAAGACACATTGAACACTACATCACAAACGGTCAGGTGGCTGCTGACCTCGGTTGTAAATCAGGGTATTACACACTCGCTTTGGCTGAATATGTTGGTCCTCAAGGAAGGGTCTACGCAGTTGATTTAGATGAAAAGTGTATTCGCGCATTGACGAAAAAAGCGGATAAACGTGGTTACCACAACATCGAACTGCACGCCTCATCTGCCTCCGACCTTAGCTTCATAAAAGACGAGTCGGTCGACTTCGTACTCGCCAATGGACTATTGTGTTCCATGTCGAACCGCAGAAAGTCAGCGGTGAACGAAATAAGGCGTATCCTCAAGCCAAAAGGACAGGCGTACCTTAGCCTAGGTTTCCCTCCTCCTCTTGGTTTTGTAGATCGAGCGGAGTGGGAGAAAATACTTGAAGATTTCAGGGTCAAGCGAAGGGGTGATGGGTTCCTCCAAAAGCGGGCGGTGGTGTCGGTCTAACGGTGCTATCGTGCCCTCACCATTTTGGCGACGGCGATAGAACTCTAATGCCTCGCTCCGCTCGGCTAGGAGGTTGCTTGGCATATACGTATCATCTACAAATTAGAATATCTTGTTAAGCCAAGCGTAGACATGCTAAGGTAAGATCGGGAACTGGACCCATGATATCGTTGGGTTCAAATGAGATTCTTGGTCTCAAAGCAGGGTATTATCAGAGTCCGAAGTAGGTCTAGGCAAGTTCTAGTTTCTTCTCATTTGACTTAAACTCAAAGCACTCCTATGCTGGTCCGACGGGATTCGGAGCATTTTTGATTCTGGAATTGTGACTCTATTACTCATTATTGAGTACTAACCCGTTTATGGGTAATACATATATAGTGTTTCATTCGTATGAGTTTGAAATACGGTATGGTGGTTGATGTGGAAAATCTGACTAAGCTCAGGCTTGGCATGCGTGACATACTAACTTCGATGATCTTCGGTGTTACTGCAGGCGTCTTGGCCTCGATACTGGAGAGAGTTGATGCTGTGATTACAGGAGGAAGTGCGACTCCCTTTGGCTATTCAAATACTTATGCTTGGGTTCTTCTTTCCGCATATCTTTATGGACCTTTTGGTGCTTTGATAATGACGGAAGTTCAGGCCCTGATAGGCCTGTTAACTGCTGCAAATCCGCTCTCTTGGCTTTGGCCGGCTGTCAACGCCGTCTTCGCAATTGCGGCTGGTTCCACAGCCCTAATAATACAGAAAGCCCGTCCCAAATCTTCAGCCAAGATACGCATTATGACTATGAGTGTTGCCTTAGCTCTTCTCGATGTTCCTGCGGTATACTTTGTAGTAGTACTCGTCTTGAGTCTTCCTATGATTGTCTACTATTTTGCGTTGCCAATGTATATTGGTCTCCAACTGGTTCCGGCAACCCTTCTCGCCTACCTGCTTCTGAAGGCGCTAGAAAAAGCAGGACCAAAAATTTAGAGAATCGCAGCAACACGCGCCCGCGTACTGGATTTGGCCTCAGAATTCGCGCGGGTTCATGCCTGCTAAGGTTTGGACCTGGCTAGGAGATGGTAGGGTGACCTTATTCACCTGTTGTGGTCCTAACTGGCTGTGGCTACGACGCTGACAGGGATGCCACTATTCACTGCCTTTGCGAGTAACACAAGAGTAAATCTTGTGAGTTCAGTTAGATTCCGAATTACACCCTGATACGTGCAAGAGGGGTAATCAAGGAAAATACGGAATCGTCTTTCGCGGATGCAGAACGACGCCTAGTTACGGAATGGGGATTTTGGGCCTTTGATCATGGGAGAGTTGAAAAGTCGGGTAGATGCCGCCTGTGTGGACGGAGATAGGACTAAAGTGATCTGGGAAGCTGGAGGGGAAATACAGCATTTAATCAACCTCCTTCCTGACCCCATAGTGGTTATCGATGCTACAGGCAAATTCTTGATGATCAACGATAGAGTGAAAGAAATCACTGGTTTCACGGCTAGCGCGCGCTTCACATCCAGGCGCTCCTCAATCGCGCTAACGTCCACTTAGAGGGACAACGCTTTCGCGAGGAACATCTCCTAGGCCTGACAATAACATGATTATCCATTCGTCAATAATTGTCCTTCTATCACAGTCCAGGATCGTTGAACAGTGTGACTCCTCATTCAAATCCAAACCATCAAAAAAGACACATATAATGGCCTGAGCGCTTCCACTGCAAAAAAACCTTCACATACCATCACGCTAATAATCGATATACGTTAGCGTTGCTTTGTCAACCTTTTTATCAAGACAACTTCCATTTTTTCGTGATGTCAAGAAAGTATTCGTAGATTCTCAAATCTTCAGTGAGCTCAGGGTGGAAGCAAGTTCCTATCATGTTACCTTGTTGGACAGCAACAGTTCTGCTTTCTAGTTTGCTGAGTACCTTTACGCCTGGGCCAATTTCGACGACTGTTGGAGCTCTTATGAAGATTCCTCTAAATCTCTCTCCTAAGATGGGAATGTCTAGGTCTGCCTCGAATGATTCACGTTGCCTTCCGAAGGCGTTTCTCTCAACAGTTACATCCATCAACCCTAAAGTCGTTTGAGCAGCCTCCCCTACATTCCGATCGTGGACTTTCTTAGCCAGCATTATTAGCCCTGCGCATGTGCCCATTATGGGCATGTCTTCATACGCGCGTTTCTGGAGGGTTTTGGTCACATCGTTAAGGTTGGCGAGTATGCCGATGACTGTGCTCTCTCCGCCTGGAATTATGAGTGCGTCGACTCTTTGAATATCAGTGGATCCTCTGATGGGTTCAACTATACCTTTAAGTCCTTTTCGATCTATCGCATGCCTAGCTGCTTTCACGTGTTCTTCTATGTCGCCTTGAAATCCTAAGATGCCTACAGTTATATCGCTCAACCGGTGCCACGCTCCTGCATTCTCAACTCCAGAGTCTGGAGGTCCATGCCGCTCATGGACTTCTTCTCGTCAACCATGCTCTGGGCCTCAGCAACTTTGGATGGATCGTCATAGAATGTTACGGCCAAGACTATTGAGCGTGCGCGCTCAGCAGGATCCTCAGATTTGAATATCCCTGAGCCTACGAAGACTCCGTCGCATCCCAGATTCATCATTAAGGCGGCGTCTGCAGGTGTAGCAATCCCTCCGGCTGCGAAATTAACCACAGGTAACCTTCCAAGCCTTCCAGTCTCGTTCACTAGCTCGTAGGAAGCCCTCAACTCCCTAGCGATCTTAATCAGTTCCTGCGTGTCTTGTACCTCGTAGATAGATTTGATCCGTCTGATCTCGTTGTTGACGATCCTAGTGTGTTTGACAGCTTCTGCAACATTCCCAGTGCCAGGTTCACCTTTTATCCTGATCATGGCTGCACCCTCTTCTATCCGACGAAATGCTTCTCCAAGATCTCTGGCACCGCATACAAACGGCGTTGTGAAGTCCCATTTCCAGATGTGCCTCTCCTCGTCTGCTGGGGTTAAGACCTCGGATTCGTCTATCATGTCCACACCAACAGCCTCTAAGATCTTTGCCTCCCAAGTGTGGCCTATACGGCATTTCGCCATAACGGGGATCGTAACGTTATCCAATATCTCCTTGATCGCGTTGAGGCTGGCGGTTCTGGCTACACCTCCAGATTTCCTTACATCGTAGGGTAGCTTATCCAGAACCATGACGGCTACCGCCCCAGCCTTCTCAGCAATCCTGGCTTGTTCCACATTCGTGACATCCATTATCACACCGTGCTTAAGCATATGGGCGAAGCCACGTTTCAGAAGGGTGCTCCCTTGAACGGTATCAGTCCCCTCGATCCTTGCGTTGTGTACTCCTTTAGGCTGATGTATAGTTCCAGCTATTGAAATCATGGTATATGGGAGGGGAAAGAGATTATATAAGTTTGAACCTATATATCAGTTCGGACTTATATGGCTCTGCTATGTTCAGATTGTGGTGTCAATTACGCGGACTCTGAGGCGCTCAGGGTCTGCCGAAGATGCGGGCAGCCTCTGTCGGTAACTTATGACTACGACAAGATCAGGGAGACACTTAGCATCAAAGAGATCTCCAAAAGACCTTTTCGGCTATGGAGGTATCTCGAACTGCTACCCATCACAGAGGAGGCTCAAGTGGTTTCACTGGGCGAGGGCGGAACCTACCTGCATAGATGCAATAGGCTCGCCAAATCATTGAGGCTAAAGAAGCTCTACTTGAAGAATGAGACCACCAACCCTACAGGCTCATTTATGGATCGGGGCGTAACGGTCACTGTCACCAAGGTTAAAGAAACAGGAATCAGAACCGTCTGCTGCGCGCCAACAGGAAATCTGGGCTCCTCCCTAGCAGCCTACGCAGCCAAAGCAGACCTAGAATGCAGAGTCTTCGTCTCACGTGAAGTGGACCTCGGTAAACTCTACCAGATGATAGCCTTCGGTGCCGATGTCCAGACCGCCAGAGACATAGACGACGCATATCAAAAGGCCACTAGGATCGCTGATAGGAGCTACTTGGTAACCCCAGAAGATCCATACCTCCTCGAGGGAGAGAAGACTATAGGATATGAGATATGTGAACAACTCGATTGGCACACACCAGACTTTATAGTAGTTCCAATGGGAAGCGGCGGAAACCTCTCAATGATCTGGAGGGGAATTCAGGAATTCCTCCAAATCGGCTTAATCCGGAATAGTCATACAGTCATGGCGGGCATTCAGAGCTCAAGCCACTCACCGATAGTAGACGCCTTCAAGGGCGCTCGTAAACTAGAAGAATCCAAGGGAGAAGGAAGATCTTTAGCTGTTGACATAGCTGTAAAGAATCCCCCTCTTGGAGACGCAGCCTTGAAGGTGATAGAGGCCTCAAAAGGCATAGCAACAAGCGTCTCCGACAACGAGATTCTAGAAGCAACACGATTACTTGCAAAGACAGAAGGGATCTTCGCCGAACCTGCTGCAGGCTCCACAATTGCCGGGCTTACGAAACTGGTGGAGTCTGGAGAGGTGGCCAGAGACCAAGAGGTCGTCTGCATAATAACAGGCTCAGGGCTCAAAGACCCTTACACCGCCCGTAAGTTTGCAGATGAAATGAAGCGTACTCGCAAACTCGTAAACAGTATCGACGAAGGTAGGGATGTCAGGCTCGGCGGTACAAAAATGAACATCCTCAAGATCCTTCAGAATAGAGAACTTTATGGTTATGGCATATGGAAGGAGCTGTTAACCTACCATTCGAAAAAAGTCACCATGCCAACAGTGTATCAACATCTACAAGAGATGGAGATGCGGGGATTGCTCAAACGTACAAGAAGAGAGGAATCAGTGGGAAGACCAGACCGCTGGTATTACATCCTAACAGAGAGGGGCAGGGAGGCTCTAAAAGCCTTCAGCAGACTATAAAGCGCGCGCTAGCAGTCATCGTGTTGAGCAAAAAGTCACAGGTTTAGTTAACTAGAGCGTGAGATCCAATCAGAAGCACGCTGGCTTGCTTTCGTTCTAAGGCTCTACTGAATCGTTTCGCTAGGAAGCATTATCATCCAGAAAGGTCTACCATAAAATGCTTGAGGACGCACTTGTCGTTAATGAAAGAAGTCAGAAAGACGTCAGAATATGAGCAGCTCACGATCGAAAAAACAATCAAGCTGCTTGAAACGTCGATAAATGGTCTTACCGAATCTGAAGCTAGGAATAGGCTTGAAAAGTTCGGATACAATGAAGTAGTCGAGAAAGAGAGACCCCCAATTCTTGACTTTCTGTCGCGCTATTGGGGGCCTATGCCATGGCTTCTGGAATTGACGATTGTACTCTCATATGTTTTGCATCGTAATCTTGAAGTGGCGATAATCTTTGGACTGCTTACGATTAACGTTGTTATAGGCTTTCAACATAGCCGCGGTTCGCGCAGAGCTTTGAACCTTTTGAAGAAAAGATTAGCGGTTAAAGCGAAAGTATTACGGGATGGAGAATGGGTGACAAAAGATGCAAGAGAGATAGCGCCTGGAGATATTATCGCAATCCAATATGGAGATCTGATCCCGGCGGATGCCAAAATAATTGGTGGCGAAGTTTCTGTTGACCAGTCAGCTCTGACAGGTGAGTCACTTCCTGTAACTATGCATGAATCAGGAATCGTTTACTCAAGCTCGATAGTGAAGCGGGGAGAGGCTAGTTGTCTTGCACTTAACACTGGAATGAACACCTACTTTGGAAGGGCTGTGGAGCTTGTCAAGATAGCAAAACCGTTTTCACATCAAGAGCAAATCATGATGGCTGTTGTAAGATATATGATGTACGTAAGCATCGCAACTCTAGCCCTCATCGCAGTAGACGCTACGTTTGCACACTTAGGCATCGTGTCTATACTGACTCTCGCCTTGACTTTCCTCATGGGAGCCGTTCCGGTTGCTTTACCTGCCGTTTTTGCTGTGGTATTAGCGGTCGGTGCAATGGAGCTGGCCGAAAAAGGAGTTCTCGTCACCAGACTCGATTCAATCGAAGACGCTGCATCGATGGAGATACTATGCCTAGATAAAACTGGGACAATAACGCAGAACAAGTTGTCAGTTATCGATGCCGTACCGTTTTCTGGGTACAGGAAAGAAGATGTCGTCATCATAGCGAGTCTGGCGTCTAAAGAAGAAAGCAAAGATGTGACAGACCTCGCCATGATTGAATACTCTAGAACGACGGGAATGGACCTTGGCATTTTCAAACAAATTTCGTTTACGCCTTTTGATTCATCAATCAAGCGGTCTGAAGCAATTATTCAAGCCGGAGCCCAACGCTTCAGGGCCGTTAAAGGTGCACCGCAAGTAATAGTTTCGCTATGTACACGAATCGATGAAGAAACCCGGAGGAGAATTAATAGAACAGTAGAGGAGCTGTCCCAGAGAGGGTACCGGACGTTAGCGGTTGCTAGGTCAGAAGGTAATGATCTGAATGATCTTCGATTTGTAGGGTTGCTACCGCTCGCCGACCCTCCAAGACCGGACTCAAGGACAATGATAGAAGAATTGAGAGCGTTGGGAGTTAGGCCCAAGATGCTCACAGGCGACAACATTGCCATAGCCAAAGAGATAGGCCGCCAAGTGTCGATTGGCCCTAGAATCCGTCGGATGATAGATCTTGAAGGCTTAGACGAAGCTGAACAGATGAAAATTCTTGAGGAAAGTGATGGATTAGCCGAGGTATATCCAGAAGACAAGTACAGAATCGTGAGACTTCTACAATCCGGAGGGCATATGGTAGGAATGACCGGTGACGGAGTAAACGATTCGCCAGCACTCAAGCAGGCGGAAGTAGGGATAGCTGTAAGTAACTCAACCGATGTCACGAAAGCCTCTTCAAGCATAGTCTTGACCCAACCGGGCACAAGGGAGATACTAGATGCGATAGTGACCAGCAGGCAGATCTATCAAAGAATGCTAACGTGGGTCATAAACAAGGTCGCGAAGGTGATACAATTCATTGGTTTACTTGCCTTGGGGTTCTTCTGGTTGCATGAGGTTTTGCTTTCGCTTCTAGGGATGGTTCTCCTACTATTCGCAAATGATTTCGTGACAATGTCACTGGCGACCGACAATGCAAAGCATACAAGCAGCCCAAATCTGTGGAATGTGCGTAACATCACTTTGGCCTCGCTCGTAATTGGCGCGCTGCTAATTGTGGAGGGTGTGATTGGAGTGTTCATCGCTTTAAACTACTTCCACCTAGGCGGGGAGGCACTTCAGACCTTCGTGATGTTGATGCTGATATTCACAAGTCAGTTTAGAGTGCTCGTGGTAAGGGAGAGAAGGCACTTCTGGAACTCGCGACCTGGAAGGGAACTGCTTATCTCAAGCATACTTGCCATAGGCGGATTTGCAGTACTGGGCATCTACGGCCTCATCATTCCACCACTCAAGTTATATGAAGTTCTCTTCATCCTGGGATTCTCTGCACTGTTCACCTTAGGTGTAGACTTCCCCAAGTACTATACATTCAGGAAATTTGGATTGTAAAATGAAAAGCTAAAACCCATTACTAAACGAAACCATGGTCTAAATAGAGTACTTGAACAGGACGCCCGTAGAAAATAGGTACTATGTTCGAGTGAAGCAGGCCAGTGATGCACTTTGGAAGTTACGTTCTGCGTTTGCGTACGCACGCGCGGACTAGAAGGATACAGACAAAGCCTACCAAAGCGCGTGCGCAGGACATGATTAGGTTCGGACCATCCGAGGCCCGAACCTGCGTGAATTTCGTACCCGATTCCAGCACCGAAAACGTTGCGAATCCCGCCGGTCAACCTAATTCTTTACCCGGATCCTTCTCTGCCGTAGCACGCGTTGGCTAACGCTTGTCTATCAAGAAGAAAAAGAGGGAAGGTAAAAGTCAGGTTTTGACTATTTGAGTTCCTTGTAGGATTTGTAGCTGAAGTATATGCCAGCTAACATGACCAGGTAGAATGCGACGAACGAGAAGTTGTATACGGGAGCGGTGAACGCATACCATGGCGGTGTACCAGGCATAGCTAGGAGTCCAACCAAAGCGATAATGATGACGATTATTCCCACAATGTAGGCCCATTTGACTCGCTTAGCGTACAGCGGAACCAGTATCCAAGCGATGGCGGTCAGTATTGCGAAGACTGTCAAGGCAGACGCTGTCTGTCTGCCTCCCATAATCGCTGTTCCGAGAGCCGTAAGCGCCCAAAGTGAGGTGGCGAGCACAGTAGCTAAGGCACCGGTCTGGCCGACAGAGTATGTAGTTTCCAAAACATTTCACCTCTCTGGCTCTTCGCCATTGACTATTCTTGTAACTCACTTGTATATAGAACTAGGCGAGAGCGATTTGGCGAGCGAAGCGAGCCTTATTATTGGTGGTGGTGCCATAGTTGGTGAGCACCACCACACCAAGGTTAATGGCCAGCCAAAACCAAAACTGACAGTTAGAGGTAAACAAAGGACTGAATTAATGATTAATGCTAAACAGGCTCACGGGCATTAATTTACATGGTAATTAACGATTAATCGCTAACTAGCGCGCGCACACTAGATGGGATAAAGCCTTGGCGAGGTAACTTTAAGATTCTAGTCTCTGCTTCAATAAGTGTATTACTCTAGCGATTGCCTCAGCTTTTGTTGGAAGTGAGATTGAATGGAGAAAGAAAACATGAATGGAATACTCAGGCTTAAAGAGGAAATTGATCAAACCTCAGATGAGCTTAGAAGAGAAGCAAGCCGCATAAAGGGAGACGTAATTGCTGTAAGAAATGATCCTAAGGTACAGAAAATTTGGAATAAACTATGTCGGCTTCATATGAAAGCAATGGTAATTTGTGAATTTGATTCTAAGAATGTAAGAGGGCTGGAGAAAGTCTGTGAGGCAATTTTGCGTCCCACTGCATGCATAGAAACGCTTCATCTATCAGAAGAAGAAACTTGCTGTGGAAGATTCTTGAAAAGAATTGGAACAGAAAAAGGATAACTAAACGACTAGAGCGCGCGCTATACACACACACTTTTGCTTTGGCCAAAACTAACGGTTCGATTCTTAGCCGCCGCACGAGGAGATACACGCCTTTCATTGTTCCTCATTTGGGCAGGTACTCTGTTACCAAACGTTCCAAGTCGTCATCGTCTCGGTATGCTTTGAGATCCCACTTTGTCAACATTTTTGCACCAGAAGTGAATGGGTTGGTCCGATTCGCAGAATCTGCCGAGAAAACCAGCAGAGGTCTAATGCCGTAGTCTCCAGTGCGCTCAATCTCAAAATATTGGCCTCCCGCGACCGTAACATCAAAAATCGCATGCCTACAAGTGTGC
>Ga0315291_10009523_pt1 | contig 11910 bp, 12 predicted proteins | sample YL17G12_20_MG_FD_203070 | JGI IMG/M metagenome (GOLD analysis project Ga0315291, IMG submission 203070) | Sediment microbial communities from Yellowstone Lake, YNP, Wyoming, USA - YL17G12_20 | ecosystem: Environmental > Aquatic > Freshwater > Lake > Sediment | place: USA: Wyoming | collected...
CTGCAATACACCATCTGGTAAGCTATAGTCACCTCCGGCAGCATTTGTACCGGCAGCAATTCCTTGCCTAACACCAATACTTCCCAAACCTATATAAACAGGTTTTTTGGTTACAAAATCTTTAAATTCTGTACAATCGCCCACTGCGAATATATTTTTAATTGATGTTTCGCATCTGTTATTAACAATAATATAACCTGCCTTCCCAAGTTTACATCCTGCTTTTTGTGCCAATGATGAATCTGGTTTACATCCAGTTCCTATGATTAAAATATCAGTAAGTAATTCTTTTTCTTCATTTGTTTTGTTGTTTTTTAAAAACACTTTATAAATTTTCCCAGATTTGCTCTCTATTTTATTTACAATATGATCAGTTAAAATATTAACATTTTTAGATAGTTCCTCCAAAACAATATTTGCCATATCTTCATCAAATGTATTTGGAAGAATCCATGGTAAGGCTTCTACAACAGTAACTTTCATTTCTTTTTTGTTAAGTGTATCAGCCATCTCAAGACCAATAAACCCTGCACCAATAACTACAGCGTTTTTCCCTTTTTGAATATAAGAAGAGATTTTTTCAGCATCATCAATACTTCTTAAAACAAAAACCCCTTTAGCAAGATTATCTCCGTCATAGATGTTTTTAATTGGCGGGATAAATGGTTTCGCACCTGTTGCTATTATTAAAGAGTCATAAGATTTTTCTACAAAGATATTGTCTTTTTTAGCTTTGATTTTTTGATTTTTAACATCTATTTCCTCAACTGTTGTATTTAGTAAAAGATCAATATGTGCATTATTAAACCAGTCATTTGAAAATTCTATAAGGTCATCAAATTTGGGTATATCACCTGATATGACATATGGTAACCCACATCTAGAGTATTGGGAATATTTACTTTTTTCAAAAATAATTATTGCTGATTTTCTATCTGTTTTTCTTGCAAACTGGGCAGCTGTTCCGCCAGCAGCTCCACAACCAATTATTATAATTTCCTTATCTTGATTCAAATAAAAAACCCCCAATTGGCCTAACAAAACTGTTCTTTTAATGTTTTTGTTTTATAATATTCTAAGTTGATTTTAATCTTGAAAATATTAAGATTGCTATCACTATTAGAATAATAGAAAATAAGAAAAGCATACCGTCTAATTTATTATTTTTTTCTGATTCATTTGAGCTTTGAGGTATTTGTGATTCGGTAAATACCTTTTCTAGATGAATAAAACCTAAATTATATTCTCCATTTTTAATTAGGTTATCACCAATATCAAATTCTAATTTTGCATTTTGACAATCTTTTCCAAGTATATCCAAAGTAATGATCCTTGATTTACAGATATCAAGGGCAATTTCACAAATTTTATCAACAAAATAATTTGTGTTTGAAATATTTTTTAGAGTATTTATCGAGTCTTTCATCAAAATAAAGGAACTTGAGTAATTACTTCCCCAAATTCCTCCTAATACATCAGTTATTGATTGTTTTGTTTCCTTGTTTGATACGCTACTAGTTTTCATCCATATCTGTTCTGTTAAATATGCTTGTTTTTGCATACCAGTATCTATTTGTGTGAGAAAATCAGATATTTTTTGGTCGTTTGTCATTGTATTTACCATTTGCTCTGCAAAATCTGTTTCATATAAAAACACATTTTCGACTTTGCTAAAATTATTTATCAAAGTCTCATGACCAAATTCTTTTAATAGATTTAAAGAAAGTTCTGCAGCGTCTCCTGTTTCATATGGATCATATATATCAGTGTCACATATATGAAATGGAACATAAATCGATGAACATGCGTGATTTGGTGAAAACCATCCGCTACTTAATGTGTCAAAATTGTAATTTGGTATTTTAAAAATTGCAACAGACTCATACTCGTAAATATCTTCACACATCGGTCTGAGCTCCCCTAGATCTCTTTTATGTAAACGTGAAAAATTTATCATATTCTGTATGTTTATAGAGCCATACGATGGTTGGATATGTCTTAATAATTCATCCTCCCAAGCTTTGTAAACATAACACATAGAGATCTTCGCACGTTTATTTCCAACATCTAAAAGTTTCACACTAAAATGACCAACTGTTTTCCTCTCATCCAGTTGAATCTTATATACCATATTTTTTGATCCAGTTAATAGTGCATGAATTAAAAAAACAGGTTTAATAGTAATATAATCTGTTCCAATGTCTAATATTCTAACACCTTGTATAGATTTTAGTCTAACAGTTTGTCCTTTTCTAACGGTTTTTTCAATAGTTGTATCAAATGAACGGGATATATGCATTTTATTAAGCCGTTGAGTTTTCCATAATTCCTTTGGATAGTTTGACATCACTATAATTCCGTTATACAGCTCTTTTGTATTATAATGGAAAGCATCTGCTTCTATAACATAAGCTTTTTTTGGTCCTACCACAAAAAGATTTTCAGATACACCTGATGCATGAAGTTTTTTTACGACATCTTCAGTTAATAAATCAACAGCTTGCTCTTCAGTATTTGCTACTTGAACAGCATATCTCATCCAATCAAAATCATCCCACGCGTTTTTTGTAGGATTTTTCCAATTAGAGCCTGTATCTGCATCAGCATAGGCTATACCAGCATCGCTTAGACTCATACCTGCTTTTATGATATTTGGTATTACATCTTGTTTTGTTGCTATTCCAATAAATTTTTGTGAAACTGCAAAATCAAATGGTTTTCCATTCCATGGGTATCTATATGTGTATTTGTAATCTTTTGGTGCGATGCAAAGAACTTGAAGTCCGGGTCTACTTGGATCTCTTACTTTTAAAAGTAGATTATAATCTCCTTCGGCTGCATCACCGCATACAATAATATCTTTGCATGCATGAACATTAAAACTAAAAAGAATATTTGAGGAAAGAATTAGAATTAAAATAACAAATAATGCCTTGTATTTTCTCATAATACTACTTACTAGTATTAATGTAAATATATAAAAAGATTATTTTAAAATGATATTTTTATTCTTCCTTCTTTGTTTTTTTCTTCTTTGTCTTTGTTTTTTTTGCGGTTGTTGTTTTTCCACTTTTTTTCACTGTAGTTTTTTTACTTTTCTTTTCTGGTTTTTCCATAATTTCTTTAACTGTCATTTCTTTTGGAATTTCTTCTTCTACCTTTAGTTCTTCTTTTGTCTTTAGTTTCTCAGTTTTCTCTTCCTTCTTTTCTTTTTTCGTTGGTTCCTCTATTTTTTCTTTTTCTTCTTTCTTTGGTTTCTTTTCTTCAATAACTATAGTCGGTTGAGAAACAACAGCGGTCTTGTATATCTCAATTCTTTTAACTGGATATAATTTCTTGCAATTTTTATAAATCTCACTACCCATTCGCCCATCTAAAATAATTTTAATAAAATCAGACATGACATTAGTTTTTGCTTGATCAAATATTGTTTTTTTCATAGCTTCTCTAATTACTTTTTTTTGAGAACTTTGAATTCTTTTATCGGTTGTTGCAAATGGTTTGACCCTTAAAACAGCTTGATCTCTAGTTGTAACGTCATAAACTCCATCTATCTTTGATTTTCTTCTTCGTATCATTCTTCTTAAGTAGTCGGTTGTTAATGTATGGCCAATAAACTCTGTATGTGCATTTGTTCCTTCTACTTTGTTTATTCTAAAAAATAGGGTGATATGTGATTTTCTAAAATCATTTGTCATATCCTGTAAAGATACTCCAGTTATTCTATCTATCAGGCTTTCTGAAGTATCAGCTAATGTTTCAGCTATTGTAATATTATCAAATGACGGCGGGGCCAATACATTGTACCAATTTTTTGATTTCCACCTATCCTTTACTTTTCTAGCCGTGGTTGTTCTTGCTCTTGCTTTGGCCATATTTATCACTTATAATTTATAATCTGTACAGTAAATGATTTTTTGGGTAATACGCTCATTGTACTTAAAGTATACTGATTGTTTTTATTAAAATAGGTTATGTATCGGTTGGCTTTGCCCTAAAAGTCGATTTTGACTCAAAAGTCCTGTTTCTGACCTAAAAGTCATCTTCCTCAATATTTTTTTATATTATACGCTATATTGTAACAGGTTTCTATATGCCTAAAAAGAAATATTTAGACTTAGGTCTGAAACGGACAGTTGGTTTTTATATCATGATGTTTGGTATTAACTTTATGGCCTTTTTTATATATCTTTTGTATCTGGAATATCACTTAATACACCAGATTATTTATGATCATTTTACAATTTATATTTCCATGATTTCTCTTGGTTTTGCTGTCTTTATTTATGGTGTCTCATTTACCTCCAATGTAAACATGGCTCTTCTTACTAATGATCGTTTTTCAGATATTCTTAATTCCTTTGAAAACGATAGAATTGACTTAACTCAAAGTAATCTCCGAGGGGATCCTGCCAGAATATATCGCACATGCTGGAAATGTTCACGATACATGGAACGGGCTGTTGAATTGACTTTGGCAGCAAAAAATCAACCATATATCCAAGACTATTTATATCAACAAGTAGTGCAACTAATCTGGATGTCAGCCGTTTCTTGGAATCATCCTATCATCAGAGAAGAAGATATTCAACACGTTGTAAACGTGTGTGAAAACGCTCTCTTTTTAAATATAGATCAAGCGAAGAAAGAAGAATTGTGGGCATATATAACTTATTTAGAAGATCATATATTATCGAGTTGGGAGTTGGCAGGTTTTTTCTTTAATTTATGTGGTTATTAGTTCTGTGACTTTATATTTTTTATTTTATATCTGCTTTTAAAAATCGTATAAACTTAATCAAATTAAACAATTTGTTATAAATTGCAATAAAACACACATTGTATTAGTCTAAAATATCACATTAAAATTATTAAGTAAAACTGATACCACTTCTCTTGTGAATCCTTATAGAATTTGATATGGAACTTGGCAAGCAGCTGGTTGAGGAACTGATTGATCTATGGGTTGAAACGAAAGTTAGATGTGATAAAATAGAGGAGCTAATTAAACAACTTAAAGAAACAGAAAAATAGACAGTGGTTGGTTTTTTAAAGAAATAACTATTATTGAATTGTGGTGATGGAGGAAAAAATATGAAGAAATTAACTAAAGAATTTTTAGGATTGGCTGGGGAATATGCAGTAGCAACTGAGCTATGTAAAAGAGACATTTATGCACAATTGACTTTAGGCCATTATAAAAGCACGGATATTATCATTGAAAAAGATTATAATTTATTTAAAATCCAAGTAAAAGCAAAACAAGAAAGAGAATGGCCTTCGATTTCAGGTATATCTAGGGAGAATGATTTTTTGGTTTTGGTAGATTTTCAAAAAAAGGATGAAAAGGATAGACCAGATTTTTATATTTTAGACATTAAAGATTGGAAAAAATTGATTGAAGACGAAAGAAAGGATTTTCCCGAATTAAGAATAGATGATAAACTAAGACTGACGTATCCGGACGGCTGGAAAGGTTTGAATATAAAACCAGAACATATAGAAATATGTAAAGATAAATGGGAAAAAATTACATCTAAATGTCAGGGATAGATTTTTTTATCCTATTTTTTAGTGGTTGGTTTTTTAAAGAAAGAGATGTTAAGAAATTGTGGATTGAGGGAGGAAAAATATGGATAACATAGTTGATTTAATTAGAAAAAAAGAAAATGTTGCATTTTTCGTTGGTTCAGGGATCTCGTTTGACTATCCTTCAATACTTCCTGGTTGGACATTAGTTTCAGAAGGACCTATTAGATTTCTTTACTCTGAGAAATTGAAGAAAAATCAAGATGAAATTGTTTTTCATAGCAAAAAGCTGAGACCTGAAGTTCTAATAGATATTATGTATAGAGTTATTGGTGACAAATCAATTGAGTGGTTAAAAATTCTAAAATCAAAAGAATATAACATTAATCATCTTTTTCTTGCATCTATCATTTTGAAGTATAATATTCCTGTAATTACAACTAATTATGATGAATTAATTGAAACAGCTTCTAAGGATGTGTTCAAGAAACCTCCACGTACATACTGCAATGAAGTTGGGTTTAATAAATGGAAGCGATTAAGGGATAAACCTCCATGTCTAATTAAGCTCCATGGAACCATTAGAAACGTTGAATCAATCAAAGCATTTCTACAACAAGTTGCTGGTGAACCATCAAAATTAATGAAAAATATTTTAAAATATTATTTTGAGAATTATACAGTAATTTTTTGGGGTTATAGTCTAACAGATGATTTTGATATTGTACCAATTCTCAAAGAAGTAACACCTACACATATTATAAGATTAAGATACAGGAGGGATAATGACAAAATCATCAAAACTAGTTTAAAAGAAAACGAGAAGGAATTAGGTAGTAAACTAGATAAACTTATGTTTGAAGAACCTCCAAAAAAAGAAAGAGAAAATATATTAAAAATAATTTCTAGATTAAGAAGCGAAGTCAATTTCGGGAGATTAGCAACTCATGCTAAAACATTTTCAGTATATTTTCATTCTTCACAAGTCCCAATTATTATATGGAATAAATTAAAAAAAGAAGAGAAGAAAAAGAAATATGACGAATTTTATTTAAAATGGAGTAAAACAATTGATGATGCAGATAAACTCTTAATCGGAGCTGAAATCCTATTTTACGTACAAGATAAGAAGGAAACTTTCCAAAAAGTGGTGAATCTTTGTAGTAATTGCATATCGATTCTTGAAAAAAAATCAAGATATGACATAGAAAGATTGTCCAATGCACATCTTTTAAAGGGATGGGCCCACAGAATGATAGGTTCTGATGAGGATTTGAATCATGCTATTAAAAATTTTAATAAGGCATTAAATCTGCTCAAAGCTCCAAAATCACAAAAATTGAAAGAAAGGAAGAGTTATATTTTACATCAAATGGGACAATCTTTTCATAGAAAGTGGAGGGCCTCGAAAAAGAAAACAGATTTATTACATGCACTAAAAAATCTTAATGCCTCTCTAAAAATCAGAGAACATTCAGGAATCGTGTCAGATATTGCTTATACAAAATTCCAAATTTTTTATATTAAAGATGAAACTGGAGAATATATAGATGGCTACCCAATTAGAGTTATTAAACCTCTTAAAAAACTGTTATGTGATGCGCAAGAGTATTTGAGTAAAACAGGAGATGTAAAAGGGGCAGCCATAATGGTCCATAATAAGGCCTATATCAATCAGTTAATTGGAACAAAGAAATTCAACGATAAAGATTATGATAAATCTATTCGTTTACTAAAGGTAGCAATAAAATTATATCAATATTCAATCGAAAATAGGAATTTGATTTTTGATACTGGCGGTATCACTATGGCAAATTTACGTTTAACAGATTGCTATGTAAAAATCGTAAAAATATCGATTAATAACAAGAAGTTAAACCGAGCTAAAAAAGAACGTGATAGTGCTGAAAAATATCTCAAGAACGCCAAAAAAGGTTACGTACGAATGAAAAAAGAACCTTATAGACAAGAAAATGTAAGGGAACTTGAAAAAGAAATTGAAAAAATAAATCTTCTACTGAAATGATAGTTGTTGTTTAAAAATTAAAGGAGAGATTTATTGTGCAAAGTCATGATTTAGGGCTTTGTGTAAATAGTGGCACTTGTGTAAAAAGTAAGGATTCTGACTTAATAGAGGGGTGCTAATTAGCCATTAAACTCGGTTAATTAGCCGAGTCTAATTTGCCGAATTTTGCATTGCAATTATAAAACAACTTGAGTATATTAGAACTTTTTTGTCAATTAGGCTTTGCTCCTTTATTCGCATTTGCCCCTAAAATAAGAAACTTGACTCTAAACTCAGTTGCGTATTTGGATGATTAGTAAGATTTTTATAAGATTTATCTATTTAAAATATGGTGAAGAACTAATGGAAATAGACGTTGGAACGTTAATTTCTTGTATAGGAGGTACTTTTTTCTTTGGAATAGCTGTAGGTGAATTTATTGAACGTTTAAAAAATAAACAAACATACACAAATGCATATGAGCCGATTATATCTAAATATTTACGACAAAAAAGCAAAATGTTCGATAAAACTATGGAGAGGATAAAATGATAGTAGCAATTTTTTATTTACTTATTGGACTTTTTGCTTCGATTCTTGTTTTTATTAAAAGACCAAAAATAGTATTTCAAATACCAAAAGAATTTGAGCAACTTGAAAAAAATATAGCAGAATGGTTAGAACTACCAATAACTCAGGTTAAGAAGGGAGTTCAAATGACAACCGCTGATGATACAGGTTTAAGAAAATATTATATCGAAAGACCTATGACAACTGTCCCGATATCTGCTTTTAAAAATATTGAGGAATTGCAAACCGCAGGACAGGTGGTGTAATGACAATTAAAATAAGCAAATATTTGAGGAAAAAGATGGTAGAAGAAATAAGATATGCATTAGAAAAAATGAAAGGAGAAAAAGATGACAGGAAAAAACTTTACTATTTTTCTGGCACATATGGAGTTATTCCAAGAATTTTCAACTTTGAATATGACCCTCAACTTGTCTTTATTTGTCATGTATTAGAGTATGCATATGGCACTATTAATAACAGGTTAATATTGATTGATCAGGGAGATAAAACTGCTGTGCTAGCAGATGACATTCTCGGTAAGCTTTACACCTATACTTCCCAAATAGTGGATAAAATAGAACAGAATGAAGATGTATATGATTTACTGCAAAAAATTGTAATTTTAGGTTATACAACATCTGGTAATGGATATTATCTATATGATAAGGGTGTTATAAAAATATAATTTTTAAAAATCGGATAAAGGTTGAAGGAATAGCTGATTTAGAGATAAAATCAAATTCTTATAGTATACCATTTGAAAAAGAAATTTTTGTAATGTTATAAATTCAAATATAATTAACTACCAAATCTTAGCATCACTTTGATAATTATGCCAAGAAGACGTATATTAGAAACACCTCCAGGGGGACCTTTTGGGTTTGGCATTTTAGATAGAATTTCTGATTATCTCGGTGGAGGATTCGGTGATTTACTAGATAAATTATTCAAACATTAAATTACATCAAGAAGGTTTTTTGCTGTTTTGGCTCTCAGACTTATTTTTGTATTCGGCAATTTCTTTTCCCCAAATTTTTTCAGCAGTTTTTTCTATATCTTGATACTTCCAATAATTCATAATCACAAAAACCAGTGGACCCAACACAATGATTATCAACAGAATAACAACGATAGTTAACTGCGCAAGAGTTCCTGCTATCGAGAATATACTCGCCTCTCTTTTCAGCACTAAATCTAAGATAAGAATCAATGTTGGTACCACGATAGTGATTGCCATATAAGTACCCCATTTGATTTTCTCGATCAATAGTTGTCTTTCTTCTCTTAGAATTGCTAACAATTCTTTTGTTTCCATCCCATCACCAACTACAATATATGAAAAATAGGATATAAAGAGCTGTTGGTTAAGTGAAATGGTTGCCAATTATTCAAGTCTATTATCTATTATTTTTTAGTGATTTCCGCATCCACAATATCAGTCCTATCAAGATAAGCCAAAATCCAATGGTGGATAAAATAAACATTACAACAGTTAGTTCATTCGGAATGCCAGTAAGTTGAAGTAAAGTAGTGACTGAAAAATTACCAAGATAGCCCAACCTTCTCCTTTTGTCTATGAATAAACGTGCAGAATTGTTAATTTACGTGCAAAACTGAATAAACGTGCAAAGCTCTTCGGAACTACTGCTTCAGAAAAAAAAATAAAAATTTTTTAGTAAACATCTTTTAAATAATAAACGAAATTATTTTCATGTTTTCCTCAGAAATCGCTCCGTCCGTGTAATATCCTTTTATCGATAGCGTATGCTTACCAAACAATAATCCTTTTAAGAACCATTCAAATGGTGGACTGCTATCCACGTATCGTGTCCTATTGTCAATGATAAACTCAACATATTCAACATTTTCCTCATGGAATGTAGCAACCTGAACTGAAAGTCGCCCTATAATAATTGTTGAACCAAGAAGTGCTGGACACACATCCCGACCAAACAAATAGATATACCCTTCTTGGGGAATTTGCATCTTAACTCCACCAATTGCATGGATGTATCCAATATCCGTATAATTTGATCCACCTCTATAAAACCATGAAGTCACATACACAATTCCATTAGAGTCAATTGAAGGACTAGATTCTACATACATACCATCATAAGGAGTATATTCAGTGGTCAACCTTGTCCTCCACTTGAACAAACCATTAGATGTAAGTGCATAAAGGTATCCGCTATCCTCAGCAAAATAAATAGTTCCATCATTCCCAATGCATGGTGGAGTTTTATACCTGGAATCACTATTAGTTCTATAACTCCAGAGAATACTTCCATCATCTGGTTTGACTCCTGCAACAAGTGGTCCTTGATATGAAGAAAAAACAAGGGTTCCATCAGGCGCAATTGAAGGGCTTGTGCCAAAACCTGGTAAATGCATTTTCCATTTTTCTGTTCCATTAGGGTTGATTGCTATTAAATAATAATCAGTATCAATATAAATTGTATCATTTTCACCAATTGTTGGTGCATCCATCACCATATGTGCCTCAAATTTCCATCGAAGTGAACCATCTGGATTCAAACAGTAGAGATAATCCGCATATCTACCAGTAAAATAAATATTTCCTTTAGAATCAATTGAAGCACCAATAATCCTGTAACCGATGTTGTATGTCCAATTAACCGTACCGTTTGGATTTATCGCATAAAAACTGCCGTTTATTGTACCTGCATATATAGTATCATCAGATCCAATAACAGGATCACTACAAAAATGATTTTGTATTGGAAGAATCCACTTTGTGGTTCCATTAGAATAAAGGGCATAAAAGTGTTTATCTGTACCAAGATAAATTGTGCCGTCCGTACCAAGAGCAGGTTGGTGCATATAATTGTTTCCCGTTAAATCCCTTTGCCATTTAATTGTACCATTTGGGTATATCGCATAAATTTTATGAAATTCATCAGGGCAATAGAGAATACCGTTAGCATCAATAAGTGGAGAATGGTACGATATTGATTTCGGAGAGAAAAATTTCCATCGTTCACCCCCAGGATTTTCACCAGTAGTATAAGGGCTTTTTCCTATATGCTGCGCATTGTATCTATACATTGGCCATTGATTCATATTTGATTTGGTAAATTCTTGTGATGGACATAACTTGTCGCTTCTTGCTATTGAATCAATATTGTTGAATAAATTATCTCCTAAATTTTGGAAAGATAATATGATTATTATAAATACATAAAATATAATAAATGTTTTCATTTTTCATTTTCCATAGGTAATATATTTTATAGAATATTATTATATATAAAGATTATGGCAATTTGGGCTACATCTCGAAATGAATTTCAAGAAGAACATCTTGAAGTTCATTTCACAGTGAGACAATTCATAACATGTCATTGAAAAAATTTCTTTTCAATGATTAATTTTACAATTACAATATAGTTCTCAATCGTATTTTTTAAAAACTCTCTATGATATACACTAATTGCAAAGGGAATCGGCGCTTTGCACATAAAATAATCTTTTTTAGTGAATTTACGTGCAAGTTGATGATTTTACGTGCAGAATAGGGCACCCCGCCAATTGAGAGTTGGTAATTTTCGCTCTCCTTGAAAATCGACCGAAAGATTTATTAACCAACTCTATTCCAGTGGGGTGCCCAGAATAGTGAGATTTAAATATATTAAAAATGAAAAGAAATTAGAAATCAGATAAATTTGATTTAAATTTTTGTTATTTAGAAAGAAAATACAATATTTAAAATTTTTTTAATTTTTCTTTTTCATATATCGTATTTTCTTAGGCATAAAAGTAAACTAGTTATCTTTAATTAT
>Ga0315291_10009526_pt1 | contig 11907 bp, 12 predicted proteins | sample YL17G12_20_MG_FD_203070 | JGI IMG/M metagenome (GOLD analysis project Ga0315291, IMG submission 203070) | Sediment microbial communities from Yellowstone Lake, YNP, Wyoming, USA - YL17G12_20 | ecosystem: Environmental > Aquatic > Freshwater > Lake > Sediment | place: USA: Wyoming | collected...
CTGTCAAATCTCTTGCGCCGCTCGCCAACTCCGCCATGAGAAACTCGCGGTCGTTTCGCAAGGAGACTATTTCCCCACACAACCGACTCATGTCATCAGTTAAATTACCCATGATGATGCTCCTTATCTTTTTTTGATCTTTCAAGTTTTGGTCTTCTGCGGGCGGGGCAACCGAAATTCGGTCCCCGCCTCACAAAAGGGCTTCCGTAATTCAGCCTTATGCCGGCGCGGCTGCGCTTGCTGTCAGGCCGATGGCTTCGGCATACTTCAGGTAGGTCTCGACCGAAGCAATAACCACTCTCGCCTCAATGGACAGAAGCTCGATACCGACGAGCGATACTTTCACCCAGGCATCAATAACGATACCTTTGTCAAGAATGCGATCTACAACTTCTGCCAAACTTGAGGAATCCGTTGATTTCTGAACCTTTGCCATAATGCATCTCCTTTCTCATGAAATTGTTTGTGCCCAATATTGGTGTCTTTAACAGGCATGCGCTGTTATTAATTCCTGATGTGCGAAAGCCATACCAACTTTTAAGAAACAGGAATCTTTTTTCAATTTTCCGTTCTGAAGCGCGTGTAATGAAAATGCCGCGATGCTTACGCTCCCCACAATGACAGTACAGCGCTGTGATTAAACGATTTGTCATTGCGAGCGCAGCAAAGCAATGCACATTTTGGACACCAATGAGTGAGGTTGATTCTGCAAGAACATGCTATCTGATAGGTGCGATAAGGAATGGATGCTATGGATTAATCTCCATAGATTAATGTCTTTTTCCATATCGGGGGTTTACAAAATACCCGCCATCTTGATTATCTGGATAATATCTTTGTTGCGAAAGGGTTTGCTGATGAAGCCGGAGATCAATCCATTGTGCAGAGCTTTCTTCACGGTGAAATCTTCCTTGTAATAGTACCCGGAAATCATCACGATGCAAATGGACGAATCAATCTCTTGAATTCGCTTTGCCAGTTCGAGTCCATCAATGTCCGTAAGCTTTACATCGAGAAAAACTAAACGGAATATATTTTTCTTCATAGCAGTTAGCGCCTCTTTGCCGCTCAGCGCCTTTTGGGAATCAATCCCTGCGTCTCTCAGTATCTTTTCGAGGGCCCAGCAAATATCCGGTTCATCATCTACAATGAGAACAAGTCTTTTCATGGCTTAAACCTGCTGTCATGTGCGACGCAACTTTATGGTAAAGATACTCCCCTTTCCCTCGATGCTTTCCACGTCAATGGCGCCCTTGTGCTGATTTATAATAGAGTAGCAGAGGGAAAGGCCCAATCCGGTTCCTTTGCCGATCGTCGATGTGGTAAAGAAGGGGTCAAATATCTTGTCAATGTATTTTTTTGGAATACCATAACCCGTGTCTGAAATCCGCACCGCAACCCCATCTTCAACGATTTTCAGGGAGATATCCAAGATTCCTCCATCCGGCATGGCATTCGTGGCATTCAAAAGCAGATTCATGAATACCTGCTGAAGCAGAGAGGGTATGCCATTTACCTCAGGGGCCTCCGTGGGAAAACTGGTTTTAATTTTAATCTTTTGAATCACCGCCTGGTGAGCTACCAATGTGATTGTTTCCTGAATGAGCGAAATGATGTTTATACAAGACATCGCAGATTTCACCGAGGGCCGTGCAAATTTCAGAAGGTTTTCTATGATGGTGGAAATCCTGTTGATGCCTTTGTAGATTTTTTCGGCACATTCCTTTCGAAAGTCAGTGTCGACAACATCATCTCTGAGAAACTGGGCGGCAGAAGAGCAGATCGTCAGGGGGTTTCGGATCTCATGTGCAATTCCACCGGCCATCACACCCAAAGCGGCCAATTTCTGTGATTGTAGAAGCTGCGTCTCAAGTTTACGGCGCTCCGCAAGATCCCTCCCCACCGCAACGATTCCTACAGTCTGGCTCATTTCATCCTCCATCGGGGAGATAAGCCAAGCGATGGGAATAAAGACACCGCGCTTTGTTTCGATATTACACTCTATCATATGCGATTTCTTGCTGCCCTTCATACTCGAAAATATTTGCCATAAATTCTTCCGATAATCCTGATCAAGATATTCTAAAAAAGCATCCCCTGTGACCTCCTCGATGGTATACCCTGTGAGCGTCTCGGCCGCCCTGTTCCATGTCAAGATATTCCCATCAGTATCAGTTGAGATTACGATATCAATGACGCTTTCCACGATGCTCGCTAAACGACGTTCCATGCGGCGGACTTCTTTGCTCAACCGCACCTGCTCGGTTACATCGTCCATAAGCAGCATCACTCCCTCTGTAACCCCCTGCCATGTGATGGGAACGATACTGTAATAGTAAATCCTTAAAGGCACGCCTGGGGCCCGATAGGTCATTCGCTCCCCTCGTATTGGCTCGTTCTTGGTCAATACACGCTGGATGAGATCTGCTATGTTTATATTATCCATTATAATTTCAGGGAATATCTTTTCATGCCGCTGCCCGACGGTGTTGGACAAGGATCGCTGGCTCTTTTCCAGAAAATTCCGGTTGGCTGAGACGATGCGCAAATCCCTATTGATCACCAGAACTGATGAGGGGATAGAATCTAAAAGCATTGTATAGAGCTCTTTGTAACGCTTGGCCGAGGCAAATTGAACTTTCTCCGAAGTATCTGTGCGCATCAAGAGAATCCTTTCCGATTCTTACATTCTCCAAAATGATTAACCAAACATACGGTGCCAGAAAATAACGAATTTCAGAACCGAGGGGCTAAGTTCTTCAGGATGTCTTGACTTCCCTTTGGGTCAGGTATCACAAAGTTGTAAGGTGGCCAGGGGCCGCTCAGGAGGAACCTTGCAGAATCCTGATTTCTCATTAGCCGAAATGCCTGGCGGAAAGATTCCAGAGAACGCCCCGGTACGAGGAAGTAAAGGGACAATAACTGATTGTTGATTGCCGTAAATGAACCCCGAAAGGGTGAGAATTCCCATTTTGATTGGATGAAAAGTCCGGAGAAAGCTGCACGGCATCGTTCAATCAATGCGCTATTTTCTCCGGCGAATCTTTCCCTTTCTGTGTAATGGGTCTTTCGAGCTTCAAGGTAAGCGCGCCCGGAGGTAGGAGACAAGGATTGCAGAGTTTCAGTACCTGAAGATTCGCAATCTGCCCCTGGGATAATGATACGCACACCCATTTCTACACTATCAATCAATTTTTCAATAAGTATCTCGTATTCTCTGTGGCGTTCTTCGAGGAGGCGAATGATGTCCGATTTCTCCTTAAACCAGCAGCCATAGCGCATGGGAATCACCGTACGTTTAGAATTATATGCCTCAACTACTTTTCCATATGCCCTGATCTCGGTAATGCCGGGGTTAAGATCTGGCTGAGAAATCTGGGAAACGGCGGCAGTCAACCCATTTTCGGCAATCAGGGAAACCGGTTGCCCTCCGACACCCAAAGGCATCTCTGGCATTTGATGATCAGAGCTGTTAAAAATACAATAAAGCAGGTAGTTCATTGGCCTGCCTCCGTATCGAGCGAAGGAGAAAAACTATAAGGGGGCCACGGTCCCGTAAACTCAAAGACGAAACCATCTCCGGCGTAGTCTTTATTTGCCCGATCTATTCTTGCTAAAAAATTCGGCTTTACCGAGCATGGCACAAAAAATGCCCAGTTTATAACCATATCAAGATCACTTCCCGTTTCTTCACGAGAGAGCAGGCGACGTTCACAAAGATCTGCTGCATAACGGCTCAGATCGTTCCTGATCTCATTTAAAATTTTTTCAATCTTGCCCCTCAATGCCACCTCTGCACCAGTCCTGATTTTCTTTTCCCGGAAGTACCCCATCCCCGGAGAAGAAGCGATATTGTCTGCCTCATAGGCAAGAAGGGCATTATATTGGATCTCTTCGGCCTTCCTTCTATCCAGGAGTCCTTTAACAGCCCACTCTTCCTTTTCAGCCGCATGATCAAGAAACCGTGAAATCGCACCGTAGTGCTCTTTCAATGAAATTCCCAATCTTTCAAGAGATGAGAAAATCGTCCCGAATCGAATCGGAAGCACAGGTACATGGCACATAATCTGTTCGATGACTTCTTCATGACGGCAAGCGCGGGGGCCGATCCATGACAGGTCTTTCAAATTGGATTCCGCTGCGGGTCCGATAAATTCCTCAATGGGAATACTGCTCACTATCGCCGCAATATCCAGAAAATTGAGCAAGAAGATAGGACTTCGGCCATCCACGCCAGATCCCGCCATCTCCGGCAGGCAATCGGAACGAGCAATGCAAAACAAATAAATAATATCCTGCATCTTTACTCCCGTTTTATTTCCTTCAGCGCCGCTTCTATGTCTGCGGCTTCGATGAGCACTTCTACCTCTCCAGTAGGATTTTTCGCCTCTGCCTCTACTGCTGTGCGGACGGCCATCAACGCAGCTTTTGTGCAAATTGAGGCAATTTCGGCGCCATTTAACCCCTCTGTTCTTGAGGCCAATTGAGCAGCGCTGATCCCCGGCCCAAGGGGTTTGTTGCGAAGATGGACGGCGAAGATCTCCTCACGGTCCTTTTCGTCCGGCGCCGGTATCTCCACAATCTGGTCAAACCGTCCCGGTCTGAGCACGGCCTGATCCAGCATGTCCAGTCTGTTTGTCGCCCCAAGCACCAGGATCCCCTTCAGTTCCTCAATGCCGTCGAATTCTGAGAGAAACTGGCTGAGAACTCTCTCAGCGACGTGCGAATCCGAGGTGCCGGCACTTCTTGTAGGAACCATCGCATCTATCTCATCGAAGAAAATAATGCACGGCGCGGCCTGCCGGGCCTTGCGAAAAATTTCCCGCACCCCCCGTTCAGATTCCCCGACATACTTGGAAAGCAGGGAAGGACCTTTTATGGAGATGAAATTCACCCGGCTCTCTGTGGCAATGGCCTTTGCCAGCATGGTCTTGCCGCACCCGGGAGGACCTGAGAGCAGTATGCCCTTCGGCGCCTTGATCCCTGCCTTCTCAAAGAAATGGCCGTATTTCAGGGGCCATTCCACCGCCTCTATGAGACGTTCTTTTGTCACTCCAAGCCCCCCCACATCCTGCCAGCGGACATCCGGGACCTCAACAAACACTTCCCGTATGGCTGAAGGCTCGATATCCCGCAGAGCGGCAAGAAAATCATCCATGCAGACCTCGATCTTTGCGATTTTCTCGTAGCTGATACCGCTCATCTCGAAATCCACATCGGCCATGATCTGTCGAAGTGAGATCATGGCTGCCTCACGGCAGAGGGCTTCCAGATCGGCGCCAACAAAACCATGGGTGATGTCCGCAAGTTGTTCCATATCAACGTTTTTAGCCAGGGGCATGCCGCGGCTGTGAATCTCCAGGATCTCCAGCCTTCCGTTGCGGTCAGGAATGGGAATTGAAATCTCCCTGTCGAAACGCCCCGGCCGACGAAGTGCCGGATCCAGGGCGTTAGGAATGTTCGTAGCGGCAATCACAATCAGGTTCTGGCGCTTGGTGAGCCCGTCCATCAGGGCGAGGAGCTGCGCCACCACCCTTTTTTCCACATCCCCCACCACCTGTTCGCGGTGTGGCGCGATGGCATCGATCTCATCAAGAAAGAGGATACTCGGGCCCTTCCGGGTGGCCTCCTCAAATATCTTTCGCAGGTGGGCCTCGCTCTCACCGTAAAACTTATGAATGACCTCCGGGCCGCTCACGGAGAAAAAATTGGCATCCGTCTCGTGGGCAATCGCCCGTGCGATCAGCGTTTTGCCACTTCCGGGAGGGCCGTAGAGAAGGACTCCCTTGGGCGCATCAATCCCAAGGCGTTCAAATACCTCAGGATAGCGGAGAGGCAGCTCTATCATCTCACGGATCCGCTGGAGCTGGGGTTTAAGTCCCCCTATATCCTCATAGGAAAGGCTGCGGGCAACTGCTTCGTCTTGGGTCTTCCCTATGATAAGCTGGGTGGTCGGATTGATGAGGACAGATCTTTGGGGTGTCGTACTTTCCACCTTGAAATGTGCTGAACGACTGCCGAAAAGGTTGGCCTGGATGCGGTCCCCTGTTATGACGGGCAGGCCATCGAGGAGACTGCCAATATATTTCAAGTCACGATCCGCGGGGGTAATGTTGATCGGAGCGATCACCACACGATCTGCCGGCTGGGATGTAATCTTGCAGACGGTGACGAGCTCATCGAGACCGGCACCTGCATTTTCGCGGGACAGCCCATCAAGTTGAATACGACTCTGGCCGCGTAGTTCCTTGAAAGCGGGCATTGCTTTGCATACTGTTTTTCGTTTACCGGCAATCTCCACAGTATCGCCGATGGCAACCGTAAGCTTTTTCATGTCCTCAGGCCCCATTCGGGCGAAGGCCCGGCCCACGTCTTTGCTGAGAGCTTCAGCAACCTTGAGCTTGATCGTTAACCCTTCCGACATATTTATCTGGTCCTTTCTTTTTCAACTGAAAATTCTTACACGCTCCAAATCATCCACCGTCTCCCTTTGTCACAGGGTGGTTGGGGTTGATTTTCATTTGACGCACTTTATCTCAACAATGCCGTTGTTACAGGTGACCAGCATCTTCTCCTTGGTATAACGACCGGGTAAGAGGACTTCCTTGCGGTACTTTTTGTCTCCCTTCTCCGCATAGATTGTCAGTAAGTCATCCTTGATGTCGAGTCGAATGTCATCTGTGCCGATCCCCGGCATTTCGGCAACAAGCAGAATATGATCCGCCTCCTCGAAAACATCCACAATGGGTTCGCGAATCTCCTGAACAACAGAATGGCCGGTTGCCTCATCTTTACGGATGTTACCAAAGGGTTCCACCTTAACTCCCTGATCTCCCAGACCAAAGTTGACAGAAACACCATAGACCCCCTTGAGATTCTTGTCTTTTCCAAGAAATTCACCGCTCCTGGAAAATTTTTCTCCTTTTTCAGCCAGCTCGCCCAACTTTTCCACAATGTCCGTAAATCCTTTCAGAAAGCCCTCTACACCGCCCAGTCCTTCTCTTTCCGTATCTCTTCTTTTCTTTTTAGTCATAATCCGCCTCCATAAGCTGGAATCCCCACTTTCTTCAACTTGGTATGAATTGTTTTATAGTCTATCTTAAGTATTCTCGCCGCTTTTGCCTTGTTCCCATTTGTGTGTTTTAGCACCTCGAAGAGCACTTTTCGTTCTACGGCAATGTTGTTTTGCTCCATAATCTCTTTTAACGAAAGGGTTTGCCAAGGCATTCCCAGAACCTCTTGAGCAAAAGTCAGAAAGGGCACAAGATCTATTTTAATGTCAAGATGTTTTTCCGTGATCAGATCATCAGCAAGAAGAGCTGCCCGGCGAATGCAGGATTGAAGCTGTCTGACATTCCCGGGCCAGTCGTAATGTAATAGAATGTCGAGGGCAGATTCCGAAAACCCTTTTACTGATTTATTGAGATCAATATTCGTAATGTCCAAAAACCGTTTAGCCAGAAATAAAATGTCTTCTCTGCGTTCACGAAGGGGAGGAATTGTTATGGTAAACTCGTTCAGCCTGTAAAAAAGGTCTTGTCGAAATGATCCCGAAGTAGTCAGGACATGGAGATCACGGTTGCATGCTGCAATTATGCGAACATCTACCGTTATCAACTTCATGCCCCCTACATAGTAGAATGTCTTATCTTGAAGGGCACGGAGGAATTTGGCCTGGGAACCAACAGGTAAATCTCCGATCTCGTCTAAGAACAGAGTCCCTCCCTGGGCTGACTCCAGTTTTCCCACTCTTTGACGATCCGCCCCTGTGTAAGAACCCTTTTCGTGGCCGAAGAGTTCATTCTCCAATAGAGTCTCTGGAATTGCCCCGCAATCTACAGCAATAAAAGGAGCTTTTGATCTATGAGATGCTTGATGGATGGCTCTGGCGACGAGTTCCTTTCCCGATCCGGTTTCACCTGCAATGACCACGCTAAGGTCCGACGCTGCAACGCGCTTCACTTCGGATATGAGCCGCATAATTTTATCACTTGATCCCATCATTTCCTGGAGAGTTTTTATTTCTTGAACCCGTCTTGAAAGAACCTTCGTCTTTTTTGTGAGATTCCGCTCGTCCAAAGCCCGACGAACTATCCTGATGACGTCACGGAAGTCGAAAGGCTTTGCAATATAATCGTAAGCTCCAGCCCGCATCGCCGCAACAGCATCATCAACCTCTGCATATGCGGTCATCATGACAACAGGACAATCCACCCCCATCTTTTTGATCTTCCTCAGAACTTCCATTCCGTCAATGTCCGGCATCTTTACGTCCAATACCAGCGCGTCGGGTGTTTCAAGGCTAATCATCTTCAGAGCCGTATTCCCATCAGGAGCTGAAAGAGCTCTAAACCCTTCCTTTTCCATAAGACGGGAGAGCATCACGCGGATGTCTTCCTCATCATCAACAATCAAAATCCGGCTGCCATTTTCCTTCATCATGTCAACCTTTTTTATCCATGGTCAACTTCATCGGAAAGATTAATTTGATGTCCTTGTCAAATCTTTTCTCCAGATTGTGAAGCAGACCCAGAAAGAGAATCCCCGTTTCGCCTTCACGAAGAGTGGTGTTAATACGATCAGCAATATACCGATCACGCCTTTCAAGTAATGATTCACTTAAGGCCTTTCGGCATTCATCAATTTTAGGTGTCTTTTTTGAGTTTCTTGTATTCAGTATTGATTTAAATAACTGGTACTCTTCCACAAGAAGTTCCGCTGACTCCGTTCCCATAACTGTCGCACCCTTCTCCATTATACTGAGAAGGAGCCGGTGATTCCTGCTCCCTGCTTTTGCAAGGTCGGTTACAATATCTATCTCCCGTCCGCAAACAGGCAACCCATCCTGGTAAATACGGACTTTATCAAAAGAGAGCCGCAGGTTATCGATGATCGTTTCAGCTTCCGTCCAGATTTGGTCTACTAATTTGACCTTGCGCCTCCAAGTCTTTTCCCCCAACTTGCGGAGAGTCGCTTGCCGTACAGATTCTCTGAGATTGCCCATATCGGCTTGATCATGAATAATAGGAATATAAATCAGAGTCCTTTTCTGTATTTCAATATGGTTATCACTATTCATAACTTCTTCTTTGCATCACTATGGAATTATATCCATAGATTATTTTCTATATTTTATGGTGTGTACGACTCTCTTAAGCAAACTTTCAAAAAATATAAAAAATACGTCTGAAAAATTTCGTTTATCCTTACTGCCGGGTATCTGTAATTGATGTCAAAGACTATGAATCCGGCAGCAAGTGCATTCCCCGTAGCTTGCTGCGGGGTAAGTGAGCGAATGGGGAACATTATTATTCCTTGTAGATCGAAGATTCTCCGCAGTTTACTGCGGAGAGCTTCAATTTTATCTGTATATTTACCAGAAATTATACCGTTGTCTGTCAGGATATCTTCATTCTCTATATATAGGGAAAGTTCGAAAATGAATGCCCTTGTAATGATTTACAACACGCCGCACAAAGTCTCGGGTTTCCGTAAACGGGGGAACTCCCTCATATTCAATCACCCGCACCAAGCCACAGTTGTATGCTGCTAAAGCCTGCTCCAAATCACCGTCTAACTGCTGTAGTAGATTGGCCAGATGTGCGGCCCCCGCCCGGATATTCTGCCCCATGTCAAATGGATCAGTCACACTGTATTCCTTACAAATCAATGGCATGATCTGCATAAGCCCTTTTGCTCCTCTTGGACTCACGGCTCTTGAGTTACCCTTCGATTCAATTTCAATCATCGCAGTAATTAAATTCGGATCCACTTTATATCTTATAGCCACGGATTTCACTATTTCAGAATAACCACCCGCCGGACGAGAATCCATAACGGGCGTATTGATTTTTTCCCTGTAAATTTCATCCAGATTGAAACCCCATTCATTCGCAGTGCTAAAAATTGCTGACCCGATAAATAATAATACGACGGTAATTATGATACGGTGCCCTGAGTGAACCGATTTGAATGCATTAATAACTCGATCTCTGTGATTAAGAACCATAATCCTGCCACGACACCTGTTTGCCCATGCATAAGTAAGTGCTTAAGCTTGAGATCAACCACTTTGATTTTTGAAAAGGAAACTACGAAAATCAATTCACTCTCTCATTATCCAAAAAGTATACCACTCTTGTTGGCCGGTTACTTCTGGTTTATATCACTTCATTCTTTCCCGACATTTTCTACGTGGAACAGTATATTTTCTAATCTCGATGAGAATCTTGAGCCAGTGTTCTTAGTACTTTGACAAAGCTTGTAATTTCCGTTACCTTATCGAAAAAATAGTCCGCGCCAAGTTCCCTGCATTTCTTCCGATACTGCGAATAGGGATAGTTGGTAAGCACGATGACAATAGGCGGTGAGTGTTCTTTCTTGATTCGTTCAAGGACATTCATCCCATCCTCGCCAATGAGGCGAATATCTAATATCACCACATCAGGTTTCAGTCTTAGTATGGCTTCGACAGCATCGTTTGCATTCGTGGCCTGGCCTATGAATTCCAATCCCTCAATGTTGGACAGAAGATTCCTTACCCTTTCAACAACGATTTTTGAATCATCGACAATAAAAATCTTCATAGATGCATCCTTCCGATATGGTTTGGCATGTCAGCACCAGCCATAGGCTGATTTTCTTTGAGGAGATTTCCTCTAATCTTCTGCGCCGACTTTCATCTATTTTTTCTCTCTGTCCCATTTTTCTATTAAACATGTCATTTCGAAGGAGCGGAGTGACTGAGAAAACGAAGGGGTCGAAATGACAGTTCGAGACCTTTGCAAAATTGTATAAAACCAGCATTTATGTCATTCCCGCCCCCGATAAGGACATTCGAGGGCAGGCTCCATCGGGAATCCAGAGTTACCGTCCTTTCTTTTCGCCCCCTTTGACAAAGGGGGCAATGGGGGATTTCTGATAATGGAATAAAATCCCCCCAACCCCCTTTTATAAAGGGGGTGAGAAGGAGAAATCCTTGTCCCGAGCGAAGGGAGGGATATTAAAGATTCCTCACGGAGTTTACCCTGAGTAAACCGAAGGGTTCGGAATAACATTTTCCCCTATTATGACACAGTCTCCAAGCCCGGAATGACGAATAGAGGAGTTATGCAAAGGTTTCTTTATGTGCGTAAGAATAAAATATTTATTCCTATTTGTCTGTCAGGGAAACCTGATTTTTTTGTAGGGATTTCCTACAAAGAAGGTGTTGACAAAAAAGCAATTAGTCGCTTCATCTATTAATGAACAAAAAGCTTTGCATAATCCAAACGGTCATTGCGAGCGAAGCGAAGCAATCTCATAATCCAGTAATATTTAATGAGATCGCCACGTCGTTTCCCTCCTCGCGATGACCCGTGGATAATTGTGCAAAGGTTTCGAACAAGTATTTGAAGGAGGTGATTCTATGCCTACGGCAACAGTGAGGATACCCGAGGAAAAGAGAGATATTCTAAAGGTCATTGCGGGTATCGAAAAAAGGGACATAGGGAAAATACTCACAGACCTCATTGATGAGTATATTGAGGGGCATAAGGAAACCCTTGATTTACTTTCCAAGCCTGAGTGGGTTGAAATCATCAGGCAAGGCAAGGAAGATGTATCGAAGGGAATCAAGGGGAAAGGTCTCCATAAGCTGGAAGATTGAAGTTAAACCCAACGCCGAGAAACAGTATTTAAGCCCGGAATGACGTGATTTTCCTTGTGTCATTTCGAAGGAGCGCAGTGACTGAGAAATCCCTGTCCCGAGCAAAGGGAGGGATCTTAAGATTCCTCCTTTCGCACGAGACAAAGATTTCTCCCGTCGGTCGAAATGACAAGAAGGGGTCGAAATGACAAGAGGGGAGCGGGGAAGACAATTCCGAAGTGTGCCGCAAATTCGTTCTTGATTTTATCAATATTAGGTGA
>Ga0315291_10009527_pt1 | contig 11906 bp, 10 predicted proteins | sample YL17G12_20_MG_FD_203070 | JGI IMG/M metagenome (GOLD analysis project Ga0315291, IMG submission 203070) | Sediment microbial communities from Yellowstone Lake, YNP, Wyoming, USA - YL17G12_20 | ecosystem: Environmental > Aquatic > Freshwater > Lake > Sediment | place: USA: Wyoming | collected...
GTAGGCGCGGTCACCTTCCAGGGTTTCAGCGGAGGGGTGGATAGGATAGAGTTGGTAACCCTTGGCCTTGAGTTCGCGGTAGGCCATGTTGCCGAACTTCTGCCCGCCGCGCGAGACGCCGACGATGGCAAGCGCCTTTTGGGAAATGAAGTCTTCAACCACTGCTTTGGATATCATATGCTTTCTCCTAATTATGGGATTTGACTAATCCAGCCTTGCGGCAATTCTATCAAGTACATCTCCACTTCGCCGGTGCCGGAGCGACTCCAGTTGCTGGTGAAGAGTATACGAGTGAAATCCGCGTTGACCGAGGCCTGCGGCTCGGCCCAGTAATCGTGTTCCATGGACTCGTCCACCAGGGAGTGGGTGTGTGCCAGGCGGACGACGCGTCCGCCCGGCTTGAGTTCGATGGCGAAGACAGAATCATCCATCCAGGTGTGGGAGGCGGAGTCGCCGTCGTGGGTGGAAATGAGCACCCAGCCGGGATGGTTGAACGCGCGTCCCGATATGTGCAGCCCGATGGCGGTGTGGCTGAAATCTATCGGCCAGAGCGGTGTGCCCATGCCGGATTCTAGATCGAGAATGGCAATGTGGTCGGTGTCAATATCCTGGTAAACCAACACTTCGCGGCCTTGCGCGTCGAGGGCAGTATCTGAATGACCGATGAGGCGCAGCAAACCGCGCCCTTTTTGCAGATTGCGGTCGTAGACCATCAGGCCACAGGGATTGGCGTCCGTGCCCAATGTGCCGGGTTCGCAGTACTTGTCCATGTAAGCCATGAAGTAATTGCCGAGCGGGGAGATGGTTACGCTGTCGGTTGAACGTTCGTCGTCGGGCCACGTCCGCAGGTCACGGGTCGCCAGCACTGTGTCGGTCTGCAGATCGTAGACGAGGTAGGCGCTGACCAGCCAGTTTTCATCCTGGGCCATCAGCCCCCAATAGCGTCCATCGAAGGAGGGGCTGCCCTCGTAGCGCGTCCAAACCATCACGTTTTTCCCTGGCAGATCGTTGGCGAACTCGTGAACGGTGGCCATCTCGCCGGTCTGCATGTTATATGACATCAGCCGCGTTTCAGAAGAAAAATAGATGATGTTCGGATCGGTGGCGCTCCAACGCGGGTCAATGTCAATTGGCAGTTGGCCGAGCGGCTGAAGGCTGCCGGCGGAGTAGACGTACCAGGTGGCTTCGATGCCCCGTACCAGGATCAGGCTGCCATCCGCGTTGAAAGATTGGACGCGCGAATATTCGTTCTTCATTCCGGCGGATTTATCCTCCGGCGAGAGGTCGGTGTGGCGGTCGGTGACGCGCACCATACAAGCCCCGAAAACGGGATCGCGGAACGGGATGCGGGCGGGTGGCTCGTCCATCTGCGGCGCTTGCCTGACCTCGAAGTCGGTCACGAACGCAGGCTGAGGGTCCGGGCAGAGCGGGGCGGACAGAGCGGGCGGGAGGACGGTCAGGACGAGTCCGGGTTCAGGCGGGGCAGTCTCCAGCTCAGTGGCCGGGGCGGGGAAACAAGCAAAGAGCGCCAGCAATGCCAAAAACGAGAAGAGAGATTGGAATCGCTTTTTCATTCCTGCATCTTTCTACGGATTGAAATTCGACGGGCGTACGGTGTTGCGCACCCAGGCAGCGACATATGCGTCCAGCAGGGCGTTCGACACCTCGGTCAGGTTCGCTGGGTCCGGACCGAAGAGGATGTTGAAGGAATTATCGCCTTCGGCCAGCGGCGGCCAGGAGGCGTGCCACTGCCAGACGGCGTAGTTCCAGCCGTATTGCTCAAAAAGCGTCATCTCATCGCGGATGTAGTCCGCGCCGCCCGGCTCCCAGCGTTCCAGCCCGTACTCGTTCGCGGCCAGCACGGCGTGGTGGGTGGATTGGAAACCGGCGGCAATGGACATTAGGTTCTCCAGCCAGGCGCGGTCGAAGGTTTCCGGGCTGTCGTCGTAATCGGTATCGAAATAGCCGGGATAGGTGCGCGTCAACTCCGGCGGCTCCTGGTGGGTGTACTCGTGCGGCGAATACTGGTGGACGGTGTAGACCACGTGTGGGTCGTCCAATGGCTGAAGATACGGCAACCACTCCACGCCGCTGTAACTGTTCCCGCTGACCAGGATGGGCGTGTCGGCGTCCACCTCGCGGATGGCAGACACGAGGTCCGGGTACCAGGCGTTCCAGTCGTAGCCGGTCCCGGCATAATGGGCGTAGAACGTCTCCGGGTCCCAGATGTCGAGGCTGGCGTTGGAATTCGGTTCGCACATCAGGTCATAGCCGATGACGATGGGATTGTCGCGGTAACGTTCAGCGGCGTAGTGCCACATCTCCGCCCAAGCCGCGCGGGCTTCAACGTCCTGCCAGACGGTCTCGATGATGTACCCGTACGGCAGCCAGTCGCCCCCTCCGATGATGGCGAACTCGCTGCGCCCTGGCCCGGTGCGGAAGGTGATGACCGCAAACATGTCCGCCTGTGTGGCCATTTCCAACAGGCGGTCGAGGTTAGCGACAGCCTCCTCGTCCACCACGTAGGGCGGCCTGACGGTGAACAGTCCCGGCCCGGAGATGTTGACGTAATTCGCGCCAAGGTCAGCGAGGTTGTTGAAATCCGCCTGCGTGTAAGGCGGCCCAAACGGTCCCGGACCGATAAACTCAGTCCCGTCGAATTCGGGGAAGACGCGCCGCTGGTAGATGTTCGCGCCGCGCAGCTGCGTGCCGCTCGTCCACAACGACCACTTATCATTGAATGCAGGCGGCAGTGTCGTAAGAGCAGGCCCAGCGGGCGGCGCGCTCTCTTCTTTAAGCGCGGCGGTCTCCATCCCGCCTGGAAGCGCGCAGGCCGTCAGCAGGGAAACGACGAACAAGATGGCAACCAGTTTTAAAGAATTAGACATGGTCCGTTCCTTTGGCTATGAGTCCATTATAGGAACTTTGAGACAAAAATCAAGTGGCATTTTTCGGGAAACAAAACCTCCCCGCAGATGCGCGGGGAATGGGATATGGCGTACGCTGGAGCCTTCCTACTACCTTGCCCTGGCTTTGGCGCGCCAATCCTTGATCGCAAACGGCAGGTACAGGATCAGGCACATGACCAGACCGATGGCCTCCATCCACAGGATATACCACGGCCAGGCGGGCAGCAGGTCGAGCAGGGAGGCGGTCGGCGGCTTGTGGGCCACGAACAGGTAATTGCTGCCGATGAGTAAGTTGATGCCGAAGACGACCGCCATGTAAACGTTGATCCATAAAGCCACCCTCAGCAGGGACTTCCACGTTGGGCGGAAGCCTTCGACGACCGTCATGTAGATGGCTGCGCTGATGATCAGGCCGTGCGAGATGTAGGTCTGGAAGAAGCGGAAATGGGGGAAGCTGTAGAGGCCCAGGTCGGGCGTCAGCAAGGCTTGCAGCGCGCCGCCGATGCCCAGGAAGTAGCAGAACTCGTAAATGGAATAATTCTTTGTAACCAGCATCAGCGCGCCGGTCCACACCAGCACCGAGCACAGGTGCAGCGGCAGCATGGTCTGGATCGTCCACTGGCCGGTGAAGGCGTTCCACAAGTGCCAGCTCAGTTCATTCGCCCATAACACGCCCGCCATCACGTAAGCGACGTTACGCCTGGCCTTCTCTGGCGCGTTCTTGTAGCGCCAGATGAGAAAAACGTTCAACATTACAACGACCAGCAAGGCCACAATGTGGGCTGCGCCGAAAAAGATAAACGGCGCGCCGCTCCAGTCTTTGGCGAAGAACTGGGTCATGGCATTATCCTCTCTTTCGCCGCCTTCACCAACCCCACGAACAGCGGATGCGGCCGCATCGGGCGAGAGAGAAACTCCGGATGGAACTGGCTGCCGAGCATGTAGGGATGATCTTCGATCTCGGCGATTTCCACCAATTTGCCGTCGGGCGAGATGCCGGAGAAGACCATGCCAGCCTTTTGTAATTGTTCCCTGTAGGCATTGTTCAACTCGAAGCGATGGCGGTGGCGCTCCTCGACCTGGGGTTCAGCGTAAGCTTCGGCGGTTTTCGTCCCGGGTTGCAGCACACAGGGATAAAGTCCCAGGCGCATCGTCCCGCCCATGTCGGTAATGCCGCGCTGCTCAAGCATCAGGTCAATGACCGGATACGGAGTGGCGCGGTCGAACTCAGTCGAGTTGGCGTTCTCCCAACCCATAACATCACGAGCAAATTCAACCACCATCAACTGCATACCCAGACACAGGCCGAGATAAGGGACCTTGTTCTCGCGGGCATATTTTGCCGCTTGGATCTTGCCCTCGATGCCACGTGAACCGAATCCGCCCGGAACGATGAGACCGGCCGCCTCCTTGACGACCTCCCATCCCTTGCCTTTTTCCAGGTCCACCGAGTGCACCCATTGGAGGTCTGTTTCGACGCCCAGGGACAGCGCAGCGTGTTTGAGCGCTTCGCGCACTGACATGTAGGCGTCCTGCAATTCCACGTACTTGCCCACCAGCGCGATCTTGAGTTTCGGCTTCTCGCGGCGGACTTCTGCCACCAGTTTTTCCCAGGCTTTCCATTCCGGTTTGCGCGCCGATTTCAGCCCCAGCCGTTCGATGAGATAATCGCCGACGCCTGCCTTTTCCAGCAACAGCGGCACTTCGTACAATACCGGCGTTGTGACCATGGGGACGACGGCTCGTTTCTCCACGTCGCAGAAAAGGGCGATCTTATCGGTCAGGCTTTCGTCCATGGGGTAGTCGGAGCGAGCGATGATCATGTTTGGCGAAATGCCTATGGAGCGTAGGGCGGCCACCGAGTGCTGGGTCGGCTTGGTCTTGAGTTCGCCAGTCGCGCCGATGTAGGGGATCCACGTGACGTGGATGAAAAAAACATTCTCCCGCCCAACCTCGTTGCGCAACTGGCGCAGGGCTTCGAGGAAAGGCTGCGACTCGATGTCGCCGACCGTCCCACCGACTTCGACCAGCACGATTTCAGCTTTCATCGCCCTGGCGACCAGTCCGATGCGCCGCTTGATCTCGTTGGTGACGTGTGGAATGACCTGGATTGTGCCGCCCAGGTAGTCGCCGCGTCGCTCTTTGGCGATCACCTCGGCGTACACCTGGCCGGTCGTCACGTTACAGACCCGGTTAAGGCGGATATCAATGAATCGTTCGTAATGACCCAGATCCAGGTCCGTTTCCGCGCCGTCGTCTAGAACGAACACCTCTCCGTGCTGGTAGGGACTCATCGTCCCCGGATCCACGTTGATGTAGGGATCGAGTTTCTGCACGGCAACGCTGAAACCGCGTTCCTTCAGCAACAGGCCAACCGCCGCGGCGGTCACGCCCTTACCGACCGAGGATACGACGCCGCCGGTGAAGAAGAGGTATTTTGTAGGCATATGATCTCCAAAGTTTGACTTCATCCATCCCCTCCCGCCTTTGGCACTCTCCCCTTCCCTCTCCCGTGGGAGAGGGAAGGGGAGGATTGGGGTGGAGTAGGGAAGGGTCGTGATACAAAGTCAGTGGGGAGGGCAGTTGCGCCCTCCCCACCGGGGTTGACATTTTCTAACAAAAGGGGTTTTGGAATGCGTATGTTCATCCGACCAGCTTGACCAGGTCTTCGGCGGCGCGGCGCATTTCGAATAAGATGAGGCCCAGCTTGGCCTCCTGACGCACCAGGGTGGTGAGCACGGCTTCCTGTCCGACCGAAGTGAGCACAATGGAACCTTCGTTGCCGCGGATATAGACTTGTTCCAATCCGCCGCGGCCCAATTCACTGGCGATACGCTCGCCCAGGCTCAACATGGCAGCGGACATGGCAGAGACGCGGTCCTCTTCGACTTCAGCGGGCAGGGCCGAGGCCATGATCAGCCCGTCTACAGAGACGATGGCGGAGGCTTCGATTTCTGGCGCAGCAGCTTGCATTGCGCGCAATCGGTGGACCATCAGTTCGCTGCGGGATACGCTCATAATCGCCTCTCAGGGAATGCTCTGGTTGAGTTTACCATATTAATAAATTTCATGAGGCGAAAATCGGCAGGTCCGTTTTGGCATGTTACTTGTCTTTTCTCTGCAGGATGCGCCAAAGAATGCGTCGCAATATGTTACCCAGCAATCCACCGACGAGAGCCACAAAGACCAGGCCGCCAAAGAACGCGACGCACATCGCCTGGGGCAAGATGTTGGCAGGGATGGATTGTTGTGCGCTGGACCTTTGGAGGGACAGGAAGACGATCACCCAGGCGACCAGGCACAGGATGATGACCAGGAATGTGCTGATGCCAGCCAACCGGCCCAGGCAGGAACGGCGCAAGGCTGGTTCAAGCCGTTCAGCCTCTTTGAATGCGCCAAGTTTCCGCAAACGGTTGAAAAGGTTATGCATAGGTTTGATTCTGGGCAATTTTACATCAAAAAGTTGACCCTTGCCTGCCTTCGTGTTAGACTCAACTTTTACAAACCCACCAACCCGAAAGGAGCCTGCCATGAAAAATCGTCCTGGGTGTCTAACCGGCTTGCTGGAATTGTTCCTCCTGGATAAGTTATTCGACTGGCTTCAAAGAAGGTTCGGTTTCGGGCGCGGTTGCTCGTGTACGGGGATCGGGTGTGGTTTCATCCTGTTGGTGCTTTTACTCATTTTTGCTTGTTCGATCCTTACGAACACCAACTGGATTCATCTGTTTTGATCTGATATGTCCCGTTCGGCTGTGCGCCTCTTGTTGGTTTTCCTGGCTTTTCTGGCATGGTCGCTGTGGGCGGAACCTGCATCGGCGCAGGTGCCCAGCTCGCAAGTCTCGATCCGCTCGCCGCAGGCGGGGGAGGCGCTGCAAGGTCAGGTGACGATCACCGGCAACAGCGATGTCGCCGGTTTCGTCTCGGTGGAGGTCTCCTTTTCTTACGCCAATGACCCAACCGGCACCTCGTTCCTGATCGCTGCGAGCAGCCAGCCAGTGGCGCAAGGGGCGCTAGCTGTTTGGGATACTACGACCGTCACTGACGGCCTGTACACCTTGCGGCTGCGCGTCAAGCTCGGCGATGGCAGCTATATTGACGCCATCGTCCCGGACTTGCGCGTGCGCAATTACACCCCGGTCGAGACTTCCACGCCGACGGCTGCGCCGATCCATGCCACGCCCGTCCCGAACGTCATCGCCACGGCAACTCCCTACCCGACGCCGACCGCGTTGCCGTCCAACCCGGCTGCCTTGTCGCCTTCCAGAATTTATGCCAGTCTGGGTTACGGCGCATTGATTGTCGCGGCTCTCTTTCTCCTCTTTGGCCTTTACGCCCGTCTGCGCGGCCACTGACCACTGATTACTGATGACTGAACACTCTTTTCTCATCGTCGGCCTCGGCAACCCCGGCCGGGAATACCGCGAGAATCGCCATAATATCGGCTTCATGCTCATTGACCGCCTGGCTGTAAAACTAAACGTGCGTTTTACCCGTCTGCAATCAAAGGCGCTGGTGGCAAGCGCGGTGTATAACGAACGTAAGATCATCCTTGCCAAGCCGCAGACCTTCATGAACCTGTCCGGCCAATCGGTGCAGGGACTCGTCCGCTTCTATAAACTTCCCTTGACTAATTTCCTCATCGCTCACGATGATCTCGACCTGCCGCCCGGCACAATCCGCATTCGGCCCGACGGCGGCTCGGCCGGGCAGAAGGGGATGGAATCCATCATCGAGCGCCTCGGCACGGACGAATTTCCGCGCTTGCGCCTGGGCATCGGCCGTCCGCCTGGCCGGATGGAAGCGCCGGATTACGTCTTGCAGGATTTCTCGGCTTGCGAAATGACGGTCATCTCCGAGATGCTCAACCGTGCCGTGGATGCCGCGCTGACTTGGGTTATAGATGGCTTGAATTCGGCGATGAATAAATACAACGGTAGTTCCGAGTAATCAGGATCGAGAAATGAGTGAAGGCAACCCATGATCTGTTCTGAATTGCCCTATCTGTTCCTGGTCTTCAGACAACCTCGATTACTTGTTCGTCACCGAGACGCAGCATTGGCGAATCTGCCTTGCGCCAAACCAGAGTCTAATAGGGAGGTGTGTGATCCACCTGAAAAGGCACGCTGGCGATCTGGCAGATCTAACTCAGGCTGAAATTATCGAATTATTCCGCCTCGTGAAAAACTTCGAAGATGCCTTGCGTCATGCCTTCGACGCCACGATGTTCAATTGGTCATGCTACATGAACAACGCCTATAAAGAAACTCCTCCGAATCCCCATGTTCATTGGTGGGCAGTTCCTCGCTATGACCATATCGTCGAGTTTGATGGCCGGACATTCGAGGATCCAAACTTCGGAAATCCATACGATCACGGGCGTTGGTTTGCACCACCTCATGAATTGCGTCAAAACATCGCGAATGGGATCAAGGCAAATTTTGTTCTTCTCGGAAATTAATTGGTTTCGATAACCTGCATGGAATTTCTTCTCAACCAAATCCGCTCTCTCCCTGCTTATCAATGCCTGCTGGCGGATCTGAACTCTGGCAAACTCCTGCCCGGCCTGGGCCTGCCGCGCGCCGCGCGGCTGCCTGTCCTGACCGCCCTGAACGCTGACTTGGGGCAGCCGGTCATCCTGGTCACCGACCGCGCCGACCATGCTCTTGCCCTGCACGACGAACTGGCTTTCTGGTCGCCAGATACACCGCGTTACATCTTCTCGGAACCCACTCCGCTGTTCTACGAAGACGCCGCCTGGGGCACCACCACCCGCCGCGAACGCCTGCAAGCGTTGACCGCGCTGGCGGCCTATCACCTGCCGTATGCCAAAAAGCCATCCACGCCACCAATCGTCATTGCTTCAGCGCGCGCCTTGATGACGCGCACCCTGCCGCGGCGTGACTTTCTCAAGGCCAGCAAATTGCTCAAAATGGGACAAAGCATCCCGCCGCAGACCTTGCTGGAAACCTGGGTCAGCATTGGCTACCAACCGGCGGATACCGTCCTCGAACCCGGACAGTTCTCGCATCGCGGCGGCATCTTCGACCTCTGGCCTCCCAGTGAGCCGCACCCCGTCCGCCTGGATTTCTTCGGCGACGAGATCGAGACCCTCCGCCGTTTCGATGCTGGTTCACAGCGCACGGTCGAGAAACTGGATTCTATTCTCGTCACGCCTGCGCGGGAGTTCATAGTGAGCAGTGACCAGCCTGCCCTGAGCCCTGTCGAAGGGTTATCAGTGAGCAGTGATCAGTTCACCGAGTTTCACATTCCACTTTTGCATCCATTTCCAGCTAGCTTGCTCGACTATCTCCCGCCAAAGGCACTCGTGTTGGTGGATGATCTGGGCATCCTGGAAAGCGCGGTTTCCGAATTCGAAGAACAGGCTGTCGAATTGCGCGCTGAATCCATCGCTGAAGGGACATTGGCCGAGGATTTCCCCGTGCCGAACCTGTCGTGGTCTGAATTGGCGGACAGCCTGCAAAGTCATGCTTGCCTGGAATTAGGGCATTCAACATCAGAGGAACTCCCCTTTCCCCCTGGGAGAGGGGCCGGGGATGAGGGCCTAGCCTCCGAATTCGGTCACATTGAGCGTTTCGGTGGTCAGCTCAGGCCATTCATCGAGTACCTTGGAAGAATTGTCGAGACTGGCAATTCGGTAGTCATCGTCTCGCGCCAATCCTCCCGCCTCGAAGAGCTGTGGGTTGAGCACAATCCACCATCAGCCAACAGCCATCCGCCATCCGCCATCAGCAATCCTCGATTCATCGAAGCGTCGCTCTCTGCCGGATTCCAACTAAAAGACGAATCTCTACTCTCTATTTATCTAATAACTGATTCCGAGATCTTTGGCTGGGAGCGGCCGCAGCCGCGCCAGCGTCCGCGTCCGCTGGCGGAGACGCCCGAGACGGCGTATGCTGACCTGCATCCCGGAAATTGGGTCGTGCACGTGGATTACGGCATCGGGCGCTTTACCGGCCTGGTGCAGCGCAGCCTGGAGGGGCTGGCGCGCGAGTTCCTGCGCGTCGAATACCAGAACGGCGACCAGTTATTCGTGCCCATCCACCAGGCCGACCGGCTGATGCGTTACGTTGGCCCGGACGCTTCCCCGCCTCGTCCGGGTCACCTGGGTAGCCAGGAGTGGCCGGAGGCAAAGCGGCGGGTCAGGGAAGCGGTTCAGGCGGTGGCCGCGGAGTTGCTCAACCTGTACGCCCGGCGCCAGGTCGCGGCAGGATTCGCCTTTGACGAGGATAGCGTCTGGCAGTCAGAATTGGAATCCAGCTTCCCCTACGTCGAGACACCCGATCAAGTTCAGGCCCTGGTGGATATCAAACGGGATATGGAAACGCCCCGCCCGATGGATCGCCTGCTGTGCGGCGACGTGGGCTACGGCAAGACCGAGGTGGCCCTGCGGGCGGCTTTCAAGGCGGTAATGGGCGGCAAACAGGCGGCGGTGCTGGTCCCGACCACCGTACTTGCGCAGCAGCATTACGAGACCTTCCAGCAGCGGCTGGCGGCCTTCCCAGTCACGGTGGAGATGCTTTCCCGCTTCCGCACACCGCGCGAACAGAGCCAGGTTCTCTATGGATTGGCGCAGGGCGCGGTGGACATCATTATTGGCACCCACCGCTTGATCCAGCCGGACGTGACGTTCAAGGATCTTGGCCTGGTCATCATTGACGAGGAGCAGCGCTTTGGCGTGACGCACAAGGAACACCTGAAGAAGCTACGCACCGAAGTGGATGTGCTGACGCTGACTGCCACGCCCATTCCCCGTACCTTTTATATGGCGTTGACCGGTGTGCGCGACATTTCCAACCTGAACACGCCGCCTGAGGAGCGCCTGCCGATTGTCACCCACATCGGACCGTACTCGCCGCGCCTGGCGCGGCAGGCGATTTTGCGTGAACTAGAACGCGGCGGACAGGTGTTCTTTGTCCACAATCGTGTGCAAACCATTGATGCGATGAAAATGCACCTGGAAAAGCTCGTCCCCGAGGCACGCATCGCCATCGCCCATGGCCAGATGCCGGAGAATGAGCTGTCGGCGGTGATGCACCGCTTCACGGCTGGCGAAGTGGACGTGCTGCTCTCGACTTCCATCATTGAATCCGGCCTGGACATCCCCAACGCCAACACGTTGATCGTGGATCGCGGCGACGCCTTCGGCCTGGCGCAGCTCTACCAACTGCGCGGCCGCGTCGGACGTGGGGCAGTGCGCGCCTACGCTTACTTTTTCCGCCACCGGAAGCTGCGCCCCACTCCCGAAGGCCAGGAACGGCTGGAAGTCATCGCCGAGAACGCGCAGCTCGGCGCAGGCTATTCAATTGCCATGCGCGACCTGGAGATGCGCGGGGCGGGGGAATTGTTGGGAACGCGCCAGTCAGGGCATATAGCCGCGGTAGGATTTCACTTTTACACTCGTCTGCTTGCGGCCGCTGTCCGCTCGATCCGGCAAGTTGATGGTTCCGGGTTGAAAGTTGAAAGTGGAACCTTCAACCTTCAACCTTCAACCTTCGAACCTCTTGGCCTGCCAGTCAACGTGGATTTGCCTCTCGCGGCTGGCATCCCCGAGGATTACATCCCTGACCAGAACTTGCGCCTACGCCTCTACCGCCGCCTGGCCGACCTGTCCGACGAGGCTGCCCTGGAAGCCCTGGCTGCTGAATTCAGCGACCGTTTTGGCCCACTTCCAGAGATGGTGACCAACCTGTTCTACCAGATGCGGGTCAAGATGCGCGCCGAGAAGGCCGGGCTGGTCTCGGTTGGCATGGAGAGCGGGCAGATCGTGCTGCACTACCCTGCGCCCCCAGAGGGCATAGAGCTGAAGAGGTTACCTGATATGGAGCCGGGAGTGCGCGGCGGGAAGAATGCATATTGGTGCATGTTTGGGAGGGACGCGGATTGGCAGGAGAGGTTGCTAGAAACACTACTTGCTCTATCGGGGGTCTCATAATCGCTCCGTAGGAGGCTTAACCCCCGATAGAGTGTTGGGAGGAT
>Ga0315291_10009529_pt1 | contig 11905 bp, 9 predicted proteins | sample YL17G12_20_MG_FD_203070 | JGI IMG/M metagenome (GOLD analysis project Ga0315291, IMG submission 203070) | Sediment microbial communities from Yellowstone Lake, YNP, Wyoming, USA - YL17G12_20 | ecosystem: Environmental > Aquatic > Freshwater > Lake > Sediment | place: USA: Wyoming | collected...
GGGCGCCTACATCGAGTGTTCCCTTGTCGTTGAGCCGCATCGCCTTCTCCTGGAGCTTCCACTTCCAGCCGTCGGCGGCGTAGAAGTGGATGGTAGCCGGCTTGATGCCCGTCACCTTGACGATGTTCTGGACGTCCTCGACGCAGGTCCTTATGATGGATTCGAGCTCCTCCGCGTCCTCCCTGATGAGGGCCCCGTCGACCGTCGGCCAAGGCGCGTAGGCGACGAAGTTCTCGTTTCCCATCTGCTCCCAGATCTCCTCGCAGAGGTGGGGCGTGAATGGGGCGAGCAACCTGACCTGCACGTCTAAGACTGTCCACTCGACGTGGGCTATCGCCTTCTTACGGGCCGCGTGGTCTCGGTCGAAGGCGACGCGTTTCAGGTACCATTCGAGGTCCTGGTTCAGGTCGTAGAGGGCGGCGTGGATCGTCTTCCTCACTCTCATCTCCTTCATCGCGTCGTTGGCGTCTGCGATGTGGCTCTGTAGCTTGCTCAGCATCCAGAGGTCGATCTCTGTCAGCTCGTAGTCGTCCTTGTCATGGTCCTCGATTATCTCGGTGGCGCGGGCGTTGAACCTCTCCAGGTTCTCCACCATGTTTTTCGCTAGGTCTGGGCTGAAGTCGGCGTCCTTCAGCGGCTCAGCCGTGATCATCAGCGACAGCCTCAGCGGGTCCGCGCCGTACTCCTCAACTGGTTTTATGAGTGGGACGATGTTGTTGAGGCTCTTGCTCATCTTCTGCCCCTCCATGAGTACGCTGCCGTTGACCATGATGCCCCTCGGCCACTTCTGCCTCGGCCATATGGCGTCGTGGATGAAGATCATGAATGTCAGGTGGTTAGGGATAAGGTCCCTGCCGGAGTGGCGGGAATCCAAGGGATAGAAGTAGTCGAACTCCCCGCGGAGCTCCTCCACCTTCTCGGCCGGGATGCCCGTCTTCTCCGCCACATCCTGGGCCGAGCCCTGTCCGAGGAAGACGTAGTCCCAGAACTGCTCCGTCAGCTGCTCCGGCTCGGGCTTCAGCTCGTATAACCCCTTCACCACCGTGTAGTAGGCCATGTAGATCGTGGAGTCCGAGAGGGCCTCTATGATCCAGTCGGGCGCCCAGGGCAGCCTAGTGCCTAGGCCGGCCTTTCTGGCACATGCCTTCGCCTTTAGCCAGTCGACGACGTTGTAGAACTCCTGCCTGAGCTCGGGGGGGATGATCTCCATGTTGTCTATGTTCTCCTTCGCCATCCTCTTCCAGGCGGGGTCGCCGTAGTTGATGAACCACTGGTTCTCGAATATCTTGACGACGACGTCTGTGCCGCAGCGGCACGTCACGGGCTCAACTAGCTCATACATGGTTGAGGCGTTTCCCTGCGCGATGAGGTCTTGCTTCACGGCATCCTTCGCCTGCTGGACGTTCATGCTGGAGTATGAGCCGGTGTTGCCCCGCATCCTGCCACCGTGGAACTCGCTGCTGTAGACCTCCTTCGTCGCCTTCTCCAGCTGAGGGTCGTTCTGGTCCTTTATGCCCATCTTCTTGACGATGTCAACCGCGGGGCTCTCCCCCCAGCCGGGGAGGTCGATGACCGAGACGGGCTCAAGCCTGTTCATGTCGGTCGCCTTCACCTTGTAGTTGGCTGGGCTCTTCCTGAAGTCCTCCTTTAGCTGTTCCAGCGCCACGTAGTCGAAAGGGGCGTGGGCGGGCACAGACATCACGACTCCTGTGGCGTTTCTAGGGTTGACGAAGGGGGCCGGCAGGATCATGACCTCCTTCCCCGTGGCGGGGTTGATCAGCTTCTGCCCCATCAGCTTCGAGCCCTGGAACTCGGAGGTTATCTTGACGTCCCTGCCGAGGAGCTGGAGCTTTTCCGCCGCCTCGGCGGTTATCACCCAGTTCTCGTCCTCCACCTCCGCCTCTACGTATAGTGAGTCTGGGTTGAGCCACATGTTGGTGACACCGAAGACGGTCTCGGGGCGGAGCGTCGCGGCTGGGAAGACGTCTTCGCCCATCCTGAACTTGATGAGGGTGTACTCCTCGATCTCTGGCTCCTTGTCGCCGACGGTATCGTGTTGGCCGACGGGGTTGCCGCAGTGGGGGCACCATCCCACCGGGTGGCTCCCCTGTGTGATGTAGCCGCGCTGCTTGAGCTTCGCGAACTGCCACTCTATGAACTTGCTGTAGTACCTGTCCACGGTAGTGAACTCGCGGCGCCAGTCGATGCTGTAGCCTATGCGATGCATGCCGTGCTTTATCTCCTTGGCGAAGTAGGTCGCCATGGAGACCGGCGTCTCAAGCTCGGATAGTTTCTCCTCGGGGATGTTGTAGAGGGTGAGGAAGGTGCTGACGAGCTCCGGGTCCCTCTCCTTCAGCCGCTCGACCATCGCGAACAGGGGCGTCCCCGTGAAGTGCCAGGCCATGGGGAAGAGGACGTTGTAGCCCTTCATCCTCATGTATCGGGCGTGGACGTCGGTCATGGTGTACGTCCTTCCATGCCCTATGTGCTGCGGCGAGTTAGGGTAGGGGTACGCGACGGTGATGTAGTACTTCGGCCTCTCAGGGTCCGGGTCGGCCTCGAAGGCTCCGGCCTCGTCCCAGCGCGTCTGCCACTTATCCTCCAGGCTCCTCCAATCAACCATGCACAGTAGCCTCTAATTCTATTCTAACTTGGGTGCCGTCAGAATAAAGGTTATGAGCAAAAATAGTTACGCATCCACTGACCAAGTGGACAAGAGAATGATTCTACCTTAATTCAGCGATACGCCAAGACCCATAGAATGACGATGTTGATGACAAACTACATTGACACAGAGGGGGTGGAACCGAGTGGGAACCCGATTATTCTAGAACCGCTCTTATCCTCCGCACGCCCGCGGAAATCCCCTCTTCTTTCACTATCTTGAATCGCCCAAGCTCACGTGTGTTCCCCACGTGCGGGCCGCTGCACAGCTCCGTCGAGAAGTCGCCTATAGAGTAAACAGAGACCTTTTCACCGTACTTCTGCTCGAACACTGCCTGGCTCCCCATCTTTATCGCCTCGTCCAGCGTGGTCTCGATTCTCTTGACTGGAAGAGCCTTCTCGATCTGCCCGTTAACCAAGTCTTCTACAACTCTTATCTCCTCGTCGGTCAGCTTCCTGTCGAAGTTGAAGTCGAACCTGAGGCGCTCCTGCGTTATGTTTGAGCCCTTCTGGGCGATATCCTTCCCCAGAACCCGTCTCAACGCCTCGTTGAGCAAATGCGTCGCGGTATGCAGTTTCACCGTCGCCTCAGCCGTGTCAGCCAGGCCGCTGCCAAACCTCTTGTCAGCGCTGACTCTGGACACCTCCTGATGCTTCTCGAACTCCTCGCGGAACCCGTCCACGTCAACGAAGATGCCGTTCTCCCGCCCCAGTTCCTTCGTTATCTCTATTGGGAAGCCGAAGCTCTGGTAAAGCAGGAACGCATCCTTGCCGTCGATTCTCTTATTCTCGCTGGCTATTCTGTTGAATCTGTTTAGACCTCTTGCCAGCGTGTTGTTGAACTTCTTATACTCTTTTCCTAGCTCAGTTACGATGAAGTCTTCATTCGACTTCAAGTGAGGGTAATCCCTGGAGTATGTTTCTATCACGATCCGAGATAACTCGCCTAGGAACTCTTCTTCTATGCCTATCAGTTTTCCGTGTCTGATGGCTCCTCTGATGACTCTTCTCAGAACGTATCCTTGCTCCACATTCAAGGGAACTATTCCTTCAGCTAGAATAAATGTAGCTGCACGAGAATGATCACATATCACTCTAACGCTTCTAGATTGATTATCTGGGACTACTTCGATGCCCGCTAGTTCCTTGATTTTTTCGATTAATGGAGTGAATATTTCGGTCTCATACACGTTATCCTTTCCCTGTAAGACCGCGACCGTCCGCTCGACCCCCATCCCCGTGTCAACGTTCTTCTGCTCAAGCAGCTCATACTCTCCGTCCGGGGTCTTATTGTACTCCATGAAGACGTTGTTCCATATCTCATCGAATTTTCCGCAGGAGCAACCGGGCTTACACTCGCTTCCACACGGCTCTTTACCAGTGTCATAGAACATCTCCGTATCAGGTCCACATGGCCCGGTGCTGCCTATGGGCCCCCACCAGTTATCCTCTCTAGGCAGATAGAATATCCGTTCTTTGGGGACCCCTAGTTCTTCCCATATTCTTGCGCTTTCAGTGTCCCTGTGTATATTGTCGTTCCCAGCGAAGACCGTGACGTAGAGTCTATCTTTATCGATATTTAGCCATTCTTTGCTCGTCAGGAACTCGTAGCTCCACGGTATCGATTTTTCCTTGAAGTAGTCTCCGAGAGACCAGTTACCCAGCATCTCAAAGAAGCTCAGGTGGAAGCTGTCCCCCACCTCGTCGATGTCGCTGGTTCTGAGGCACTTCTGTACGTTTACGAGTCTCTTCCCGCTTGGATGCGGCTGACCCAGCAGATATGGCACAAGTGGATGCATCCCAGCGGAGGTGAAGAGCGCGGTCGGGTCGTTTTCCGGTATGAGAGACGCGTTAGCTATCACCTTATGCCCCTTTTTTTGGAAAAACTTCAGGAACATCTTCTTCAACTTGTCAGAACTGATCAACCGAACCACCTTAGCTGCGTTTGTAAATCATTTAATGACATCTTAGGCACATAAACGAGATGTAAGCTGCCCACGAGTACCTGCATATGGTCAGGCTCCTAAAACTAGGATAGGGTGGGTGTACCTAAAAGAAACTTGGGGAGACTTAGCCGAACAGAGCTCCGAGGCCCTGGAGGTCCTCCTCCTTCTCCTCCTTCTTCGGGGCTGCCGCAGCGGGCTTCTCCTCGGCCTTAGCGGCGGGGGCGGCTGCGGCTGCTGGGGCAGCAGCGGCGAAGACAGGGGCCTTGAGGGCCTCATCGATGTTGACCTCTGCGAGGGCGGCGACGAGGGCCTTGACCCTGACTCCATCCGCCTGGACACCAGCGGCACTGAGGATGCTGGTGACAGCCTCCTCCGTGACCTGCTTACCCGCGCTGTGAAGGAGCATAGCGGCGTACATATATTCCATACATTTCACCTTGAGTCGATGGATTCTATCTATCGAACCGTGAAGATACAACGAGACAACCCCTTTTTATTCTTTCCTATCAACCCCCGCCGCGCCGGACGGGAACCGTTTAATCCCCATGCCCGCACTCTGATCTGAACGACTCATGGTTACAAGGATCAGGAAGAGGCCCTGGGAGGAGCTCAACCCGTGGGAGAACTCGACTCTCAACCCCAGCGTGAAGCCCGTGGCATCTGTCAGGTGCGGCGAGGTCGTCGAGGTGGAGACCTGGGACGCCTTCGGCGGCGCCGTCAAGCCCGGGCAGACAAGGCAGCAGGCGCTGGAGCGGGGCATCAAGATGTCATCGAACCCTGTGACTGGCCCCATCTTCGTGGAGGGTGCCGAGTCCGGAGACACACTCGTCGTCGAGATACTCGGCATAGAGTTGCCGGAGTGGGGCGCCACGACCATTTCCCCCGGCTTCGGCGGCCTCGAGGGGTGGCTCAACCTGATGGCGCCCAAGACCAAGATAAGCGAGATCAGGGACGGCGCCGTCCACTATGTCACCGATAAGGGCACAACAGTCAAGGTGGATGTGGATCCCTTCATCGGCACCATAGGCGTCTCCCCGAGGAGCGAGGCGATCAACACCCTCACGCCGGGCACACACGGTGGGAACATGGATTGCCCCGATGTCCGGCCAGGGAACAGGCTCATGCTCCCCGTATACCAGAAGGGGGCCCTCTTCGGCCTCGGCGACGTCCACGCGGTGCAAGGGGACGGCGAGGTCTGCGGATCCACCATCGAGGTCTCCGCAGTCGTCAAACTCAGATTCGATGTACTGAAGGGTAAGATCATAGGCTGGCCGAGGGTCGAGTCGGACGCGGAGATCATGACGGTGTGCAGCGCCCGTCCCCTCGAGGACGCTGCGCGGCTCGCCTACAGGGAGCTCGTCCGCTGGATGGTCGAAGAATACGGCTGGGAGCGCGACGACGCGTACATGTTCCTAAGCATAGCCGCCAAGGCCAGGATAGCACAGATAGTGGACCCCCTCTACACGGCGGTGGCAAAACTCCCCAAGAAATATCTTAAACGGTGACACGGTATGAATGGTGATAGCATGGACTCCGAAAGCAAGGCGTGCCCGAAGTGCGGCGGCGAGATGAGGCAGGGTGACATGCTCTTCGATGTGAGCATACTGATGGCGAACCCCATGAGCCCGATGGGCGGCTTCTCCGCCTACTCCGCGGCTACCATGTCGGATCAGACGACCGCCAGCCCCCACTGGGAGGAGAAGACGGGGAGGAGGAAGGGCTTCATATTAAAGAGCGACGAGACGAAGAAGATGACCGTAAAAGGCTACAGGTGCATCCTCTGCGGCTACATAGAGCTCTACGCGGCTGGGGAGAAGAAGCAGGACTAACCCCGCATCCCATAATAATTTGTTCAACGTCTCTGATGCGCTAGCCTGCGGGGAAGAAAGACTCATTTGAGCCACACGTGGGTACGGGATGTTCTAAACTCTAGTATGAAATACCTAGTACCCCTCTTTACTACCATGAGATGGCGTTTAGTAGTATCAGCGGTCGCCATAGCAACTCTGATTGGATATGCCTCCCTGATCTACATTCCACAATATTCCCAAAGTCTTGCATATGCTGAGGCAGATGAAAAAGCTGAAAATGTTGACAAAGCCCTAGTAAACGCAAACACGAGATTCGCCTTAGACATCCTAAAAGAACTTAGCGAAGAGGATAAGGGCAAGAACATATTCATCTCCCCCTTTAGCATTTCAATGGCCCTGGCAATGGCCTACAACGGCGCGGAAGGCTCAACTAGAGACGCCATGGCTAATACTCTCCAATTTGGCGGCATGAACCTAGGTAAAGTGAATCAGGGCTACCTGGACCTGATGGGAAGCCTTGAAAACGCGGATAGCCAGCTGAGCTTGAACATTGGGAACTCGGTCTGGGTGGATAAAGGGTTTGAACCGAAGGTCAATCAAACCTTTACAAACAGGTTGAGTACCTATTTTGAAGGAGAGATGTTCACTCGGCAATTTGAAGACCCCCGAACCGTCGAAGACATAAACAACTGGGTTAGCGACGAGACAAACAAGAAAATAGGCAAGATTGTTGAGCGGATAGACCCAGATATGGTGATGTTTCTAATTAACGCGATCTATTTCAAAGGAGACTGGGTGAAGAAGTTCGATGAATCCAAGACGTATAGAGGTGATTTCTTCTTACCAGATAGGAGTTCTGTAGAAGTAGACCTCATGTCGACTTTGGAGGACTTCAGTTATTACTCTGGAGAAGACTTCGAGGCTGTAAGGCTGCCCTACGGTAGAGATAAAGTCGCGATGTATGTTTTCCTGCCGGGAGAGGGCATCTCCCTTGATTCTTTCATTGATAACCTGAACCAGGCTGACTTTGATGATTACATCAGTAAATTTTCGTCTCCGAGCAAAATTAGGGTGGACCTACCTAAATTTAAGCTGGAGTATGGCACGAAGCGCCTCAACGATGCTCTGAAGAATCTGGGAATGAGCGTGGCATTCGATAGGGGTGCAGCTAACTTTGATGGCATCGCTAGAGTCGACCCAGAAAACCTCTACCTGTCTTTCGTTGATCACAAAGCAGTCATTGAGGTTAACGAGAAGGGGACTGAGGCCGCCGCTGTAACAAATGTTGGAATCGCGGTAACAAGCATACCCAGTTACAAGACGCTTATTGTTAACAGGCCGTTTTTCTTTGTGATCAGGGACGATCGTTCGGGCTCAATCCTTTTCATGGGTAAAATCGTCGACCCTACCCAATCGGTATCACCTTAACACTTATTTTCGACGCGCACTCGATGCCAATATTTGCACCTAAAATGAGATAAAAGCGAGACATGCAGACGCGCTGGGCTTTGAAAAAATCTCCAGGAATCTAAAACTAGAATTATCTACCAATTCACGCTGTAATCGTTTTTAAGCTGGGATATGCGTGGAGGTAATATGAGCACAGAACCGGAAAACGAGAAGAACGAGAAGGAAGAGCAGGAACAAGGATATTGTGGGCCAGGCTGTGGAAGCCATCATCACTGGGGCCACCATAGAATGCACATGATGCGCTTTGCTACGATGACTCTGGAGGAAGAGGTAGAGTTCCTCGAAGCCGTTAAAGAGCGATTGGAAGAAAGGCTGTCATCTGTGAACGCGCGTCTCCAGAAACTTAAAGCCTGACACCTATTTTTTTTTACCCGCACTTATATGTTCTCGTGACGTTTGAGGCTAAAACCTAGCGTTTATAGGACGGTGGCACCTAAAATCATGCCCTGAATTTTTCATAATCCTGACAAAGGTTCCACTTGGTACTTCCCTGGGTGGACGCGCGCACCAAGATGTTGCGTTAATTCTATATGTAACAACAGTTAAGAGATAAGTAGAGGGAAAGAGGCTGTGCAACGCATAGCCGAAGCTATGGATCAATGAACGAATGGAGATTTGATTAGGATGCCGAGAAGAAAGGTAAAATGCGAAAGATGCGGATTCGAGTGGGAGACTCAGGCGCCCTTCACAAAGACGATGTGTCCGAGCTGCCACCAGCAGACGAATGTAGCACCGCCAGAAGAAAAAACGATTTAAATTATTTTTCAGCTCACGTACGCCAAGACTATGCGTTCTCCTTACAATAGGTAAGTTCACAAGAAAGAGCTTCAAAAATCGTAACCGCGCGCGAAAATTTATAAAAAGAAATATTTAAAAAGAGTCGCACGCTAAAAAATAGAGGACGATATCATGGATCTATTCTGGACCGTAGCCGTAATTCTCGTGGTTCTCTGGCTACTTGGGTTTATTAGCAATGTTGGTGGGCAGTTAATCCACCTATTACTGGTAATCGCAGCAATTGTGGTGCTGATTAGACTTATTCAAGGAAAGAATCTAGCGACAGGTAAATGACTGCACGCTAAATCGAGGACGAAAACGGCCTATGTAATGGTGAGAACTTGATATCACTCGATCTTTGCTTAGCCATGTTGTCTTCATTACTTCTAAACCGCGTGGGGGTCGGCTTAGAGACCTTAGTGGCGGTGGGTGTCCTCGTTTTAATCGGCGTCATAATCATCATGGTGGTCGGGGCTCTGCTCTTCTTTCTCCCGGCAGCTGTAATAGCCGGGGTCGTGTGGTTCTTAACGGGTAATGAGATCTATGCTGCTTTAGCCTTCCTCGCCGTAGCTGTTCTCTCTCTAACCCGGAAAAAATAAAGAATCTATCGAAACCCACTTTTTATGCGCGCTGGTTTGTCTTTAATTTGGGATAAAATAGTTTCAAATACGCTTATATCTTATAAGTCGATTAATGAACCCCTTTGATCAAGCTATCCTACAACTGCTGAGAGATGGCAAACCAAGAGAATTCAAGCAGATCCTCTCATAGGTCAAGTTTTCTCACAACACACTAAGGCTCCACCTCGACTCGCTGGCGGAACGGAGCCTGATCTTAAAGGATAAGCAACCTGTGAAGAGACCAGGTAGGCCTAAGATCACCTACTCGAACCCAGTTGGCTCACGAAAGTCTTCCGTCGCACTGCCAAACCCGTTGACGGGGTTGATCACGTTTAGCTTCAATAAGTTGAACCGTGTCCGCAGGTTCGAGAAGGGTGGGTTCTGCATGAGGATCAAGGGATCGTGCAACGCCCGGAGTTGCCCCCAAATCCTGTGATGGGGATAAAGACCATTTAAAACCAATATCGGGACAGTGCAGCGCCCAGAGGCCTGTGTCAAGGTCTACTACGAGATCAAGACCACGCTGAAGGAGAGCCTCGCAGAGTGCTAGGCTTGGCGAAAGGACTTCACCAAGTCCTTCAAATAGACTCCCCTATTTTCCTCTCCAACTCCTCTTCCAGGTACTTCCTCTCGTCCAAGCTCTCCCTCCACCTCTTCTCCATCGCCCTCCGCTCCTCGGAGGAGATGTAGTCACCACTTCGAGCCCTGTTGAGGAGATCCACGAACTCACGGTATGGGTTAGCCTTATCCAACGGCCCGGACACCCTTGAGTGGATTATTTCCCTCTGGGTCTTCACGGCGGCGAGGAGGCCGAGGATCGGCTTCACCGCCTCCAACGCAGCCCTGAAATCATCTTCTTTCTGCTTCACACTGACTGAGACGAGCTGAAGTACCGGCGTAGCAGGCGCCTCGTATACGCTTCGACCATCGACGTTCCTTCGCCCACCCGAACGTATGACATCGGCCTCCTCGACCAGGCGCTGGAGCACATCGCCGTCGACCCTGCAGGCGACGTACTTCCTGGACACGCTGAAGCCTCCTTCACCCCGGAACCCCTTCTTCAGCAGCCTCGTCTCGAAGGCGATGGGGAGTAATCTCATCGCCGCCGAGAAGCCCTCCAGCTCCGCCGTCTGGCTGGCGTGGAAAAGGTTCTTAAGATGCCTCAGGCTCTCCGCGTCCCTGTAGACGATGGCTAGGGTGACCTCATCTCCCGGCAGGGCGGCCTCAACTACGGGCGTCGGCCTCCGTTCCTCACCGACCCCGACGACGGGCATGGTGAGTACTCCCTCAGATACGTACTCCATGACGTCTGTCTCGTTCAGCTCCTCCACGAGGCCGTTTAATGTGCCCTTGACGAGCCGGTACCATGGAAGAAAACACGCCCTCGACTCCAACTCGGTCGAAGCCAAATCAACGCAGCCCAGCCTAATCAACCATCCGCTCCAAATAGAGATGTGCGCGCAGTTTTGGAACAATGAAGAGTCCCTTGATGCGGTGCGCGTATATGCCTGAAGTTTTTACTGGGCTCTTACCGCATATCGCCACCGAGTAGATCTTACCGGGTCTATAACATCCGCATGAGAAGACCTCCAACCCTTATAGTGATCTATCAAGACCTCCGCGCGCGCTCTTTTTCTCCGACAACGAAATTTTTTGATTGGGGCGTGTTTTCAGATCGAAGAAACCATTGCCTAAACCTTTTTATTCCGAGGGCGTGGTTTAGAGTTGCTAAAATGCGGGTGAAAGGCTAGGTATATATGCCTGCTCCCGCACCAATTGAGTAGCGTCTGGGAAAAGGGAAGGAAGATGACGACCGCGTACGACGTGCCCGCCGACGTGCTGATAGAGAAGCTGAGTACCTACATCAGGGAGAACGTCAAGGAGGTGACGCCGCCGGGATGGGCATCCTACGTGAAGACCGGGAGCCACGCAGAGAGGGTGCCACAGAGGCCAGACTGGTGGTACGTCAGGGGCGCGTCGCTCCTCAGGAAGCTCTACTTCAACGGCCCCGCCGGCGTCCAGAGGCTGAGGAAGGAGTACGGCGGTCGAAAGAGGAAGGGTGTATTCCCAGCCCACTTCAGGAAGGCCGGCGGTAGCATCATCCGTGACGTGCTCCAGCAGCTGGAGAAGGCCGGCCTCGTCGACAAGGTGGAGAAGGAGGGGAGGAGCATCAGCCGGAAGGGCCGGGGCCTCCTCGACGCCGTCTCCACGCAGATAAAACGGGACCTAGACCGGGACAACCCGGCGATGAAGGCCTACTAGGCGTGAAGTAAGATGTCCTCTGACGAGGAGCTTGAGAGGCTTAAGGCGAGGAGGATCGCCGAGCTCCAAGCCCAGCAGCAGCAGGGCGAGGAGGCGAGGCGGGCCCAGGCGGAGGCGGATGCACAGAAGCAGGCCCTCATGAGGCGCATCCTGACGCCCGAGGCGAGACAGAGACTCGCCAACATAAGGATGGTGAGGCCCGACTTCGCAGAGCAGCTGGAGATGCAGCTGGTCCAGCTGGCTCAGGCAGGTAGAGTCCAGTTGCCGATAAACGATGAGCTGCTAAAGAGACTGCTCTCACAGCTGGAGGGGCAGCAGAGGAAACGGGACATAAGCATAAGGAGAATATGACATG
>Ga0315291_10009530_pt1 | contig 11904 bp, 8 predicted proteins | sample YL17G12_20_MG_FD_203070 | JGI IMG/M metagenome (GOLD analysis project Ga0315291, IMG submission 203070) | Sediment microbial communities from Yellowstone Lake, YNP, Wyoming, USA - YL17G12_20 | ecosystem: Environmental > Aquatic > Freshwater > Lake > Sediment | place: USA: Wyoming | collected...
CCCTTCACTGTGCACTGTTTACTGTGCACTATCCACTAAGAACCTGCCCGGCACTAACTTGACGTTGGACCGGAATCAGGTATTGTGTTCAATAGAGTGGAGCTGAAATGAAGGAAACATTGGAAGCGCATCCCGCGCAGGTGGAGTTGGCGAAAAGGTTCAGCTCGGTCACCTTGCTTGGGCCGCCGATGGGCGAGAAACTGGTGCGGCTGGTCGCCCACCTGTTCAGTCCCGAGGAGGCGGCGCTGGCCCGGCATTTGCCGGCGTATTACCCGAGGCCGCTTCCGAAGATCGCGCAGAAAGCCGGGCGCCGGCCGGAGGAGATCGAGCCGCTCCTGGAGACCCTGGCCCGGCGCCGGGTCATTTACGGCGGAGCCAGGGGATACTCGCTGCTGCCGCTGATCCCGGGCATGTTCGAATATATGCTCATGGACGGCCGCGACAGCGACTGGCACCGGCAGTACGCGCGACTTCTCACCGATCTTTTCTCCACCGGCTACGTGCGCAACTACAACACCCGGTCTTTGCCGGCGGTGCGCAACATCCCGGTCCAGAGCGTGATCGAAAACCAATCGCGGGTGCTCGATGCCGACCGGATGGAGGAGATGATTGACCGGCACCAGCTCATGGCCGTGCTCAAGGTGTGCCAGTGCCGGCAGTCCTTGCACTTTCTCGGCCATGAATGCAAACGCTCTTCGCCGCAGGATGGTTGTTTGGTCTTCGGGAGCTTTGCCCGCGACCTTGAGGCCGGGGGTAACGGCCGCCTGGTGAGCAAACCGGAGATGCGGGAAATCGTGGCCGAGCGGTGGGAGAAAAAACTGGTCTTCCTCACCGGCAACGTGGCCCCGGCCAGCCCCAACGCCATCTGCACCTGCTGCGATTGCTGCTGCCATTTCCTGGAGACGGTCAACCACTTTCAGGGCAAGGCGCTGGTGGCTGCTTCACACTTCCTGGCCCGGGTGGACGAGACGCTTTGCAACCACTGCGGCAAATGCGCCCAGGTGTGCAACACCTACGCCCATACCTTTGCCGATAAAAAACACGCTTTTGATGTCAGCAAGTGCATCGGCTGCGGGGTCTGCCTGGGCTCCTGCAAACCGAAAGCGATCGCCCTGGTTGAAAATCCCGCTTACCAGCCCCCGGCCCCGGGATTCGGCCGGCTGGGCTTGAGACTATTTCCTGGGGGAGCCCTCTCCGCGCTCCGGGCCCGGCGCGCGAAGTAAAGCGACTGGTACCGGCGGCCAACGCGGCGGCCAGCACATTGCGGGTGCCCTCGACATTGACCTGGCGGATGCGCTCCGGCTTGGGCACCCAAAGAACATCAGAGGGCGGCGAGGTGGAACAGCCAATCACAGTCCTGAAGCGCCCGGGTGTTCCTTGACGAAAAGGGAGCTCCCGCCTTTTCCTCCATTCTCCATTTCAGTCGGTGCCGCCCGGTCCCAGCCCCCAAACCCCATAGGTTGCTTCGGCTAACCAGAATTTCCCTTCCTGATTCTCAGGTTTACATACCCTATTAGTTAACAACCGGGTTGCTTTTTAAGCTTAAAAACAACTTTTTGCCAACACTTTTTTGATTGGCAACAAGAGACTCCATATTTCAATGAATTGTGATATTATCGCCGCATGGTGGATAAGTTCGGGCTGGGCTGAAACCAGGTCCGGCCGAGGACCAATGAAGAGTTGAGGTAAACCTTGGAAGATAGAATCACCCGACGGCAATGTCTCATGGCCGTCGCGGCCCTGGTCGCCGCGCCTATTTCCTCGCGGGCAGAAGATAGGGACGAGCTATCGCGCTGGTTCCTTTATCCGGAGGGTGGTCTTTCGGCCTCGCGGACCATCCACCCCGCTCCGCCCCGGCTGGTGGAGCAGGGGAAAATCCGTATTGGGGTCTTCGCGCAGCCCCCTCGGGACGTCAACCTGCTTGAGGGCGACATCTTTCGGGATGGACCGAAGTCCGCCTGGCGCCGGAAGCGGTTGATGGAGTGGTTCGGTTACGGCCTCATTCTCCGGGATTGGTACCTCGGAATGATCATTATCAACGCCAAGTTCCTCCCCATCGCCGCAGTCTATGCGGTCAACCGTCGGGACCGGAGCACCTTCTCCCACAACCTGGCGACGGGCCGGGTTAAGGTCGCGGCTGGGCCCTGGAACGACCGCACCTGGGCTCGGGGTTCGGGCTTTGATCTGGAGTTCATCCACCGCCTCGATCAGAGTCTCCACGAGATCAACCTCGACCTTCATCGCCCAGGCCGCCCACCGGTCCGGGGAAAACTATTGCTGAAAGAGGATCTGGGCGCACGACCGTCATTAGCCGCGAGCCTTCCCACCCTAGCGCCCTATTTCTTTTATACCCATAAGGCCTACATGCCCGCCAGCGGAGAGTTGGAGGTCGGCGGCGAAAAAATCGTGCTTGATCCCCTCCGCGACCTCGCCAACCTCGACGAACATCGCAACTACGCGCAGTCCCCGGCCCGTTGGACCTGGGGCACGGCCGGCGGGGATTTCGAGGGCAAACTCCTGGCCTTCAACCTCGGCGACACCGGCGGTATAGACCAAGAAAGTTGGAATGAAAACTGCCTTTGGATCGGCGATCAGATCGAGCTCTTAGGACCGGTGCGATGGAGCCACGACCCTCAAAACCGGCGTTATCCCTGGACGGTGAAGGAAGTCCACGGCCGCGTCCAACTGACCTTCACCCCCGACAATGGCAAGATCGTGAGCGTGCCCCTACTCGGCAGGTATTACCAGATGGCCGGAGCTTATAATGGTTTTGTAGTTAGCAAGACCGGCGAGAAGCGAGAGGTCAGAAATTTTTACGGCTGCGCCGAAAACGGTGCGATCGGGTGATCTCGCGGCGGGCAGGGGCCACGCGCGCCGCTCGAAGGGAAATTGAACCGCGTTCCATGAACTGGAAGAAAGATGGTAGATAAGCCGACAACCACCGCCGGCGAAAGCTCCATCAGGCGGGGATCTCAAACTCCATGAGCAATAAAACTATTTCCCGCCGACACCTTATTGAGGGCTTGGTCCGCGCTGGCTGCGGAAGAGACGCTTCCCCAGGCCCGGGCCCGAGCCGATGAGATCTCCTTTTTCAGGGTATTTTTGCAATTCTGAGAGAGTTATGCGCGGAAACGAGGCTAAGATATAGGAGCAGAATCAAGACCACCCAAAACTGAGAAATCAGAGATACTAAAGGAGTAACAATGGTATAGACCAAGAACGTCAGGAATACAATTTTTTCAGCCTCGATTCCATTTAAAATTAAAGTTAAGATTCCATAAAGACCACCCAAGGGATAATGTTCAATAGCGATAAAAGGCGCGGTAATCAGCATGAATAATCCCCAACACAAAATCATCGCAGAAAAGATTGTCCATCCATGGCCCGAGCTAATTTCTTTGCTGCGCTTGAACACACTTTGACCTCCACTCGCCTCCACGCTGATCACCGCTCCAACAAAGATATAGCGAACGGCCAATATAATCCCGGGGACAATAAATAGGAACAATCCGACTGCAACAATTATAAAAGCGATCATATTCCAAACCCAAAAGCGTGGAGCCCGGTAAAGACCCCATCGCAAAGATTCTCTCAAAGGCGGCGGATGGCCATTTCGCAGACATCCGATCAGGCAGTAAATCACCGAGGGAATGACCACGGCCATAAGAATCCCCTGCGGCAGACCCCATAGGATTAGTTCATAGGGAGTTCTGATCCATTTATGGGGGTCAACAATGGAATCTTTCAAAAGATAAATATAACTGTGGAAGAGCAAGGAGTAAGGTAAAATGAAGAGAAAGACGATTTTTCCAATCGGTATCCAGTTGCTGAAAAAGATTTTAATTGCTACCTTGAACAGGTTGAAGGCCCCCTCTGCCGGGGGCACAGGGAAATCAATCTCCAAGTGGCCCGGAGGCTTCCGGATCAGTTGGAGTAATCTGAACTCAGTTGGCAACATGCACCTCATTCAATCTTCAAGACCCTGTCGCAATCCTTTGCCTGGATATCAGGAAGCATGACGGGGACCTTTTCGGGCCGGAAAATCTTGGCAATCCCTGCGGCATATTATTCCTTATTGCATCAAAATTCTGTTTCTAATATTAACCGGCGCTCTTCTCAAAAATCAATGAGCGCCTTCAACTCGCCGGCTCCAAGGTGAATTTGCTGATCTCCCAATGAAAGAGTCCGCCGCGGCGGAGCGCCAGGAAGTAAAGGAGCAGACCCCAGATCGAAAGCCCGATGATCCAACCCAGCCAGGTGATGCCGCTCAGTTGGATGGAATAGCGGATGCAGAGGTGCCCCAGGATGGCGGCGCCCAGGGTATCCAGGAAGATAATGCGCAAGATGGTCAAAAGGAGTTTGGCATTGCCGGGCCGAACCACTGCTTCCGGTTTCGCCTTGACCAATTTCCACCCTTCCTGGAAGCCCTTGAGCATCCAGTAGAACAGGAGCGGAAACATGATCACGCCCATCGCGTAAAGGGTCAGGGCCACCGGCGAGACCGCCCACTTCGCCGCCATCGTCGTCCACAGTTCATCGCTCCCGGCCTGCCACTCGGGCACGGTCCGAGTGAAGAACCGCCGGTAGCCGGTGCCGTCCCAGCCGTTGACCAGGATGAAGAACATGATCAGGTAGGCAAACACCCACTGCAGGTGGGCGGCATAGAAGCGGTTCTTGCGGATCTGAAGCGAGGTGATCCAGAAGCCGAGGATCCCCTGGGTGACATTGGTAATGGCAAACAGGACCACCAGCCAGGCCGGAAGGTCATCCCGCGAGCTCGCCACATACATGGTCTCCCACCCTGGAAACTGCCAGAGCAGGTAGAGGCCCGAAGGCGCGAAGAGCGCGCCCAGGAAAATCAACGCCCGGGCAAAGGTGCTGTTCTCCAGCAGCTTGAACTTGCCCTCGGCCGCTTGCTTCTGGATCTGTTGCGCCGCGCAGGCGGCAAACCCCGCGCCCAGGCCATAACTCCAGAAAATGTCCACCTGAACCATAATCCCTCTCCTTTCCGGTTCTAGCGGGAACCCAGCCAGTCCTCCGGGTAAGAGTTGGTGAGTGCCTGCAGGGTCTTGCAGTCGCGCAGGCGTTTTTCCAGGCCATAATCTTTCATGTAACCGTATCCGCCCAGGGTCTGCACCGCGTCCAGGCAGACCGACTCGGCCGCGGTGCCGCAGAACAGGTAACACTGCCGGGCCGGTTCCAACCCGCCTTCGCTCAGCCGGCCCGCGGTCCGGGTGACCAAGCTCAGGCCCGCCTCGATCAGCATATCCATGGTATCCAGTTTCCGCCGCACCTCCTGGTGCTCGATGATGAGGCGGCCGGTTTGCACGCGCTCGTTCGCATAAGCCCTGGCCGAGCGCGCCGCGGCCCGGGCATTGCCGACCAGGATGGCGGAGAGCAAAAGCCAAAGCGCTTGCCGGGCGGCTTGGCCGGCCTGGGCCGCTGCCTCCCCCTGGAGGACAACGGCAGGATCCAAGATTTTCTCCGCCAGTTCCAGCCGGCAGGTCGGAAATTCTTCCAGGCCCGAGCCGGGATAGCTCCTGACCACTGCGCCGGCCGCGGCCTCGGCCTTCAGGCAACTCACCCGGGACGGCTCGAGCGCCAGGACCACCACCCGGCCGGCCACCTCCGGCGTGAGCAGGCTGATATATCTCTTCGCGCCGGGCTCGGCCGGATGCCAAGGCGCGATCGGGTCCGGGAAAGCCAAGGCCCAGAGTTCCGGCCGCTCGGAGGCCGCCTGGTCTGTCATGCGATTCAGCATGGAGCGGACCCCTATCTCCGCCGCCCCAGACTGCAAGGCAGACACGGCCGCCTGGTGGACCGCGAAGATGGCCGCCGCGCCGGCCGATCCCTCGGCCAGGTGCAGGAGAATCAGCGCCTGCGCCAGCGGGTCCAGGCCGATGCCGCCGAGCTCTTCGGAAAGAGTCCCGGAAAGGTAGCCGGCCTCCCCGCCCTTGCGCGCTACCTCCCAGGGAAAAGCGACCGGCTCCGTGGACTCCAGGTGCAGGCGGGGCACGATCTCGGCCTGGGCGAACTTGCGGGCGGTCTCGACCATGGTCCGGCGGTCCTCGGTCTCGTACCATTCCGCCATCACGCCCTCCAGGTCCGGGCCATGTCCTTGAACAGGGTGATGGTGTTGGCCTCGTTGGTGCCCTCGTAAATCTGGGTGAGCTTGGCGTCGCGATAACATTTCTCCACCGGCCAGCGCGGGTCCAGGCTGTCGTGCCCCACGATCCGCATCGCCTCGCCCGCCACCCGCACGCCCACGTCCGAGCCTTTGCACTTGGCGATAGTGGCCAGGCAGCTCACCTGGGCCAGCCGGTCGTCCGGGATGGCACCGTCCCGGATCCAGTTCAGGATCGCCTGGACCGGCCGGGACTTGAGCGCGGCCTGGCCGTAAGGGTGCCGGATCGCCGCGCCGGGCAGGCCGGTGAGCGTGATCCGGGTGAGGGGATGGCCGAGGATGTCGCTGAAGATCTCGTCGCAGGCGAGCGCCGCGGCCACGTAGGCCTGGCGGGCTTGCTCGATCTCCGAGGCCATGCGGGCGAGGGTCAGTTGCAGGGCCTGCTGGTCAATCAACCGGCCGCGGCCGGTCTTATGCTGCTTGGCCCAGTCCACCAGGCATTCGAGCGCGCGGCGGGCGCAGCCGGTCCCGATCGCGCCCACCGGACCCCGCGACCCGGCGAGATAGATACTCACGTTGCGGCCGCCGCTGCCTTCCTCCCCCACCCGCAGCTCCTCCGGCACAAACACGTCCTCGAAAATCAACTCCGCCGCCGGGCTGGCCTTCTGGCCCATTTTCTTTTCCACCCGGCCCACGCTGAACCCGGGAGAATCCGCGCGCACCACGAACACGGTCCACGACTCCAGCAAATGCCGGGGATCGAGCGCGGCCGCGACCACGATCCATTTGGCCACGCTGCCGTTGGAAATGAAGCACTTGCGGCCGGTCAAGCGATAGCCTCCCGGCACCTTCTTGGCAAAGGTCATGATCCGGGCCACTTTCAGAAAGTCCTCGTCCCAGATGTCGGTGCCGGCGTTGGGCTCGGTGACCGCGCCGCCCCAGAGCACCGGCTCACCCCGCTTCTCGCTTTGCGCCACCGGCCGGATGTATTTCTCCAGCAGCACCGGGTCCAGGCTCAGCATGCCGCAGGAAATCCCGGCCGAGTGCACCCCGATGGTGCTGGCCACCCCGGCGCAGCCCACGGCCAACTCCTCCACCATGGTGGCCATGTGCAGGACCGAGCAGCCCAGGCCCTCGAACGCCTCGGGGATCAGCATGGAAAAAAAGCGGAAGTCGCAGGCCCGGCGCATGAGTTCCCAGTCAAAGTAGCGCGGGTCGCGGCTGACTTTGTGCTCGATCTCCAGGGCCCGGGGCCGGATGTGCCGGTTGGTGAACTCGCGGGCCTTGTCCCGCGTCTCTTCCAGCTTGCGCCAGTAAGAGCGGGGCATGCGCCGGGCCAGGCGGAAGTGGGTCAGCTCTTCGCCCAGGGAAAAGGGGAACTGGTGATAGTGGACATTCGAGACCGGCGCCGGCGCGATCTGGTCAAACGGGCTGGTCGGCCGATCGGTCTCCAGGGCCGGTATGACTTTGGCTGGATTCAGGGTTTCCTCCTGACTCGCACCTTTTCCAGCTTAGTTTGTAGCAGGAGAGAGGGTATCTTGTCAATCTTGGGCAGTTCGTCTAATTAAGTTACAATAAAAGGCGATGAGTGCGGAGGTCTTCATCCCTCTTGAAGCCAAGGTAGCGGAGCTGCCTATCGGTCCCGGCGTCTACCTGCTCAAGGACACCGAGGGAAGAGTGATCTACGTGGGCAAGGCCAAGAGCCTGCGGCCGCGGGTGCGGTCCTACCTCTCGGACCGGGGCGACGAGCGCGCGCAGATCCGCTTCCTGCGCGGCCGCCTCGCCGACGTGGAGGTGGTGGTCACCGACACCGAGAAAGAGGCGCTGATCCTGGAGAACAACCTGATCAAGCAGCATCAGCCCCGCTACAACGTGCGGCTGCGCGACGACAAGACCTACTTCCACCTCAAGCTCACCACCTCCGAGGAATTCCCCCGGCTGCTCCTCGCCCGCCGGCCGATCAAGGGCAAAGACCTGCTCTTCGGGCCTTATCCCTCGAGCACGGCGGTCAAGGAAACTATCAAGCTCCTCCAGGAAATCTTCCCCCTCCGGCGCTGCTCCTCCCCGGTCTTCCAGCACCGCACCCGGCCCTGCCTCAATTGCCAAATCAAGAAATGCCTCGGCCCTTGCTGCCAACTGATCAGCGCCGAAGACTACGCCAAACTCGTGGACCAGGTGGCCATGTTCCTCAAGGGCCGGCGCACCGACCTCATTGACCGCCTCAAACAGGAGATGAAGAAGGCCTCGGAAGCCATGGCGTTCGAGCGCGCGGCCTTGCTCCGTGACCGCATCCGCGCCATCGAGGCCACCCTGGAGAAGCAGAGGGTGGACATCCCGGACCCGGTTGACCGAGACGTGTTCGGCCTGGTCCGCGAGGGCGACCGGGTGGAAATCCTTCGGCTGGGTTTTCGCTACGGGACGCTCCTCCTCAGCAAGGGCTTTTCGCTCACGCGCCTGAGCCTGACCGATGCGGAAGTGCTCGGCTCGTTCCTCAAACAGTTCTACACGCCCGAGGAGTTTGTGCCGGAAGAGGTCTTGATCCCGTTCCCGGTGGAGGACCAGGAGCTGTTGGCCGAGGTGCTTTCGGAGCGGCGGGGGAAAAAAGTGGCGGTCTTGGTGCCGGAGCGGGGCGAGAAGCGGCGGCTCGTTGAGCTGGCCGAAGAAAACGCGCGGCAGGCGCTGAAGAGCGCGGCGGTGCGGGCGGAGCAGGCGGAGCGGGCGTTGGAAGAGCTTGAGCAGAAGCTCAGGCTGCCCAAGCGGCCGGGCTGGATCGAGTGCTACGACATCTCCCACCTGATGGGCAAGGAGGCGGTGGGCAGCCTGGTCAAGTTTGTGGAGGGCGAGCCGGACAAGTCGGGCTATCGGCGCTTTCGGATCAAGGGCGTGGAGCAGAGCGACGACTACAGGATGATGCGGGAGGTTTTGAGCCGCCGTTTCCGCCGGGCCTTGGCCGAGGACCAGGAGCTGCCGGACCTGGTTCTGGTGGACGGGGGCAAGGGTCAGCTCAACGTGGCGCGGGCGGTGCTCAAGGAACTGGGGATCCGGGACTTGCCGGTGGCGGCCCTGCCCAAAGTTAACTTGGGGTCAGGCCCCGAACTTAACATTAAGAAGGGGGAGCGGGTGTATTTGCCAGGTGTCAAGGACCCGGTGTGGCTCTTGGCCCATAGCGCGGGCCTGCATCTGATCCAGCGCATCCGCGACGAGGCGCACCGCTTCGCCATTTCCTACCACCGCCGCTTGCGCGGAAAGCGCGCGGTGCGCTCGGAGCTGGAAAACATCCCCGGTATCGGCCCGAAAAAGCGGAACCTCTTGCTCAAGCACCTGGGCGGGATCGAGAAGGTGAGACAGGCGACGTTGGAGGAACTGGCCGTGGTGCCGGGCATCTCCCGCCAAGACGCGGAGCGGATCCGAAACTTTTTCGATCAGGAGAATTCCGGACGGGCTGATCCCTTTGTCCCGGAGACCAAAAGCTGAAGCAGGAAGCTGGCGGCGCAAGGTGGAGGCCGCGAAATTATTTTTTATCGTGTTCCTTCAGCAGTTGAAGGTTTTTGCTTGCGCTTTCAAAGCCAGGCTGAATTTTCAGGATCGCCTCCCACCAGGTCCGCGCTTGGGCGGTGTTGCCGGCAAGAAATTCGCAATTCCCGAGCGCGTTCATGGTGTCCAGGTCCTGGGGCTTGATCCGCAAGGCCTGGTTGAGATGGTCCCGGCCCTTTTCAAAATTCCTCAGTTCCGGGTCCGTGCAATAAATAAAGCCGAGCCGGGCGTGGGCGGAATAGTTGGCCGGGTCTTGGGTCGCGGCGCGCTGGTAAAGCTCGGCCGCCAAAGGCATTTGACCGAGCTTCTCGGCCTCCCGGGCCAGGCCGATCAGGCCGGAGGAGTCGAGTTCCGGGTCTTGGGCTTTTTGGAGGAGCGAGGCAATATCGCCCCCGTGCAGTCGGCGCATGGCCTCGGCCCGATTTCTCACGGCGTCCTCGGGGTGGCTCAAGCGGGGAATAGCCTGGTCATACCAGGCCACGGCCTCGGCGGGACGGCCGGTCTTCAGGTAGGCGTTGGCCAGCAGGTAATATTCCGGGCCCTGGGAGGTCTGCGATTCCCGGGTGGGCAGAAAACCGAGGGCCAGGCTGAGGGCCAGGCCGGCGCCGGCCCAGAGGAGCGGCCGGGCCCGGGATTCCTTCCACTTATGAATAACCCATCCGACCAAGCCGGCGCTGAACACAGCCATAGCCGGCACCACTGCCAAGCGATAGCGGTCCACGATGAAAAACGGGATCAGGGACGCCGAGTAGAGCACGGCGAACAGGGCCGGATACCAGCTCCGCCGGTCCTTTTGGACGAGCAGGCCGAGCCCGAGCAAGCCGGGGCCCCACAGAATCCCAAAGCCCCAAAAGGCCAGCCACAGGGCCGGCACGAACTGCTCGCGGGTCAGGTAAAGGCTGTGATTGTCCGGGATCTCGTATTGGTGGATCATCAGGCGCGCCTTGTGCAGGAGCAGGCGAAGGGCCTGGCCCGGATTCGCCTTGATCCAGGCCCAACTTTCCCGAAACCAGAAGCTGGAAACCTCGCTGGGCCTAAGCTCCCGGCCGCTCCGTTTCTCGGCCTCGGCCTTGAAGTCTTCCGCCTCCCAGCGGGGGTTGGCGCGGACAAAGGGCAAGGTCACGTAGCGGCCGTCGGCCAGGGGGTTGTTGCCGATGTAAAAGTTAGCGCCGCCCTGGCTGGTGGTGAGCACCCATTCTCCGCCGATCACGTAATTCCGCATTGTGACCGGAACGATCACCAGGGCCAGGCCCAGAGCCAGCGCCAGCGCCCGGACCAGCCGGTCGCGCAGCGGATCTTTCCAGGCGTAAGCAAAAGCCCAGATCAGCACGAACGGCAAGAGGGCCTGGAAATTGCCCCGGAGCAAAGTGAGGAGTCCCAGGCTCAGGCCCAGGCCGATCCACCTCCAACTCGAGCGCGGCTTTTCCACGGCCGCCACTCCCAGGGCGCAGGAAAGGGCGGAAAAGAAGATCACCATGCTGCCTTTGAGGAGCTGGAGCTCGAAGAAATAAAGCCCGCGATATAAAGCGAGGATGGCCGCGGCCAGGAGAGCCAGCCGCTCCCCCAACATTTTCCGGGCGGTCCAAAAAACTACGGCCACGCTCAACACGCCCATTCCCACCTGGAGCAGGCGCACCAGGAGATAATGGACGCCAAAGATCGAGAAAACCAAGCCCAGGGAATAGGGGTAAAGCGGGTCCTGGTAAAAAATGGTTTTGCCCAGCACCTCGCCGGCCGCGATCCGCTTGCCCCACTCCACGTATGATTCCTCGTCTATGATCGGAAGATTGCTGAAGGGGCTGTGCCGGAATTGCAGGACGCAGACCACGCCCAGAATCAAGGAAAAGGCCAGGATCAGGCCCAGCAGGATGGGGGTCGAGGGATGCTGAAACCCGAAGCGGGATTCGAGGGCCTCGGGCGGAGGAGCGGAGGACTTTTTCCTTTCCGGCCGGCTGCGATCTCTCCCGCCTTTGCGGTCATGGGAATGACGGCCTTGCTTTGCCTCTCCCTTGCTTTGCTGGTTCAAGCTCACCTTTGTCCTCGTTCAAACCACCGGCCCTTGGGAAAAGAATTCGGGTCGAGCGTCATTATAGCCTGGTTTTGAACCTGGAGAAAGAGCGCGGGATTCCGAGATGGCCTTTCAGGAAAAAGGATCCATCCAGGCACTCTCCCGGCAGGTTACTGGTCAATATACAAAGACCAGGAGGTAATATTGAGGATCGCATAATTGGTTGACACGCGTAAGC
>Ga0315291_10009531_pt1 | contig 11904 bp, 25 predicted proteins | sample YL17G12_20_MG_FD_203070 | JGI IMG/M metagenome (GOLD analysis project Ga0315291, IMG submission 203070) | Sediment microbial communities from Yellowstone Lake, YNP, Wyoming, USA - YL17G12_20 | ecosystem: Environmental > Aquatic > Freshwater > Lake > Sediment | place: USA: Wyoming | collected...
TATTTCTTGCAGCAACGATAGGGCGCCTTTCGTTTGCGACGGTTGACACTGTGGGCAGAGCAGGATGGCAGCGACGCCATGCTTGCAGTTGCTGATAAACTCCTCCGAAGGCAGCGCTCGGCTCTCTTCGTCGCGCTCTAGTGAGTTAGAAGCAGGCGCAACGATCGGAGTGGGCTCCCTCATGTTTTTGTCCCACGCGACGAGCCAACGCGATTGCGATGGTGTTCGCTCCTTTAGCGCGCGTAATTCTCGTGCAATCCATCGCAGGTAGGGCGCTGGCGCTATGCCTGCTTCTCTCACAGGCACAGCGATGTCGTTTAGCTTGCTATCGGAGGGGATATTCCAGTTAGACATTTTTTGCTCTCTTTCGTCCGCAGACTATTCGCTTTCTGGGCGTTCGATCAACTCGCCTCGATTGCCGATGTGGATCTCTCCCGCATGCTTTTTGAGCCAACCCAAGAGGATGCCCTTGATCGCGTCCCAATGGGGCGCAACCGCCGCCTCTAGCTCCGCTCGCAGCGCGGGCTTGAGCTCATAGTCTATGTTAAGAGGCTCCTCGTAGCCTTCGAGAAAGAGATCCTCGTTGGCCATCATATACATTTCCATCAACTCATCGACATCAAGATCAGGACAAGGCGGCAAGCCGAGATGACAGTGGATCACCTCAATTCGGTCACCATCGAGCTCCCCCAGCCCCTCTGCGATGGCCTCCTCGCGGGTGGCGATCATCTGGCACTGCCAACGCTCGGTGTCTGGGTCGCAGTAGGTCCAGTGCGACGCCTCCAGTGAAGGCCTTGTCTCGGTAGTGTCACTCATCGGTTGCCTCTTTTGGCTTGTTCGCCTTGGACATGGTCATCACCTGAAATCGCGTGCCACCCAAGAAATAACTCTCAATAAAATCAATATTGTTGAGACCAATGCTCGCAAACCACTCAATGACCTCCTCTGGCACCTGCACTCGCTTCCCGTCTTTATAAAACTCTAAATCACGAATGTCTGGTGAGTTGATGCGTTTGCGCTCTTGGAGCGCTGCCTTCACGTCCTCAACGTTGACCTTCACCTTGCGCTTTCGGCGCGGAATGGGCTCACTCATTTGAGCCTCCAGACTTTCGCAAGATCCTTAAACCCATTGGGATCGACGCTGATCTCCTCCGCCTCAAACCGTGAGACGACGCGCTGAAACGCGCAGCCAGCGAAGATAGGTCCCTTAAAAATCTCCACCGCATTAAGCCCGCCGCGTGAGGGCGTCTTCGAGAGCAGATCCTTCGCGCGCTGGGTGCAAGAAACATCGCCTTTTTTGATGTCTTCCAAGAAAAACCCAAAGCCGTGCTGCACCATGCGATCTGGGTTCAGGATATAGACTGCGAGCGTCGTCTGGACGGCATCCAGATGGAGCACGGCGGGCAGTAGATGGCCAAACTTGGTCTCTACCGCTGCCATCCACTTCTCGCGGGCCTTGACCTCCTTCTTAGCCGCCTTCTGGGCGGCGACGAGGTCTTGCTGGAGGCTCTTTTCGATGCTCTCCCGTACGTCGCCATAGCGCACCTTGGAAAATCGGCTGTTTCCCTCGTAGTGATACTTCTCATCCGACTTCGGTATCGTGCCCACAAAGCAGGCGTAGTGAGGATCTCCGTCGCCTAAGATGCTGTTGACCACGCTCTCTGGGTAGCCCCAGTGCAGGCCGTTGCGCGTGTAGTCTTTCTTCTCGCGGTAACAAGCCTCGTTGTAGTCATGAAGCCAAATCAAGCGATCTTCTGTGCCAGGCGTCGCCAGCGCTTGTAGTGCCTTTTCGAGCGTGACAGCCATATCCGTATTGGGAAACATTGGCTACTGCTCCTTTTTTTCATCAATGATGTGCGGTGTGTACAGCGCTTGCAAGTCGTCTGGCATGTCGTCCCATACGCTCAGGATCAGCGCAGACAGTTTCTTGGCATCCCATCCCGCGCGACGCGCAAAGGCGCAAGCGACCAGCACGACGTACACAAGCGCTGTCTTCGCGGGGAGGTGCTCCAGCGACTTAATCAGCTTCTGGCTTTCAGATGTGACACTCATCAGGTTAGCTCTCCAATAAATCAGTTAGTTGTAGTACATATAATCTATCTGGAAATACGGCAGAGACGCTAAGGACGCCGCCCATCGCTGCGACATACCGAACTAACGTCGCAAACTCAAGCCTTCTTTGTCGCGTCTCCATCTGAGACACCTTAGGCTGCGTCACGCCCATCGCCTTGGCGACCTGCTGCTGCGTGAGACCTCGGCTCATTCTCAGCTTTTGCAGCGAAGAGATCGAACTCTTGACGATTGGCTCATTCATCGGCAGATCCAAAAGGATCGGAGTCCAGCGCCTCACAATACCGTCGCAGCGCCTGCCGTACGCGGTAGCCTTCCTCGCTCCATTGGAAGGTGACTGGCTCATAGAAGTCCGCTTCTGGATACGAAGGCGGCGTCTTGTCGTCTGCGTCTTGACTCATAGTCCGTCCACGGTCAGTCGCAGCGCATAATTCTCCTCTTCCAGAGTCTTAACGCGCGCCTCCAAGATCACCTTATCCATCTGCAGCGCCTCCATGGCCGTGGGCCCAAAGATGGGGCGTAAGATGGCCAAGGTATCTAAAATGGCAACGCGCAGCGCATCTATCGTCGACGGATAGAGTGTCTCTTGGCTGAGCCGCGTCTGCACCTGCACCAGATAGTCGGCTAGCATCGAGGGCGGAGATACCAACAAAAACTTCTGCACTGTTTCGTCGCTAAGCTTATCCGTTATCATCAATTTTTCTCCCTCCAAGCCAGCCAAAAATCACGGTAAAAGGCACCGCAGGGCCTGCACCAGCCACGGATCTTGTCTTCTTCGTCTGGCGGCCCACCCCACTCCATGGCGGTGGCTCCACAGTTGGAGCACAACGGCGCCGTGCCATGAAAAATAGCCTCCTTCTTTTCTGTCCAGTCCCAGACGCTCTCAGGTAAATAACCATCTAGTGCATGCGGATTGACCTCGGTGATTAACACGCTGTCGTTGAGGGAAATACGAACCCGCTCCGACCAATAATCGACCGACTTTTCGGTCAGCACCATCCAGCAATTGGTCCAGAAAAAACGCCAACTCTTCGCCTCGGCGAGCAGAAACTTGGTCTCTTGTGGCAGCGGCTTGCCTTCTCGCACAATCAGTAGCCAACGCGCTCTTGCAGACGGCGCGATCTTCTTCGTTGGCTCTCGATAGGGCATCAGCTTTCCCTCCGCAGCAGCGTCAGCACCTGTACGAGGCGACTCGCCGCGCAGCAGCCACAGGCCGCCGTTCCATTCATGGTAACAATGCCCCAGATCTTGCGCCCTCGCATGTGCCCACACACGCGACAGCGCCAACGATAGCAATGGGAGCGCTGCTTTTTCTTAGACATGTGGGTTGAGGGCTTCCAACTGAATCTCCGACGCACTCTCTTGCACGACGCCTCCCTCCCCATTCTGGAATGCATAGAGGAAGCGCAGAGAGCTTTTAATGACGGACTTGCCACGCAGATTGCCCTCTACCTGCACCATCTCATACAGATTCACGCTCGCCTTGCCTGCGATGCCAGGCAGGAGACGAAGCGCCGCCAACTCGCGGGCATATTGCATAGGGCGATCTTGATAGGCAGAGGGCACCTCGAACATTTTCTTGCGAGGATCTAGCCAAGGCTCTAGCCCCAGCGGATATTCGACATCGAGCCCTGAGAGGAATTTGACTAAATAACGGCTCATTTTTTGTCCTTTGCCATGGCCTCTAGCTTCTCCACCAGCGCACGGTAGAGCACAAATCGCATGCGATGCGTTGTCTTCCCCTCATAGGGCACGTCATTCAAACAGCGGCAGGGGCCTTGCGTGCGTTGCCCTGCCAAGACCCCAGGCAGCGTCGAGATGCAAGGATGATTGCCGCAATTGAGCAGGTTGAGCTCTTCCTTGAGGCTCGCGATCTCTGCCCAGTCCTTCGCGTCTTGTCGGTTAGTCATAGGCTCGCAGCACATCCTTGACTTCGGCTGACGCACGATACGGCATTAGGGCACCTTTGCAAGCAACGCAGTGGCCCACTGATGCGCGGGCTCCAGCGTCAAGAGGCGTGTCGCTGGATTCTTGCGAACCAGCCCAGGGTACACGTCTACAAGGATCTTAAGCGTCTCTGGCGGCGTATTTGGGTTGGCAGCGCAGGCCGCGCCACACTCTACCCAAAGCCACTCTAGGCACTTGGCGGGCGTTGAGAGGCTCGCCGCATGCACCATGCAGAGCCGCTTGACCGCAGGCGACATCCACTCGCCTTGGCCCTTGTCGATAGGCGCCATGCCCAAATGCTCCCCACAAGTGGGGCAGACCACAGGCTTCATCGCCACAGGCGTTGGCTCTCCCAGCAAATCTGGCATTGGCACTTGCTTCATAGGGCCCACCGCCGCTTAAATTCGGCATCAATGGCACGTGAGTTCTTCCAGAGCGAAGCCTCTAGCGGGATGGCCTCCTCGTTGAGCGCGGGGTCATCGGTGGACTGCAGCGCTCTGATCCCATCCGAGATCTCATCCTTCTGCAGCACAAGCTCTGTATCGGACATGTTGTCATAGTCCGTTCCTAGATTCGCTGCGGCTCTGGCCCGCACCATCCGATAGTTATCTCGATCAGAACTCACCTGAGACCTCCCTCAATCTACTCGTACGCTCCAGTGCCAGCCCATGTGCGCCTCTAGCGCCTTTTGCAGATCCGCAGGCTCAATCACATCATCCCAAGGCGGAGCCCCTGGACCATCGAGGTCAACCTGATAGCGGTTGCGCTCCCATTCATGATCAGGCTGCATCACCTCTTGTACGGTCAGCCGCAAATAGCGCAGCATCGCCACAATGACCTCTATGGAGGTTGGCGTGATCATGGGATACCCGATCGAAAACTCTTCCAGCCATCGCTTTAGATCAAAGCGCAGACCGTTCAGAATAAACACATAGCCGATGCGCTCGGTCTCGAAGTCAGTCTCCCACGCTACATTGTCCCAGCCACGGGAGTCATCCTTTGCTGGGCGCCCGTTGCGGTACATGTCGATATAGGTGTCAGTGCTCATTCTCTGGGCCCCATCTGTACAGGCTCACCAATCACTTTGACTACCAATCGCCACACGAAAGGATCGCTGGCCCAGTCCCAGCCTGCGACATGACCGTAGGTGGCATCCCACCATGCGGGGAAGTCTTCGTCTGGATGTCTATCCCAGCTTTTGTTGGAGGGATCAATCCAAAAGTCTATCGTACCTGGGGTGCATTCCTCCCAGCCCATCTCGGCGGCGGCGTAGTCTGGATTTCCCGTGATCTGCTGGATCCGCTGGAGGCTGACATCCTCGATCTCTAGCGTAATGCGGCTGGCCCACTGTGGCATCTGCCACTCGGACTGCCACTGCTGCCAACGCGAAGGATCGCGCCAGTAGTCAAAGCCTGCGGGGTCGGTCTTCACATAGCGCACTTGCTCTGGCGCCACATCGTCCATCGAGTCCACATCGGCGCGGTAGACGATCCCCAGCCATTGCCCTGGGTAGTTTGAGCCTGGACCTCCTCCACAGCGCGTGCGCACGCCCCACTCCTCCCGCACAAAAAGCTGATCTCCGATCTGGCCAAAGGGACACATATACCCCTTCGTGCTTCGATCTCGCGGCTCCCACTTCCAATATGGGGCCCCTGTTCGCTCGCTAATGCCCGTGGCGACGGAGGCGGAGTCCTCATCAGGCGGCGGCTCGCATACGCGCCGAATCTCGGTCTTGCGGCCTAACAGCATGACTCGCACGTCGCGAGCGTTAAGGTTGACTGGCAACTTATTCACTGGGCTTCTCCCTTTGGGGGCAGGGCACCAAACTGTGTGATGCAGCGCGCCACAAACACACGATGCAGATCACTGCCTATGCCCACAAGCGCACAGACAGCGGCATAGACCTCATCTAGATCCTCTTGCGTATAGGCAGCGGCGGCCTGCGCAAAATAAGGCAAGAGAATATCTTCGCCTTCGATGACGGCTTCCAGGCGACATACCAGCCGCACTCGTGCGGTAGGCCAGACCATGGGGCCACCACGCTCTTTATAGTGATTTGAAAGGCAGTCCCTGCACTTTAAAACCAAGGTAAAGGGCTCGTCGAACTCCACCCGCTCTCTGGGCGGGAAAAAGCTATCGATCGTTCCTTGGCACACGGGGCAGCGCGCGGAGACGACCAACCCTTCGAGATGAAGATGACGTTTGTTGATCTTGCCGCCCTCCAGCCGCCCCCCAAAGCGTACGGTCTTCGGATCGACCTTGTTTTCTTCGCTCACGATTCCTCCGTTGGGTGAGGCTGGTAGGTCTTGCCGCCATGCGCCCCGCAAAAGGCCATCGTCGCAATGCGCGCGCCTCCCGCAATCGGCAAAAGAGCCGCCCAGGTGTGGCACTCGGTCTCGAAGCAAAGAGTGAACTCAGCCTTAAACATCTCTGCGTGCCTTGCGCAGTAGGGGAGAAAGATCCTCGACGAGATCAGTCGCATGGCTTCCACGCCACAGCAGGCACAGAAGGGAGGGAGATCGCCATTGGCTCTAGCAACACGATCTTTCTCCGCTTGCTTTGCGTACGCCTCCTCCATTTCAAACTCCTGTGGCTCCGCCTCCCGCGTGCAGGCAATGAGCGCGAGCATCGGCTTATCGAAGGACACCACCGTGCCATCCACGCAGGTAAAGGAGGAGAGGCAAGCAAACTGCACATCCCCCATCCCCTTCACCTGATTGAGCAGAAACTCTTGTAGGCTCAATGCCTCTAGGTCAGTCATCAAATCTCTCCGTTCGCATATTGCTGCACGCGAGCCCATTGCCACTTTTGCTCCTCATACACGGCTTGTTGGCGATTCGACGCCTCCGCATGATTATGAATGGCCCTGCAGGCAGCACGCACGGCAGCCTCTTCGTCTTGTCTGGCGGTGGCCCACGCCGCCGAAAATGCCGCCGCCGCATCGTTTTCCGACCCGCTTGCAGCTAGCGCATGCGAATCTGCTGCCATCTCGGCATTGAGCCTAGCTTGTTCCCATGCCTCCGCTGTCGTCTTTCCACGCCCCCAGGCGCGTCTTGCTTCCATCGCCAAGCGAGGCGCTTCACTGATGTATAGATTCTCGTACAAATAAAGCACGCGCTCGGCGCAATCAGCCGCAAAGAGCTCTTTTCGCCCACGAGGAAGACGCCGAAGAGCCGCCTGAATCCAGACATCAATGCGCCCTCGCTCCATCGTGAGCCAGCGAACAGGCGATTCTAGCGTTAACAGCGAATACAGCGGACTCTTTTGCGCCTCCAAGGGCAGTGTCCCTGCCAGTCGCCACCAATCTTCCACGGGGCAGTTAGGGTGCTGGATCAGATCCACCTCATTGAGCCACGCGAGCTCTTCTGGCGCGGCCAACGGGTTCTGCCGAGTCGCCTCCACCTGTGCTGGCGATCGCGTGAACTCCTCTTCGGTGCTCACGGCAATTCCTCTGGAGCTACGCCGTTCGCCAGCGCCATCTCTTTGAAGGTGGCATAAAGTGGGTACTCTGACTTCAGCTTCTTCATATCCAGCGCGCCGCGAATCGAGGCGATGCGCACGTTGAAGTTTTCTGTGCCCTCCGTCAGTAGGTAGCCGACACAGGCGCTGTCTTGGCCTTCGGTCGTCTTGTGGCACGCAAAGACGGGCCCAAAATCCTGCTTAACAGTCGCTGCTAACGCAATGAATCGCTCGGGAGGAAAGACGCCCACAGGCACATCCTTCCGCCATGGACAGGCAGAGCAGATTGAGGTCATCGCATAGCCCTGTGCTTTCTCTTTCATTTTTTCTTCACCCCCATCACATACGCGTTGCCAGCCATCCCGCCCGCCAACCCCAGCGATTGCGTTCTCCGCTGCGCAAGCGTCGCATTCCAATTGGTATCGCGAGATAAGCCCTCTTGCCCCAACAGCCCCAATCGCTCCATCGTAGAGAGAATAATTGTTGCCGCTGCTGTGCCAGCCGTCTGAGGAGGCGTCTCTCTCTTCGCCCAAGGATTAAACGAGATGTGGATGGGCTCGGACGCTGCCTCTCCCTCTACCTCCCAGAGGGAGTCAATCTCCACCACGTAGACCTCTTGCTTACGCCGTTTCTTAGCAAGAAACATCTTGGCGGGCCGTGAATCGAGCTCCAGCCAGCATTTGCCATAAAAACCCCTGCTCCCGTTTCGTATTTCTCGTGTCGCCACCCACTCGCGTCCATCCCAGCGCAATGCGGTGGCATCATTGGCGATGGTCTTCCAGAGCTTCCGCACCGAGCCATGCGAGGCCATCTCAACGCGAATGGCAGTGGTCGGAAGATCCGCCTTGGCGCAGAAGTTGACCGCCTCCGCATAAAGGCTGGGCGCCAACGCAGCCACGGCAGGCGTCATCGGATGCTTCTCCAGCGGTTCGCCCTTGTCGGCGAGCTCTACCGCAAGGCAGAGATCCATTAATTCCTGCGGCGCAGAGATCATTCGTCATCCTCCAGCGGCGGATAATACGTGGGCGCACGCTTTAAAATCTGCTCCAGCCAAGCCGCATTGGAGCCGTTGTCGCTTGCCTTTTCCTTCTCGCGCTGGAGTGCCTGCTGCGCCGCCACGCGCGTGATATATCCCATCTGCTCGCGACTAGCGAATGCCTCTGCGCGCTCGGCCTGCGCGGCAAAAGAGCTCGCTGCCTTGGTCGCCTGCGCTTGAAAATAGAGCAGCGCCGCGCCCATCAGCAGCGCCATGCCTGTCGCGCCAACAGACAGAGGCGGGACGGGAGCCTTCTGCTTCGCGCGAGGCAGATGCGACGCTTGCTTCCTCTGGCGGGAGCGCGACTTCATCTTGCCCACCTCCAGTATCCGAGACGCCACCGCACCCCATGGGTCAGGCTCAATCCAACGGGGCGCATATCCTCTTTGCTCCGACACCGAGGCGATCTTTACAGAATAGATCTCTTGCATGGGTAGTTTTTTCGCCTGAAACATGGCTGCAGGACGCGAAGAGAGGTCTACCCAGGCCGATCCACGAAAGAGCCCATGCAGCGGCAAGGCTTCGCGCTTATCTCCTCCGCGCTGCTCCTTCGTCGCGACCCACGCCCCTCCATTCCAGCGCAGCACCGTGGCAAACATCGGACGCACCCTGCACTTCGTGGGTCGAAGACCATGCGAGGTCATCTCGACACGAATGGCGGCGTTCGGAAAGTCTGCCTTCGCGCAAAAGTTGACCGCCTTCGCATAGAGCTCAACCGCAAGCGCAATGGCCGCATCAGAAAGACAGGGACAAGCCCATGCCGATCCCTCCCACGGAGGGCCGCCCTTCGGATCCGCTCGCTTCGCCTCCAAACACAGGGCGACCAACTCTGGATGAACGGTGCTCATCGGCCTCCTTAGGAGACGAAGGTTTGCAGGTACAGCAGCGGGTCTGTCTTTGGCAGCCGCAGCATCTTGGCAATCCCTCGCAGCGATCGCATGAGATCCACGAGACGCGACTCCTCTAGCGAGATCAGATCTGGGGCATTGCGCCGTTGGCGCAGCGTGGACAGCACCTCAAAGCCAAAGGCATTTGGCTCCTGTGAATCGCTGGAGGAGTCGAGCTCTGTCACGAAAATAGGGCGCGGGGTGTGCAGCGGCGTCTTACGACCAAAGATGTCGTCTCCTGCGCTCCAAAGGAAGTTCATGTTGAGCCCCAGCCCATGGGCATAATCGTAATACACCGTGGTAGGCGCCATGCGATGCGAAAAGGCGAGCCCGCCCCCACACAGAGGGCAGTACATGTGAGAGTCTGCCCCCTTGTGTCCGTTGGCACACTGGCGCCCTTCGTCTACGATCGTAAAGAGATCACTCGCCTGGACAGGCACACCCAGGTATAAACGACTGCTAAACTCAACGCTCATCGCTCGCTCCGTTCCTGCAGAGGTCTTGACCCTCCTGGCGCTCGACCCGCTTAAAATAGCGACGGGCGCGGCCTTTCGCCTCTTTGTTGCGAAACTGGCCATGCCCTCCGCTGTCGTGGCGAAACTTGGGCCCAGAGGAGCGCGAGCTCTTGAGGCCGTAGGTGGCGCAATCAAGAACATCGCCGTCTATGTGGATGCGCGGGATGCCATAGGCTTTCATGGGCTTTTTCGCTTTTTATTGGGCAACGAGGCGACCTTCGGCTCGTCCATCGCAGGCACACTCTTGGCCATTAGTTGCGTCCGAAACTCATTTTCTAGATACTGATCGGTCAGCAGAAGTTGCACGGTGCCTTCGAGCGCCTGCATCTCTGCCATGCGATGCGCATGCGTCAATCGCATATTGACCGTCTCTTTGTACCGTATCCATATGTCGCGCACCAGCGCCTCCCAGCGCCAACTGATCGCGGTCACAAAAGAAAGCACAATGAGCAGAATGAGCGGGTCCACAGGCGACCTCCAAGGCGTATCTTGATGCGTTTAAATTCTGCGCCTCAACCTCACGTTGAGACGTGGCAAAGAACTACCCAGAAACTTGCCGATTGTCAACATCTGATTTGCAGCGTAAGAAGATGTTTTTGCGGCGGAGGCTTACGGGGTGGGGCCTTCTAGCTTCTTCCCTTGCGGTTCTGGCACAACCTGTTTAGCCCACGCCTCCGCCTTCTGGAGTTCGTCCCGCTCGGCCTCTAAGGTGCCGTAGAGGTTGCGGGCCCACTCCTTCCCTGCTTCATCCAAAAAGTCAAAAAAGATAAAGTAGGCACCGCGCATGTCAGCAGCCTCGGCGCTATCTACTTTTCCCTCTAACGCCAGATGGTGCGCGGTGAGCAAGCGATTGTCGATCTCAATCTTGGCGCGCTCCCTGATCTTCTTAAGCTCTGCCTCCAGCTCTTGGATACGAACGTCCCGCAGGTTAAGGTCTGTCTCTAACTCTTCGACATGCGCTGCTAGCAGACGCTCATTGAGTGGCGTCGGAGAGAGCATAACTATGTTGCCCCCCACGGAGAGAGGGACGTAACGAGGCGGGTGAGTGTGTATCGCATTAACCTCGGAGTAAGAGGCTCCTGGCACGATACCGAGGTTCGCTGGCTTTGGAGCCGCAGGCCGAAGCGACATTCTTCGCAGATGCGCAGCCTTCTTTGCGCCCCGCTTATACGCAAAGACCGCCGAGTTCCAAGTTTGCTTCTGATCAGTAAATTCGCAGGCCACCCAGCCGCCCGCCGCCGTGGAGATACGATACGTGACGAAAGGCTGCACCTCCTTTTTCTCGCGCGAAGACGCGCAAGGTACGCCCAGGTGCGTACAGCGGCGCATTTTGCCCGCCTCATCCACGCAGACGCCGTGGGCGCAACAGGCATCACAAAGCATCGCTCCCTCTCTGGCATCGCCCTCACAGGCTGCACATGTACTCATTAAGCCTCCGTTAGTTGCTGTTCCAACAAAATGACGAAACGTGGATCTTTATCTACCTCGCAATATTGCTTCCAGAGCGCATGCGGGCAGTTTCCGTGATACTGAAACGACACCATGAAGATTCGATGCTCTGCCTTGCGGATGCGCGCCTCAAAGCGGTTCTTGCCGTGTCTTCGCACCTTAATCGGATAATGATGATACTCCCAGCAGTCTGCGCAGAAGAGCTCTGCATCTAGATAGTCTGCCGCTGCCCCCTCCGCAACATCGCCTGTATTCCAGTCAGGCAGCACGATGGGACGCCACGCAGAGCAGGGATCGAGACGCATTCCGAGCTCGCGAAGCACTGCCAGGCGCGCGTTGCCATAGGCAATGGCAGCGGCCTGCTTAGGCGTCATGACAAAGGCACTCGGCGGCGACTTCGCTGGTGGCATTGGTCACCATCAACTGGATGGATCCTTGCTTACAGGTCGGACACAGGCCGCCTGCGACAATAAAATCGCAGAGCAGCCCAATAAACTCAATCGCGGGCGCTCCCTCCCGATCAAGGGGCAATCCATCTTTA
>Ga0315291_10009532_pt1 | contig 11904 bp, 15 predicted proteins | sample YL17G12_20_MG_FD_203070 | JGI IMG/M metagenome (GOLD analysis project Ga0315291, IMG submission 203070) | Sediment microbial communities from Yellowstone Lake, YNP, Wyoming, USA - YL17G12_20 | ecosystem: Environmental > Aquatic > Freshwater > Lake > Sediment | place: USA: Wyoming | collected...
AGATGTAATACCGAGTTTTTTAACGTCGCCGTATCCACTGAACGATAGACCGCGTTCTGATGGGATTTTCGGTGTCACAGAAATCTTATATTGTTTGCGTAAGAGTTATTTAACCAGAAAGGTTCCAGCTCCTTCTGCGGTATCAGATCATACCAGAAAATTATTTGCACGCGGACGTGCCATGGAGCAGGCTTTCTTTCAGGATCAGAAGCCTGTTCATTTCAAAGGCGGTATTGTAGATGGTCGTGACTTCAGTAAGGTAGAAGGTCATACTGATCATAGTTGTTTAAGTGATGAGGGTGTTTCAACTGTAATCGAGTTTAAAACTACCAAGCATTTGTGGCTTAGTCATCCTGATGGTAGGAAATATTTCAATATCACTCAGGCTAAGAAGTATATGTCGAAAGATGATTTAAAGCTTCTTGAGTTGCAACCTATGCAGTCACATTTGGATCAACTTATGTTATATATGATGTTGACCGATGCCAAGCGTGGTGTACTAATTTATCACGAGCTCGATTCAGATTCCAATTATGTTTGGGAGATTGTTGATACTGATATAACAGATGAATTTAAGGATAGAATGAAGGTGCGTTTAGATGAGCTTGATGAAGCATTTAAAAAGAATGTAGTTCCATCTAAATCGGATGCATATAGTTTCGAATGTAAACTTTGTCATATGAAAAAGAATGGTCTTTGCGATCTTTGTGATCATGAGAAGTTTAGCATCGATGAGTTTATATCCGATTTCGAAAGTAGAAACGAACCCAATAGTTTTATGACTGTGGTTGGTGAATATCTTGATAAGTTTGGTCTTGATAGGTCTATAATAAGTTCCTATGAAGAAGAGAACGGGAATGGTATAAAAAAGCTCTGTTAAGGATAAACAGAAGCTCTTTTCCGAGGTTTTTTATTATTGATAGACAATGAAAATCCATATAAATATACAGGAGGTATAAAAAAGCTCTATGGCAGTTTCTAATCCTTGGCAAAAGCGTGCGACTCATGCTCCTCGCTATGAAAAGATGAAGCCAGATCCTTTCGCTAGATTTTCTAAGACACCAGGTGCTCTAGCTACCCTAAATACTTTCAGGTCTAAGTTGGTGTCTCAGGGTGATATGCGTGAGGGTGCTCTAATACCAGCGCGGTTTAAAAACGATGCGTTGGCTGTAATAGCTCCTTATGTGGAGTCTACTGGTTTGGGCGAGCTTAAAGATGAGGCGTCTGTAAGATTATATCGTAAGCGTGCCAGTGATAACAATATGCTCACTGTCGATGAGGCTGAGTCTTTGGTTGAGCATAGTCTGGATAAGGTTATGCGCGGTCCTCGTGTAAAGGGCACTGCCGCTTTGGAAGTGAAAGATGCGTCTGATGTTCGCAGGGAATATCTGGATGATGTAGCCAAGGCTTATGATGAGCGTCCTGGTACGACTCAATTTATTCCGTTTCTGGTGAATATAACCTGGTCTTTCGTAAGCGAGAAGGTGGAAGGGAGGAGAAAATCTCCTGGAGTGGATTATAGTGTCGAGGGGGTTTTCTACGCCGTCACTGAAGAAGAGGCTATTGCTGCTGGGCAGCAATTCATAAACAATTATATAAGACCTGCCGTTTCCGGTGGGGGAGATAGGGTCATAGATGCATCACAGGAAGGTCCAGATGGTCGTGCTGGTGCTACTTCTATAATAGGTGCAGAGGCTATAGAGGGGGCTGCATTGACAAAAGCGCAGGTAGAGGAGATGGCATTCGATCCGCAGGTTAGGGCGTTTTTCACAAGTCCTTCTGGTAAGGTTAGTATCGATCAGAATTTTAGGGATCCTGGGTATAGATATAGGATTGTCAAGGGTAGTTTCGAAACCATATAAATAAGGTCTGTGTCATGGGTAGAGTTCTGGGGATTGATTATGATCACAAAGACAAGGATGTCGTGAGATCTGCTTTAAGAAATATCTATATTCTTTATAGTCCTGAATGCGTGAAGCTTTCTATCTCTCCATCGGGTCGTGGCTATCATCTAAGATTTAGCACTGCTATGGATTTTTCTGATGATGCGTGTTTAGAAATACGAAAATGGTTGGGAGACGATCCTAATCGTATTTCGATAATTTGGGATGGTGACACTAAGATATATCGTGATGTTCTTTTCGATGCCAAGGTTATAGATGAAAAGGTTTGTAAGTGTGTTCCTTTGGATGTGGGGGAGTTTATGAGGGATGGATCTGAGGTGGTTCTGAATGGATAAGTCTAATTCGGTTGCTAATAAGTCTTTAAAGCCTGTTAATAAGCATGGTGTTGATAGGCATAAGTTTTTTTTAGATAGGGCAAGATCTGATGCTAAGAAGAGTGGTTGTATTTGTTTGTCTGACAGATATGTTGATGCTTTCACTCATATGAAGTGGAGATGTAAGTGTGGGAATATTTGGGGTGCTTCATATAATAATTTTGTGAATAACAATACACGGTGTCCTATATGTGGTGTGAGAAAAGGCGCTAATTCTAGAGTAATACATTCTTTGGATGACTGTATTAAGACGGCTGCTGAAAGGTGTGGTTTTTGTGAATCCAAGGAATATAAGAATATAAAAAGTATTATGTTTTGGAGATGTCATGATGGACATAAATGGGGTGCTTGTTATGATAGTATCTTGGGTGGTAAAAATCGTGATGGAACATGGTGTCCTTATTGTAATAAGCCAAGCATAGGTGAGGCTATAACCAGGAAATTCTTTGAAGTTGGGTTTGATGATAAGTTTGTGAGATGTAGACCAGAATGGTTAGTCAATAAAGAAGGTAACAGATTGGAGCTGGATGGATATAATGAGAAATTAAAAATTGCTTTCGAGTTCAATGGTATACAGCATGATAAGGAGATTTCTAAATTTTTTCATAAGCGTAGGAGTTTTTCTAGGGGGGCATCTAATGATGCTATCAAAAAAAGATTGTGTAGGAAGAATGGTATTTCTTTTATAGTTGTTAGATATGATATTCCTTTTGAGAATATAGCGAAGTTTATATATGATGAATGTGTTAAGCGTAGTTTGAATGTAGATAAGAAGATATTGAGTTTAGATTATAGGAATTTTGATATTTATAATCATGGTCTTGATGAAGAGCGTGCTATTATAGAATCTAAGGGAGGAGTTCTTCTTTCTGATAGATATATCGATGCTAAATCAAAGTTGGATATTGTATGTGGTAATGGACATAAGTTTTCTGCGTGTTCCGGTAGTATAAAACAGGGTCATTGGTGTCCATATTGTGTTGGTCTTGGTATTCCCACTTTAGATCATATTAATGAATTTGTCGGTTCTAAGGGAAGGTGTTTGTCTAAAAAATATATAGATTCTCAAACTAAAATGGAGTTTGGATGTTTATGTGGTAATAAATTTTTGATGTGTTGGAATCATGTTCAACAGGGTAGTTGGTGTCCAAAGTGTGGTGTTGTCAGGAGGTCTGAAAGAAGAAGATTGTCTTTGGTTCATGTAAACGAATTTGTAAAATCTAAAGGAACGTGTTTGTCTAAAATATATGTTAGTGCGCAAGCTAAATTAAAATTTTATTGTAAATGTGGTAATAAATTTTTGATGTCATGGAATGCCGTTCAACAGGGTAGTTGGTGTCCAGTGTGTAGTCAAAAACGTCGTTTCGAAACGCGATATAAAAGATGGGGGTATTAAATGGTTGAGAAGCCCGATCTTACGAATTTTAAGTCTCTCGAATCTGTGGATAGTGCCGATGGTTCATTAGAAACTGTGGTTGAGAGTGATGGTACAGTTACTCTTAAAAATATGCCAGAAGATTTGGTTAAATATAAACAAAGTCTTTTAGCGTTAGATTATCGTATGCTTTCTCAAAGGCTTGCAGCAGATCGTTTCTATCAAAACGCTTTTCGTTTTGATTTAACTTTAGATTTGAAGCAGAAGATTGATTTCGCTCGTTCTATGGGTATGAATCTTATATTTCTTGTATATGGTCTGCCTGGTACATCCAAGAGCTATTCTGCTTTATCTCTCGCCAAGGCTATAGATCCGGATTTTAATGTCGATACCAGTTGTTATTGGGATCTGAGGAAGTTTATAGACGATCTTCCAACTCTGAGGTCCAAATCGTGTTATGTGATTGACGAGGTTGCGCGTAACTGGGGTGAGGGTTCGTTCAGAGTTTTGAGTGAGATCAATACGGTCTTTGAGACGGTCAGAAAGCGGCAGATATTCATAATAGTCTGTACGCCAAGGTATTTCTATTCACCGACATGGTCTTTCTGTCTCGAGGGTGTTGTTGGGCAGATATCGTTTGAGCTGGGCAAGAGTAGGATGGCTCTTCAGACTGGTGACAGGAAGACTCTTGGATATGCATTGTTCAATAATCCTTTGAATACTATAGGCAAGGAGCAGCTTGATAAGTATGAGTCTAAGAAGGATGATTTTTTGAATGAAATTTTGCATAAGGGCGGATCGTGGGTGCAAGCTAAGGCTCTTGAGGTTGAACAGTCTGATTTCTTTAAACAATACATTGAATCCATGCGGGAAGGGGGGATGCTCCCGTCACTTAGAGGAATTTTGGTAGCCGTCGACACGTTGTATCCCTTCTTAAAAGGTAATAATGAAGCCTCGTCAATTTCGACAGTGCTTTTGACATGGTTGGAGATGGGAAAATATGGTCCTATTAATGAGTTTAGAAAACGTCGTGGTCCATCAAGACAATTAAGAGATAAGAGAATTTCTTCTGAAGATAATCCATATGTAAGATGATCACTAAAACACAAGAGCAAATCGTTCTCGGAAGCATGTGTGGAGATGGTTCACTTAGCTCAAAGCGATAGGTATTTAAGCTCGTAATTCCTAATATATATGACTATATTTATGGTGTTCTATGGAAAATAACGCAAGTCCTGAATCGGTGCAGGTCGAAGAAAAGCTTATAAGGGCTAAAAGAAGCAGGCGAATTGTAAAGGATGGTTCTATAGTATTGCCGAAGCAGGTAAGCATAGAAAAGCTGTTATCCGTGATTTTGCTGGTCTCGTTGCTGGGCAACGTATATCTGGTTATGCAGACGCAGAATATGGGAGGACAAATCACAACTTTAACGTCTACTGTAGATAAGCTGTCTTCGAATGCTGTAAGGTCTAATTCTACATCATCCGATGCTCCTGTGGCTATCACTATAATAAATGACAAAAGATGTACAACATGCGATGTGAGCGGTTTGATGCAGAAGCTTCAACAGGTATTCCCGATGGCTGTATTCACGCAGTTGGATTATTCTGAGGCAAAGGGCATTTATACGGCTTCCAATTTATCCGTTCTTCCTGCTGTTCTCTTCGATGAGAGTGTAGCAAGCAGTGCTAATTTCCAACAAGTGGCGGGTTATCTGGCTCCAGCTGGTGATTATATGAGTCTGGCTCTCGGTAGTTCATTCGATCCGATTTGTGATGGTGATAAGAATTGCGCTCTCGAAAGATGCAAATCATCTGCTGGGTGCAGGGTGAATATTCCCGGCAAGCTGGATTTATTTGTGATGAGCCAATGTCCGTTCGGAACACAAGCCGTTAATGCCATGAAGGATGTTCTTGGTGTGATAAAGGATATCAATTTCAAGATACATTATATAGGTGGTGTAAATCCTCAGACTGGTGAACTTGAGTCGCTGCATGGTCCCGCTGAGGTTGTAGAGGATATGCGTCAGATATGCGCTGCGAAATATTATCCTAGCAAGTATCTAGACTATATATGGTGCAGGAATAAGAATATAGCTTCTGTTGAGTGGCAATCATGTGCTCTTCTCTCCAATATGAGTGTGGACACTATAGGTGCGTGTGCGTCCGGAAGCGAGGGTAAGGCTCTTCTGACGGCTGATTTTGCTGTTGCCGATTCCATGGCTGTTGGTGCCAGTCCTACATGGTTGGCTAACAATAAGGTGATATTTTCGGCTCTGGCTCCGGAGGAGATCAAGTCCGGTTATTGTGAACAGAACCCGAATATATACGGGTGTAATGTGAGCCTTAGCACGGTTACGAATATTTCTGGTAGCTGCGCAACATAAGCGCGGTTATCGGGGTTTTTTTATCAAATAAAATATGTTGAAACGTCTGCTTTTAGTTGCGGTTATTCTGGTTCTGGTCGGTTCCGTATCTGCAGTCATAGGCGGGAAATGCGAAGGCAACACTTTGGTGTACTATGATGTTTCTAACAATGTTATAAGAAGAGATTGTTCCATTCTTCATTCTGGGAGCGGTGAGGTATATAGGGGTATCTGCAAATTGCAGGTGGATAGGAATGCTGCAGATTGCTACCGCACTGAAGGTGGTGTAACTCCCGAGTATAGGGATGCTGTGCGTGGTGTCAGGGTTAATGATACCGATCCTTGGGGCGATCCATATGAGCCACCATCTGTGACGACCACAACTTTGCCTTTGATATCTGTTTCGTGTCCGGTTTGCGATACTTGTGAGGCTTGTGAGGATTGTTCCAGGTATAAGGTTTTGATAAGTTCTTTAAATACCACTAGTGAGTCATACAGGCAGAATATGGATGCATATAGGGCGGAGTCTGCTGCTAAGATTGATAGGGGCACTTTCGAAGCTGCTATGCAAAACAATGATAGAATGTTGTTGGTGTCTGCTAATGCTACAGCGGGATGTTTGAAGGATAAGGCTGGTATATCATCTTGGAATGATACTTATATGGCTATAGCCGCTTTAAGTGTTGGTATTATGCTTTTGGTGGTTTATATATGGGTTAAATATGAATTTCTTGGGTCTAGATTCGACGATCCTTTCGCTAAGTCTAAGAGTGTCTCTAAATAAGCTCTTTCCCGAGGCTTTTTCTAATAGAGTGTGTTGATCGAATAAAAAGGCTCTGATCCGTTTTCTGAGCCTAAAAAGAGGCGCTAAGTTTTAATTTTTAAGCTTCTAATGCCTATTTTATACTATACATAATTGATATGGTTTACAGGTATTAATGGCATTTTTTTCTGATAGGCAGAGGAGGGCTTTTTTTGCTAAGTATAGTAGATTTTCTAGAGATAGTTCGTTTGCTGAATTTAATAGGGAAACAAATAAGGAAATGTTTGATGGCATAAAGCATCGTCTAAAAGAAAAGTCTTTACGTGATTTTATCAAAGAAACTGATAAGGAGTTACGTGTCGGTATGCCTAAAAATTGTAAGGAAAACATATCATCTTTGTTTGACAATAGGGATTCTTATTTTTATAATGATATAGAACATAACAAGTTCAGTTCGCGATTTGCTAATCATTTTCCAGAGGATTTTATTGAAGGTAAATCTTCCGATAGTAATTCGGCTATTAAGATTACTGTTGATCCAGTTAAATACACTAACACTATTATCATAGAGGAAGCTATCAGAAATTACGATTCAAACAAATTATATTATGATAAATATGGTATATCATTGAGTGATTTGGTAGAAATTGAGCTTGCAAAAAATAATATGATGAAGGAATCTTCTGATGTTTCTATCGGACAAACAACGTAGGGGTTTTTTCTGGAATCTGCATAACAGGTTTTCTGCGTCTAATTCTGGTATCATAAGCGGGAGCGATAGGGTGAATGTCGCGATGCTTTCCAAGCTGGAGACTGATCCCAAGGAAATTGATAGATTGTGTGTTGACAATGATTGGGTCGTCTGCGACAAATATGATGGTGTCAGGACTTTTGCTGTCGTTAATGGCGATAAGGTAGAGCTCTTCAATCCAAGGAAGGACAGCGAGTATGCCTGGAAATTTTCAGGTATTTCGGGGGATCTTCTTAATATCTTTAAGGATCATCAGCCTGTCATTCTTGATGGCGAGATAAGATGTGTTAAGGGGAATAAGGATGATGTTCATAGTATCATAGGCATCATTAATACCGACGATCCGGAAAGGTTGAAGGAGAGTGTCAGGGCGTGTCCTCCGGAGTTTGTGATTTTTGATATGATGGAATTCGAGGATAGCGATATCAGCGGTTTGCCGTTGGAAGAACGGTTGGGAGTTCTGAACGAAGCTGTAGGTAAGGGGACTGGATCGGTTTCTCTGGCTAAGTGTGTCTACGATGACAAGGGGAAGTTTGTAGATGATACTCTCAAGGCAGAGAAGGAGGGTGTTGTGTTCAAGGATCTGGGTTCCGATTATGAGTTTGGCAAGCGTTCCAGTTCGTGGGTAAAATATAAGAAGAGCGATTCCGATACGTTTGTGGTTTATGGCATGGAACGCGGGAGCGGAAAGAATTCCGATAAGATGGGTGCTTTGCTTATAGGCAAGTTCGATGATGGGAAGTTTGTGGAAGCCGGAAAGGTCGGCACGGGTTTTTCAGAAGCTGAAAGAAAACGTCTCTGGGATAAATACGGTTCTGCCGGGGGCGATAGGGTTATCATTCCTGAAAACGTCAGGTTTGGAGTTGATGTTAAATTTCTTGAGCCGGATACTAAGGGCGGATTGAGGAATCCTACTGTCGAAAAGATAAGGGAGGACTTGGGTGTCTCTAGTATGATGTCAAAATCTTCTGATACTACCGGATCAAAGGAACGTATGGATGTGAAGCTTTGGGACGATAAATTGCGTATGACTTACGGGGGCGAGACCAAGATGATACCTATTCCAAGAGATCCTGTTTTCGAAAATGATAATCTCAGGAAAAATAATATGAAACAGTTGCAGGATGGTTTCAAGCTCACGGAATTTGATTTGATTCCAAGGGAAAAGAGATTGCTGATTGATTTATTTGAGAAAATATGAGATTCAAAAGCGATGCGCAACGGAGGGCTATATTTGCTAATCTAAACAGGTTTAGTGACGAACCCAAGGTTATAAAATTCGAGAAGGTTCCTGTTCACAGGATAAGATTCAAGGAGGGAATAGAGAAGGAGATGTCGAAAACTCCAGTTCCGGATTATTCCGAGGATACTTGGCAGAAAGAGGTGGTTGGTGTTCCCAAATTTAAGATCGATGAATACTATCGCAATATTTGGAATGAGTTAAAGCCTCAATTCGAGGGCAGGAATATATTGACAAGATGCGCTTATGATGGTGAGGAGGTTGTCAAGCGTCATCCTCCCGGTAAATCGTCATATGCCACTATTGATTCTCCAGAAAAATTGTCCGAGATGGTGCATGAACATTGTATTGAATACCTTCCTGAATCCTCGAAGAAGGGTGATCTAGGACGGGGTGACGTTGCTGTTCTTGATATAGACAATCTTAAGGATGTGCCTGAGAGGGATATGAAGAAGGTAACTGAGGCGGTATATGAGAAGATGGGCAAGGCTTTTGGTGGTAAGCCGTACATCATAAACACTCATGGCGGTTATCATGTGGGTGTCAAACTGGGCTCTCCTATGGCTTTCAAGACAATGAGAGACAAGACTGACAAAGAGGTCATAGAGCCTGTGGAGGCGGATTTTGCCGGGTTGGTTTCCGGGCATCGTGGCAAGGCTCCTATTTTCGCAGATAAGACTCCTATGAAGTTGCATGGCTCTAGTAAGGCGGTGGGAAGCCTCAATTTGCCAGATCTAACTATAACCGAGAAGATAGATATAGAGGATCTGGATTCGTTCAGGAGGCATCGTCTGAGGTGAAATCGTGTTTTTAAACTCCTTTTGCCAGTATTATAATGTAAATAATAACGGTTTGGGTTTTATTGAACTAGGGTTTTTATTGTAGGTTCTGATCTAAGATGAAGTTTAAATCTGATTCTCAGAGGAAAGCAATTTTTGCTAAGCTGGGTCGTTCCAGTTCAATATCAAATAGATTTTCATTGATACCGAAAGACAGTACGAGAGATTTGGTTGATGAGCAGAAGGCGTTGCTGTTTAGGATTAATCATCTTCCAGAGGATTCGTCGCGTGAAGATTCTATTATAATAGTGAGGCGTTTGGATGCGATTGATAGACAACTTCGTGACAGGGATGTGTTATCGCAAAGTTCCGGAAATGGTTTTGCTAATGCCATAGTCGGGATGTATCCCGATCGTGATAATTTTCATAGTGGCGTTGCCGGTAATAAGGTAGCCGATGCTATTGTCGGGATGTGGCCTGGAGAACCCAAGCAGGAAGTTGATCAGTTCGGCAACGTAATTCGCAGGCGTTCGGTGGGGGATTCGTTTTCGGATGCAATGATTAGAATGTGGCCTGGTTAGATTCATGTATTTTAAAAGCGATGCTCAGAGGAAGGCTGTATTTTCTAGACTTGCTCTAGAGAATCCTTTACATCAGAGATGTGATGGGATGACAAACGTCTTTTCCAGAGGCAGTCCGTTTTCCGTCAGTGCTTTGTCTGCAAAGCAGATAAAGGGCTGTAATAAGTTTTCCGATGACGATGGTGATTATTCAGGTGAGGAGAACCAGAAGGTGGCGGAGCTTAGCGTTCCTGTAGGAAGTTTCAGGGATATAAAGCCTTCGTCCGATCTCACTCTTCAGGAAATGAATATTGAAATGCACTATCCCAGGGCGTCTGCGGATGAGATTGAGGCTATACAGTCTGCAGCCAAGGATGCTGCGGAGGTCGCAAAGATAGAACAACAGGGATTGTCTGCATTGGCGCATGCCCCAAGCTATCTTTATGATCCCGAGATTCGGGAAAGTGTTTCTGGTTATTTGGGACCGTATATTGCTGAGCAAGCTCAAGAGGTAAAAACAGATGCAGCGAGAGAAATGATGATGCCTGTCTATGATTATAGGATGAATTTTTATAAAAAACAACCGGAGGATGCTGCCGCAAGAGCTGTTGCAGCTGCCGCAGAAGCTGTTGCGGCTTCCGCAAAAGAGGGTGCAGAAAAGCGTAGGCGTGCTATGTTCGATGAACCTAATTTGAGGAAAGCGTATGCTGATGCTGAATCTAAGGAGGGTTTCAATGAATTTGTTGGTTCGTTGACTCCAGAGGAACGTAAGGAATTTTATTTAAATACAATTAGATCAAGAGCTAACAGATCGTTTGAACCGGAGATAAGAGTATATAGGAAATGACGGTGAATTGTAATGAGATTCAAGACAGATGTTGAGAGGAGGGCAATGTTTGCAAATATGAATGGTATAGATCGTGAGAGCAAGTTCTCGTATGCTCCGGTGTATGTTCCGGCGGACATTCCCGCTATGGGGGTGGATGTTGCTGGTACTGCGGGCGCTACGGTCGTGGGGGCTGTTCCGTTGCTTACTACTCTAGGTATCGGTTATATAGGAGCCGATATGGCTCTTAAGACCAAGGATCGTCTGATGCGTCAGTATGAGGCTGAGAAGCATGAGAAAAGAAAGAAGAGAAACAATGAGTTGAAGCTGAAAAAGATCTTTGGGAGGTGGAACGAATGAAGAAATGTTGTATGACTAGGACGGATAAGATTCCAGTGGTTGAACATGATAAGAAATTCTTGAAGAGGATGTTTCAGTCTCCTGGGTGGTGAACTATGCAAAGAAGCAGAGAACAACAAAGGGCGATTTTTGCCAAGATGTTTGGCAAATATACGGGACATATGAAGGGTGTCATAAAGATTAAGGAACCTGGGGATTCTAGGTTTGCTTTTAGTCCAACAGTTCCTGAAATATTACGTGACTCGTATTTGGTAGACGCGTATGGGAGACCTAGGGGTACTATAGGCATTGGTCCTGATATGGGAATATTAGGAGGATCTATGTATGATTTTCCATCATATAGTAAACGTCCAAAAAAATAATGTTAGTTTAGGTGAATAGATGAAATCTGCAAATTTTAATTGGATGAAGTCGATGGAGTGCGAGAAGTCTCGTGCCGTTAGCAAGGCTATGAAAGCCACAGGAAAGCTATATACGAATATTGCATTGAAAGGCAAGACTAGGAAGGCATTCGAAGGATATAAGTAGGGTATTATGGGCGGATTTTTAGGTTCGAACGGTTTGATGTATTCAAACAGTCAGAGGATGGCTATGTTTTCGCGGTTGG
>Ga0315291_10009534_pt1 | contig 11902 bp, 7 predicted proteins | sample YL17G12_20_MG_FD_203070 | JGI IMG/M metagenome (GOLD analysis project Ga0315291, IMG submission 203070) | Sediment microbial communities from Yellowstone Lake, YNP, Wyoming, USA - YL17G12_20 | ecosystem: Environmental > Aquatic > Freshwater > Lake > Sediment | place: USA: Wyoming | collected...
AGCGCGGCCGCGGCGCTCTCCTGCAAACTGGTGAGGCCGCCGAAATACAGGCCGAAGACGATGATCGGGAGCAGGAGTTCCCAGAAGGATTCGCGGAAGGCGGCCAGCGCCTCCTTCGCTTTCAGGGCATGGCGGGGGATGCCGTGCTTCCATGAATAGACGATGCCGATGGTCATGACGGAGAGTACGAGGAAGAGGCCGGGAAGCAGCCCACCGATGAACATGTCCTTGATGCTCGTCTGAGCCGTCACGCCATAGATGATGACAGGCAGGCTCGGCGGAAAGAGCAGGCCGACGCTTCCCGAGGCGGTCAGGAGCCCCACCGTGAACCTTTTGGGATAACCCGCCTTCTCCAGGATGACGGACAGGAGCCCCCCGAGGGCCAGAATGGTCACGCCCGAAGCCCCGGTGAACGTCGTGAAGAAAGCGCAGACGATGACGGCCATGACCGTCAGGCCGCCGGGGAACCAGCCAAAAACGGCCTGGAAGAACCGGACCATCCTCTCCCCCGCCTTGCTCTCGGACAGGAAAAAGCCCACGGCGGCGAAGAGCGGAATGGCCGGGATGGCGCTGCCGGTGAGCACCTCGTAAGCCTGGTTGGGAATGATCTCCAGCGGCTGGCCGGCCTTGGCGAAAAGAATGTACGCGATACCGCCGAGGACGAGGAAGATGGGCAGGCCGAGGAAGGCGGACGCGATCAGGATGATGATGAGCGGCGTCCCCAGTCCCGAGAGCAGCGGCCGGAGGAACTCCTGGACCGATGTGAGGAACGGCAGGGACACCGTTCCGCCGCCGGTCAGGAGTTGGACGAGCGGGCCGAACCCGAAGAAAAGCCCCAGGAGCGCCGCCCCCGCCGCCGCCGGCACCCGCGCCTTCTTTTTCTCGAGCGTGGTGATGAACCGGGCGCTCATGGCCAGGAAACCCGCGGCCATGATCATCACCACGAGGCGCTTCGGGAAGGGGCCGACCTTGTCGGCGGCGGTGAAGGCGTTCCGGGCGAACGACAGGGCGCTCAGCCCGAAGGCCAGCGTCAGCGCGGCCGACAACACGGCCGTGGAGACCGCGGCGACCGACCTCACCGGCTCGCGGAGCGACATCGCCGTCGCCAGCGCCAGGTGCTTCCCTTCCCGGGAGGTGATGGCCGCGGCGATAAAGGTGGCGGCGAGCACGAGGTGTTGGACGTAGTTGGTCGAGTCGGGGATCCCGGTGTGGAAGACCTGGCGGGCTACCGCCTCGAAGAGAAGGACCAGTGCCAAGAAGAGGATGGAGAGAAAGGCCAGCGATTGTTCGACGGCGCGGAAAGCCCGGACGACCCTACTCGCCACGGGCCTTCCGGAATTCCTGGAGATATCCGACGACCTGGTCGTACATTTCCTTGGAGAACCTCGGCCCGATGAGGGATTTGACGCCCTCGGCGGCAGTCTGCCGCCATTTCTCCAGCGCGCCCGGGGGGAGGTCGTGGACGATGAGGCCGTTCTCCTTCATCATTTTCACGGCATCGGCCTCAAGGGCCTGCGCCTCTTCCAAGAGGCTGCGGGAAGCCTCGTCGATGGACGCGATAAAGGGCTGACGCAGGTCCGCCGGAATGCTCGCCCAGGCCTTGTCGCTCAGGATGAGGCTGGCGACGAGGGGCCCCAAGTTCATGTTGAGCATGTGGGGGACGACGGCGAAGTATTGCCCGGACCCGGCCAGGAGGGCCGGCAGGTAGGCGGCGGAGACCATGCCGCTCTGGAGCTGGACCATGAGGTCCTTGAAGTCCCCGGGGACGGCCTCGAAGCCCATTCTTTTCCAGACCTGTTCGAGTTCCGGGTCGTTGTCCGTGACGCTGATCTTGAGCTTCTTCAGGTCCTCGGGATAGATGACCTTCTCCTTGGAAAAAAAGCTGACCCAACCGGCGTGCGTCCAGAGGATGATCTTGAAGCCCTTCGACTCGATCTTTTTCTCGAACGCGGGTTTCATCTTGTCGAAAACGACCCCGAACTCCTCGGTCGAATGGAAGAGGAGGGGGATGCTGAGGACCGTGACGGAAGGTTCGATCTTCGACATGCCCAGGCTGGTGAAGACGCCGCCCTGGAGCCCCCCCAGGCGCATCATCTGGATCATGGCCCTTTCGCTTCCGGCGATGCCGCCGGGGTAGATCTTGACCTGGACGGTCCCGTTCGAGATCCTTTCCCAGTCCCGGGCGACTTTCTCCAGGGCCTTGCCCCAGGGCGACCGTTCGGGGGCGATGCTGCCGATCTTGATGACCACCGCCCCGGAGGAGGCCGGCGCGGCGGGCGTGTTCGAAACCGCGAGCGCCAGGACGGCGAAAGCGGCGATGAGTTTTTGGATCATGGTCTTTCCAGTACGATGAAGAAGTCGTCGACATGCGCGAGCAACCAGCGGGCCTTCCTCTGGTTGAGGATGTTGACCAGGCGGTTCTCCGGGCTCTTGTCCGTGTCAAACTCGAGGACCTGGCCGAGGAGCTTCTTGAATTCTGCCGCGTTCTGCTCGCTGATGCTGACCGTCGTGGCCAGGGCCATCAGGGCCGAAGTGTCCTTCGTCCCGGAGATGGCTTGGGCCTTGGCGAAATGATCCCGGGCTTTGGCCGCGTCGCCTCCCATGTAGTCGGGCAGGGATCCGTAGTAGCTGACGTAGAACACATGGAGGGCGCCCTGGTTGAAGCCGGGGTCGAGCTCGGCCACCCTGGCCATCATGGCCGCGGTCTGGGGGAGCGTCTGTCCGAGGGTCATGTCGAAGGGATTGACGGCGAAGGCGGCGACCCAGCCGACCGCCGTCCAGTAGAGGAGCGACGCGTCCTCTTTCTTGAAAGGCGCCATGGCTTCCCGATATTTCCGGTCCTTGAGCTGTTTGCGGATCAGGGGATTCCTTTTTTCGAGTCCGACGAAGAGGATGTCGCGTCCCCGCAGATAGAGGTTCTTGGCCCTGGCCAGGAGATAATCTTTAAACTCCCCTTCCCGGCGGGGCGTCATGTCGGCCGGAGTCTGGACGAAAGCGTTGGCATACATGATGTACAGACTGCCGGTACGGAGGCGGAGCCCCGCGTGCTCGGGGATCGAGCCGAGAAGGGATTCATAAAGCTTGATGGCGAAAGGCAGGGCGTCCCCAACGAAGTCGGGGTCGTTATCCGAGCTGAAGACGTCGGTCGACGAGGAGCCGGAAAGCATCCCGGCCACTTTCTTCATGGCCAGTTTTTCCAGCGAGCATGAACTCAGGGAGAGCAGCGCGACGAACCCGATCGCGACCGCCGCCGCGTTCACTTTTCCGGCTGTCTTCGAAGAGCCCCGCAAGCTTTCCTCCACAGTTAAAATAGTCCCCGCGCCGACCCTTACCCACGACATTCAGAATAGTCCCAAGCTCGGTTTTAGTCAACTCCTGGACTCCTCCTCATGAATACCGGGGCTTAGCGGCGGCGAACGGGTACAACCCCAGGACTTCACGGGGTTAACCCTGAGCCGCGCTTCTCATCCCCCTTTGAGGGGCAGTGCTTAGCGGCGGCGAACGGGTACAACCCCAGGACTTCACGGGGTTAACCCTGAGCCGCGCTTCTCATCCCCCTTTGAGGGGCAGTGCTTAGCGGCGGCGAACGGGTACAACCCCAGGACTTCACGGGGTTAACCCTGAGCCGCGCTTCTCATCCCCCTTTGAGGGGCAGTGCTTAGCGGCGGCGAACGGGTCAGGCGCCTTTCCCGGCGCTTCGCTTGAAGAAGTAATACACGGGGATGCCGGCCAGAGCCGTGGCCACGGCGACGAGCGATTCGACCGGGCGCTCGAGGAAGGCCAGAACGAGGATCGTCGCTCCGATGAGGATGTAGACGGCCGAGGCCGCCGGGTAGCCGGGCAGTTTTACGGCGCTCCGGCCCGTCCGCCTCAATTTGAACACGCCCAGCACGGCCAGAAGCGGGAAGATGCCCAGGGAGAAGCCCATGTAGGTCAAGAGCTGGTCGAAGGTCCCAAAGAGGACCATGACCGAGGCGATCGCCCCCTGAAGCACGATCGACCGCGTCGGCACACAGCATTTCGGGTCGACGTAGGCGATGGACTTGAAAAAAATGCCGTCCCGGGCCATGGAGTAGTAGACCCTGGGCCCGAGGATGAGGTAGGCGCTGAGCGAGGAAAAAAGGGCGAAGGAGATGAGGACCGACAGGACCGTCTCCGCGGATTTGCCGAAGAGGTTGCCCGCGGCCAGGCCGCCGACGGAGATGACGCCCTCCATCTGGGCCGGCGGGATGGCGTAGATGTAGAACAGGTTCAGGGCGATATAAAGAAGCATGACCACCCCCGTCCCGATCAGGAGCGAGCGCGGCAGGTTGCGCGATGGGTTTTTGACCTCCGACCCGACATAGGCCGATGCGTTCCAGCCGCTGTAGGCGAACATGATCCACATCAAGGACAGGCCGAGGGTTTTCAGGCCGCCGAAATCGAAGCGGAACGGCGCCGCCGCAACAAGATGGCCCAAGCTCCCCTTTCCGACGGCGAACCCGGCGGCGACCAGGCCGACGATGAGGAGGATCTTCAACCCGGTCAGCGCGTTCTGGACCCTAGCCCCGGTCTCGAGGCCGCGGGTGTGGAGGAAGGTGAAGGCGGCGATGATGAGGATCGCATAAAGTTTTTTCATGACCACCGCTTCCGAGGCCCCTCCGATGATGCCGGGGTGAAGGAGGCCGGGGAAGGCCCGGGTCAAGTATTCCGAGAAGCCGATGGCCGAGGCGGCGATGGGAGCCGAGAAGCCGACGAAGAAGGAGACCCAGCCGGAGAGGAAGCCGAGAATGGGGTGGTAGAGACGCGACAGGAAGGCGTATTCCCCGCCGGCGTGGGGAAAGGCGGCGCCGAGCTCGCCGTAGCTCAGGGCGCCGCAGAGGGCGATCAAACCGCCGACGACCCAGAGGCCCAGCATGACCACCGGATGGTGGAGGTCTTTCATCAGGAGCCCCGACGTCGTGAAGATGCCGGCGCCGACCATATTGGCGATGACGATGTTGGTCAGCGGGAAGAGCCCGAGCTTCCGCTCGAGCCCGTTCGCGGGGGCCTCAGGGGTCATGTTTCTGCCCTTTCTTCCACGGTCTCGCCTATTCTGACGTCGCGGCGGCCTCTCCGGTTCCTCGCCGTCGCGGGCGGCACTACTATATATGCCAGGGAGGAACCGCCTGTCAATTCGCTTCGCCGTCTTCTTTCGCCCGTCTTGCCTTGTTTCTCCTCAGGCGGTTGGCGAGGAGCGCGAACACGAAGAGCGGGCCGTAGAGAGCCGCCGCCCCGGCCGCGAAGCCGATGTTCGTTCCCTTGACGAGCTCGACGCCCCAGCCGAACTGATCGTCGTTGATGAGGTAGGTCCAGGTCGAGGACGGGCCTTTCAGGCCTTCGGCGTCGATGTCGATGGGACCTTCGCGCTCGACGAAAGACTCCAGCATCTTCTCCACCGCGTGCCCGATCTTTTCCTGGAGGCCGAGGAAGGCCTCGGTCGCAGCGCTCTGAAACTCCTGGAGCGGCTCTCTGCGCCCGATGGAGACGAGGTGGATGCCCTCGCGGAGGTCGGCCAGCCAGGCCAGATGGTCGGCCCACGCGCCATCGATATGGAAGAGCGCGGCCCGGCGGGCCATTCGGTCGAAGAGCTCCCCTCCGAAGCGGGCCGATCCTGCCGCGGAGAGCTCCGGAGAGGGACGGAACGGCGCGTCCGCGCCGGCCGGCGGGTCAAGGGACGAGCCTTCGGCTCGCCACTCGCCCGTGGCATATCTACGGGCGAGTACGGCGGAAGTGGACCGCGGCGGCCCGCCCCGGCCGCTGTCGAAAACGCCGTCCCGCCAAACGGCGGCGATCCGCCTCTGCGTCTCGACGAGCGTGGAATAATCCCAGAGAGCCCGGCGGATGTCCAGGTTCCGGCCCTCGATGACGCGCTGGCCGTGGAGAATATCCTTGCGCAGCAGTTCGTCGTCGACGGCGCCGGCCCGGCGGTCGAGCCGGTAACGCTTGAACAGCCTGCGGCTGAGCCCGTATCTCTCAAAAATATCGTCCTCCAGGCTGATGAAGAACCGGGACGAGCCGGGGTCGCCCTGACGGCCGGCCCGGCCGCGAAGCTGACTGTCGATGCGCAGGCTCTCGTGGCGGTTGGTGCCGATGACGTAGAGACCGCCCAAGGCCGCCACTTTGCCGAGCTCCTCTTCGCGCGGCCCACCGAGCTTGATGTCCGTACCCCGGCCGGCCATGTTGGTCGAGATGGTCACCGCGCCGGGGGCGCCGGCCCGGGCGATGACCGCGGCCTCGAGTTCGTCGTTCTTGGCGTTGAGAACTTCGCAGAAGACGCCGGCGGTTTTGAGGGAGGCGGCGAGCTCCTCCGATTCCTTGACGCTCGACGTCCCTGCAAGAATAGGACGGCCCGAGGCGTGGACGCGCGTGATCTCTCGGACGAGGGCGCTGAGCTTGGCTTCCCTATGGGTGAAAACGACGTCGGGGAGATCGCGGCGGACGCAGGGCTCGTGGGGCGGAACGACCACGACCCCCAGCCCGTAGAATTCCTTGAGTTCACGGGACGACGTCCGGGCCGTGGCCGTCATCCCGCAGAGCGCCGGGTAGAGACGGAAGAAATGCTGGAGGGTGATGGAGCCGAGGATGCGGCCTTCGGAGCCGCGACGGACGTTCTCCTTGGCTTCGACGGCCGCTTGGAGGCCGTCGGGCCAATGGCGCTTGTCCATGACCCGGCCGGTGAACTCGTCGACGATCTCGACGCGGCCAGCGCGGACGATGTAGTCGACGTCCCGCTCGAGGAGGGTCTCGGCGTGGAGGGCGCAGTGGACGGCGGCCAGGATCATTTCGTTTTCCGGGGCGAAAAGGTTGCCGCAGCCGAGCAGGCGCTCGATCCTGCCGATGCCGCCGTCCGTGGGGAAGACGTTGGCGTTCTCCGCGTCGGTCTCGTAGTCCTTCCCCCGTTCGAGGCCGCGGACGACCGCGGCCAGGCGGCCGGCGTCGGCGCCGGGCGCTCCGGCGTTCCCCGCGATGACGAGCGGGATGCGGGCTTCGTCGATGAGGATGGAATCGGCCTCGTCGACGAGGGCCGCGTCGAACGGCCGGTGGACGAGCTCCGCGGGCTCATGGGCGAGGCGGTCACGGAGGTAGTCGAAACCGGCCTCCTTGGCCGTGGCATAGACGACGCCGCAAGCATAGGCGGATCTCTTCGCCGGCATATCCAAGCCCTCCTGGACGACGCCGACGGAAAGACCCAGCAGGCGGTAGATCGGCCCCATCCAGGCCGCATCGCGGCGGGCCAGGTAATCGTTGAAAGTCAGGATGTGGACGGCCCGGCCGGAGTGGGCGAAAAGCGAGGCCGGAAAGACGGCGGCCAGGGTCTTGCCCTCCCCCGTCGGCAGTTCGGCGATCTTGCCGTCGGCCATGGCCAGACCGGCGATCAACTGGACGTCGTGGACGGCGAGGCCTGTCGTACGGCGGGCGGCCTCATCGGCGAGGGCGAAGGCCTCGACCTTCGCCGTCTCCTGGTCCTCAGTTGATACCTCGCCCTTGAGGCGCCGGCGCAGAGATACGGCCAGGCTCCCGAGCTCCTCGTCGGATTTCCGGACGAGCCCTTCCGTTTCATGGAAAGCGCGAATTTTCCGGACCGTCCGCGCGTACACCGTCAGGTCGGTTTCGACGGGAACGCCGCGGAACCGGTTGAAGGCCGTGCAAAGCCTGGCCGGGAAACCGCTCCGCAAGCCTGTCGCCGCGCCGGCTCGGGGATCTTCGTCCGTGCGACGCCCCTTGGAAAAATAGCGATGAGATATATCGATCAAGCAATTCCTCCTCTCGTTGCCTTGAATGTTTCCGCGGACGGAGTGGCGGATAAAGAGGAGGTCAGAGAGGAGGGCTTCTGAGGAGGGTCGGCCCGGCGAACCGGGATACGACGGCGCGGTCACCGTCGGACTCACCGCGCGGCCGGACCGCGAGGAGGACACCGAAAAAGAAAAGGCTGAAGACAAAGGGCAGAGGCAGGAAAAGGACCGCCACAATCAGGAAGGGGATGGCGTTCCGGGTTATCATCGTCTCTTACCCTCCATCATCTATTCTAGGCCGCTTCCGGCCGCCCGTCAACAAGAGGGGATCAAACCCGCCTTTTGCAGCAAAAGGCGGGTTTGACCCCCCCTCTTGATTTATTTAGACCGCTTGTACTCGAATACTCCGCCCGGCTGGTTGACCTCGGCGCCGGTCACCTGTCCCTTGGCGTCCTCCAGGAACCTGACCCGGACGACCTTGGCTACTTTCAGGGAGAACTCGCCGCCGACCTCGGGCAAGAGGTCGTAAACCGGTTGTCCCGGAATGAACAGCGTCAGCGTATCCCCCTTCAGGCTGACCGTCACGGTCTGGGACGCCAGAATGTACGATCCCACCAGCGTCTTGAGGTAGGCCGGGTCGGACAGGCGTGCTTCCGGCTTTTTAGCGAAATAAATGTCGTCGACCGACGGCTCGAACGGCATGGCCACACCGACCACGTTCCCGTTGACGTCGGTCCGGAAGGTCAGCTTCATGTCCTCGAACGTCGGGTCCTCGGACTTGCCGCCGCTGAACGTCTCATAATGCCAGTGAGCGAGCGGGGTCGCGATGCCGTTATAGGTGAAACCGAGCTGGCTCCCCTTGAGCGTGACCTTGAGGTCGCCGTATCCAAGATGGGTGTAATCGCCGCCATATTCGTCGAGCTTGTGGGCCGGGGACGTTCCGGGCCGCCGGCGCGTGGCCTTTTTCTCCTCGGCCTTCTTGCCGACCGCCTCGCCCTCGGCCAGCCGCTTCGCGGCGTCGCCGATCCAATCCACGGCCTCGAGGCCCAGGATGCGGTCGGCCGCCGTCCGGATGAGGAGTTCTGACAGGCCGGTCCCGTTCTTGTTCGTCAGGACGACGAAGCCGAGCCCGTCGTTCGGCAGGAGGCTGACCATGGCCGAGAAGCCGTCGATGTTTCCGCCGTGGTGGACGCGCCCATGCCCCCGGTAATTATCGACCATCCAGCCCAGGGCGTAGTCGGGCGCCGTGATGTCGGGCCGCGTCGAAACGCCGCCCGTCGTCATGTACGGCGTGTGCAGGTCGGCCAGCGTGTTGGCGCCGATGACCTGCTTGTCCCCGTATTTCCCGCCGTTGATGTGGACGGTGACCCAGCGGCTCATCTCGTTCGCGGTCGAGTTGATGGACCCGGCGGGACCGACGAGGGAGATGTCGCGGAAGGGGATCTTCACGACCTTGCCGTCGCGCTCGTCGTAGGGCAGGGCGAAATCCTTGTCCTTTTGGGATTCGGCGACGGAGAAGTTACTTCGGCTCATGCCCAGGGGGTCGAAGACGAGCGTCCGCACGGAGTCTTCCCAGCTCTTCCCCGTCAGCGTCTCGACGAGATAGCCCGCCGTGAGGAACATCATGTTGTTGTACTGCCACTTTTCCCGGAGATCGGCCGTCGGCGGCAGGTAGGCCAGACGGCGGACGAGATCCTCCCGGGTCGCGGTGCGGTTGTTGTACCAGACAAGGTCGTGACGCGGCAGCCCCGAGCGATGGGTGACGAGGTCGCGCGGCGTCAGGCGCTCGCCGGCTTGGGCGTCGTAGAGGCGGAACCACGGGATATAATTGCGCACGGGTTTGTCCCACTCGACTCGGCCCTGGTCGACGAGAGTCCCGAGCGTGAAGGCCGTGAAGGCTTTGGTCGACGAGCCGATGGCCATGAGGGTATCGGCCGTCATGGGCAGCTTGCCGTCCACGTCCCGGAACCCGAAGCCCTTGGAGAAGATGATCTCCTTGTCCTTGACGATGGCGATGGCCGCGCCGGGGACCTTGAGCAGGGCCAGACCCTTGGCGACGGTCTCGTCGAAGCCCTCGAGCGCTTTCTTCGCCTTCGCGACGGGTTCAGCGGCGCGGGCAAGCTCGAAGGGGAAGGTCCCGCCGCCCTGGCTGAACTTGCCCGTGATCTTGGCCCCGTCGGCGCTCATCTGCCCCTTGAACGTCGGGTCGCCCGGGATGCCGGAGATGGCGAAAGCGACGTCCATCCCCTCGGCCTTGATGCCGGCGAGAAGCAGGTCCTTGGCGCCCTGGACCGGAATGGAGATGTCCCCTTTCCACGTGCCGTCGGCCTGTTTGACGAAATCGAGGTTTACTTCGAGCTTCGAGCCGGGAACGTCGATCGTCCCTTCCCAGTGACCGGCGAGGTCCTGGGGCGGCGCGGCCGGAGCCTGTCCCGAGGCGATGAACGCGAAGAAAACAAATAGAATAAACGGGATATCGAGGCGTTTTCTCATCTCATTCTCCTTTCCGATCCCTGAAGGAGGCAGGCTAGCATATCGGGGCGGGGGCCGCAACCCGGAATATGAGGGGGGCAGAGGGAAGAAATCAGGCCGGCCGGCGTCAAAAAGAAGACCGGTGAAGTATCATGTCCCGTTTGCTGATGCCGAGACGGACGCCCTCCTCGAACGAGGGTGAGGAATGTTTTTCCAAAAGGTGGACGAAGATGAGAAAACGAACGATCCTGTTGCTGACCCTGATACTCGCGCTGACCTGGGCCTGCGGCAAGTCGGGAAGCGGGGATCCCGCCGCTAAGGCAGCGGCCAACGGACAGACCCCCGCGGGGAAGCCGGCCGGCAAGCCCTCTCCCGGGGCGAAAGGGCCCGGCGGCGAACCCCAGCTCGAAGCCCTGCCCGTGAACGTCGAGACCGTCAGCCGCCAGAGCCTGAACGCCTATCTCGTCCTCAACGGCATCGTCGAGCCGGAACGGAAAGTCGAGGTTTTCTCGCGCCTATCGGCCTACGTCAAGCAGATCGTCAAGGAGGAAGGCGCCTACGTCAAGGAAAACGACGTGCTGGCCGTCCTCGACGACACGGAGATCCGGATCAGCCACGAGCAGGCCCGGATCGCCCTGGAGCAGGCCAAGCTCACCCTGGACGAAGCCGAGAAGAATCTGACCCGCAGCCAGGAACTCTTCAAGAAGGAGCTCATTTCGGAGCAGGAATACCAGACCGCGGAGGCCGCCAACATGCAGCGCCGCCTCGATTACCAGAACCGGGAGCAGGTCTCCAAGGACCTCGAGCTCCAGCTGAACTGGACGAAGATCCGGTCCCTCGCCGAGGGCTTCGTCACCGAGCGCCTGATCGAGGTCGGCGGCCGGGTCACCAGCAACCAGAAGGTCTACACGATCGAGGACTTCAAGCCCCTGCTCATCCGCGTCTTCGTGCCCACGAGCGACGCCCTCAAGCTCAAGACGGGCCTGCCCGCGGTCGTCTCGACGGAGATCATCAAGGGCGAGGCCTTCAAGGGAACGGTGACCCTGATCAACCCGCGGATCGACGTCCAGACCGGGACGATCAAGGTCACCATCGAGGCGTATGACGACACCCTCCGGCTGAAGCCGGGCATGTTCGTCGAGGTCCGCATCGCCACCGGCAAGAAGGACAACGTCCTGGTCATCCCGCGCAAGGCCATCCTCTACAAGCAGGGCAAGACCTACGTCTTCGTCCTCAAGGACAACCTGGCCGGCCAGCGGGAGATCACCCTCGGCCTGACCGAGGAAGACCTGGCCGAGGTCGCGTCGGGCATCGCCGAGAGCGACGTCATCGTCTCGGTCGGCGTCGAGAACCTCAAGGACGGCCAGCCCGTCACCGTGCTTAAATGAAACTCGTCAAGTTCTCCATCAACCGGCCGGTCTCGGTCTTCATGTTCACCGTGGCCGCGGTCATCTTCGGCATGATCTCTTATTCGCGGCTGAGCCTCAATCTCTTGCCCAAGATCTCCTACCCCACCCTGACCGTCAAGACGGATTACCCGGGCACGGCCCCTTCGGAGATCGAGAACATCATCTCCAAACCCATCGAGGAGAGCTGCGGCGTCGTCGACAACGTCATGCGCATCTCCTCGGTTTCGCGGGCCGAGCTGTCCGAGGTCACGATCGAGTTCGCCTGGC
>Ga0315291_10009535_pt1 | contig 11902 bp, 5 predicted proteins | sample YL17G12_20_MG_FD_203070 | JGI IMG/M metagenome (GOLD analysis project Ga0315291, IMG submission 203070) | Sediment microbial communities from Yellowstone Lake, YNP, Wyoming, USA - YL17G12_20 | ecosystem: Environmental > Aquatic > Freshwater > Lake > Sediment | place: USA: Wyoming | collected...
TCCCTGAGGTTACGCGCAATTGCCTCCGATTGCCCTCTTTCCTCGGCGCCGATTCCAGGAAAGGCCCCGGGAGTGTCTATGAAACTCACAATCGGACACCTGAACTTGCCGGCCATAAGCATCAGCCGTAGGGCCTTCCGGTAACCTTCCGGGTGGGGCATACCAAAGTTCCTGAAGAGATTCTCCTTGGTGTTTCTCCCCTTCTGTTGCCCCAAGACCATGACTGGTCTTCCGTCTATCTCGGCCGGGCCTCCGATTACGGCCTTGTCATCCGCGAAATTTCTGTCTCCGTGAAGCTCCAGGAAATGCGAGCACATGACCTCGATGTAGTCAAGCGCATACGGACGTCTTGGATGTCTTGCAAGCTGGACCTTCTGCCAGCTGGAGAGCCCCGAGTATATTTCGCTCTTCAGCTTGGTGAGTCGCCGCTCCAGCCTCCTCAATTCCTCGGAGAATTCTATGTTCTCCTCGGCACCGAAGTCCTTCAAATCCTGTATACGTCGCTCCAGCTCTACTATGGGCTTCTCGAAATCAAGCCACGTTCCGTCCGTGCTCATCAGATCGGTTACCTCTGATTGATCGACGAAGACCATTGCGCCATGTCGGGAACGTCCGGAACTCCTCTCTGCGGCCACCCTATTTTAACTCCTTCGGGGCCTATAAGTTCCCCTAATGCGTGAAGGAGCAAGTCGTCAGCGCTAACTTTTACCGAACGGACTCTGACTCTGACAGGCGCACTTTCCTCTCGAGGCACGACGAGGATGACTTCGCATTCACCTGGGAAGCTCAGGAGTATTTCTCTGACCCTCGTGGCGAGCTCGGGCAGGCAAGACGGAAGCCGAATCTCGAGCCTCGGGATATCTCTTCCAGAGCCGGAAGCCTCTTCCCCGGTCGCGTTCAAACGAGTGCACTCGCCCAGGTCCTCGGATAAGGCTCCTTCGCCTTCCGTATCTTCCGAAGCTAAACAAGAGTCGGCAGGTGAGTACGAGGAAGCGGCAAGCGGGCGGGAGGCGTCAGATGATGCCGACGCGTCAGAAGCGTCCTTGAACTCTTCGACTTCCTGAGCAATGAGTTTTGTCTCTTCTTCCTTGCTGCTGGTTCTTCCTTTGACAACCAAAATGGAATCCACGCAAATGTCTCTTCTGGCTTTTTCGTAAAGGTCAGAAAACACGACGCACTCAACCGAACCGGAGAAATCCTCGAGTGTGATGAAGGCCATCGGTTTCTTGTTTTTTCCAACGATTGTCTTGCTTGACGACACCACACCGACAACCTTTACGTTCGTTCCCTCCGAGAGGTCAGAAAGTTTCGCTATCTCGAACGAAGCAATCTCCCTGACCCTGTCCCTGAAAGGAGCAAGCGGATGATCCGAAAGATAGAAGCCGAGCATTTCCTTTTCTCTGGCCAGCAGTATACTGCGAGACCAAGGGCTTACCTCGGGCAGCTCTTCACCGGCGAACTCGTGTCCGCGCGAATCAAAAAAAGAGACCTGGCCGTTGGCTTTCTCCTTTTGCTTCTTCTGGCCTGTTCCATAAGCCTTAACTAGAGCGCTCAGAAGCTGCGCTCTGTGGCCGGGCAGATTGTCGCAGGCCCCCGCGCATATTAGGCTTTCAAGCACCCGCTTGTTGACCAGACGCAGGTCGACTCTCCTACAGAGGTCAAACACGCTCTTGAATCTTCCACCGCTTTCCCGCGCTTGGACTATCGACCTTATGGCTCCAGAACCTACGTTGCGTATCGCACCCAGTCCGAAACGAATTCCCGCAGGAGCGACGGCGAACTCCCCCCGGCTCTCACAAATGTCAGGCCCCAGCACCTTGATTCCCATCCTTCGGCATTCCTCGATCAGAATCGCCACGCGTTCGGTGCGATCCACTTCGCTGCTGAGGGACGCGGCCATGAACTCCTTAGGATAGTGGGCCTTCAGGTAGGCGGTGTGATAGGAAATCATGGCGTATGCCGTGCTGTGAGACTTGTTAAATCCGTAACCTGCAAAGTTAGCCATCAGATCGAAAATGCGTTCAGCCATGCTTCTGTTTATTGCATTCTTCTTCGCACCATCGACGAAGGCCTCTCTCTGAGCGTCCATCTCGTCAACCATCTTTTTGCCCATAGCTCTTCTCAATATGTCGGCCTGCCCAAGAGGAAAACCTGCAAGTGTGTGAGCAATCTCGAGAACCTGCTCTTGATAGAGTATGACCCCGTGGGTATCCTTGAGGATTGGCTCGAGAAGAGGATGCTCGTACGTTATCTTCTTCTGCCCATTCTTGCAGAGGATGTAGTCCTTCACCATCTCTCCCTGAAGCGGGCCGGGTCTATGCAGTGCATTGACTGCTATGACGTCCTCGATACACGTTGGCTTGATTTTTCTCAACAGGTCTCTCATGCCCGCGCTTTCCACCTGGAAAACCCCCACGGTCTGGGCTTTCTTCAAGAGTTTGAAAGTCTCCTTATCGTCAAGAGGGATCTCTTCCAGCGAGAACTTTCTTCCGCCACTCTGCTTGACCATGTCCACTGTTTTCTCGATGACGGTAAGGGTTCTCAATCCCAGAAAGTCCATCTTGAGGAGGCCGATTCTTTCGATTGATTTCATGTCGAACTGGGTAGTTACGACGTCTTCGGCGGACTTGAAAAGTGGCACGTAGTCTGTGAGTTTCCCTGGTGCAATCAGAACGCCGGCGGCATGAGTTGAAGCATGCCTCGCAAGTCCCTCAAGGGTCGAAGCACACCTTATTAGCTTCTCGTACGTGCTATCAGAGGTTGAAAGTTGCTTGAGTTCCGGGATAGTTCCGAGAGCCTTCTCCAGCGTCATGTTGGGCTCATTGGGTATCAATTTGGCAAGCCGATCAACTTCACCATAAGAAACGCCCAGTGCCCTTCCCACGTCTCTGACGACCGCGCGGGCTGCCATGGTTCCGAAAGTGATTATCTGAGTGACGTTTTCCTTGCCGTATTTCTCAATAACGTATTTTATGATCTCGTCCCTTCGCTCGTACCCGAAATCAACGTCTATGTCTGGCATGCTGATTCGCTCCGGATTGAGGAATCTCTCGAATAGAAGCCCGAACTTGAGCGGATCAACGTCCGTTATCTTCAGACAGTACGAAACGAGACTTCCTGCCGCCGAACCTCTGCCAGGACCAACGGGTATTGCCATCTCTCTTGCTTTCTGAATGAAATCCCTCACGACGAGGAGATACTCGGCAAAGCCCATCTTGCATATAGTTCCTATCTCGTATTCAAAACGCCGCGCGATGTCCTCTGTTATCTCGGGATATCTCTCACGGAGACCCTGCTCGGCTAAAGTGCGGAGATGGTGCTCGGCGCTGAGGCAGCCGTCAGGAAGAGGAAAGTGCGGAAGGTACATTTTCCCAAATTCCAGAACGACGCTGCATTTTTCTGCAATCTCGATGCTGTTGACGCATGCCTCCGGGATGTCTCTGAACAACTGCATCATTTCCTGCGGAGACTTGAAGTAGACCTGATCGGTATCGAAACGCAGCCGGTCAGCATCGTCCACGCATTTACCTGTCTGAATGCAGAGGAGAACATCGTGGGCCTCGCTGTCTTCTCTCCTCAGATAATGACAATCGTTCGTTGCTACGACGGGTATGCCGGCTCGTTTACTCACTTCCAGAAGCCTCGGAAGAACGAGGAGCTCGTCTTGCAGCCCGTGGTTCTGGATCTCCAGGAAGAAGTTGCCCTTGCCAAAGACTTCAAGGAACTCCCCAGCTACCTTCACGGCAGCATCAATGCTCCCGCTTGCGGCAACGCGCGCAACCTCCCCGCTAAGGCATCCGCTCAAAGCCAGCAGGCCGGACGAGTATCTGCGGAGGATTTCCTTGTCGACTCTCGGAGTGTAGTAGAAGCCCTCAAGGTAGCCTATCGAAACGAGATTCAGAAGATTCTTGTAGCCTTCGTTGCTTGCGGCGAGGAGAAGCAGATGGTGAGTCCGGGAAACGGCGTCCTTGTTCTTTTCCGTACGATTCCTGCAGACGTAAACCTCGCAGCCCAACAAAGGCTTGATGCCCGCACGAGTTGCCTTATCGTAGAACTCTATTGCGCCAAACATGTTTCCATGATCGGTAATGGCAAGGGCGGGCATCTTGAAGGCCTTGGCGGCATTCACCAGATCTCCGATTCTGCAGGCGCCGTCAAGCAGACTGTACTCGGTATGATTGTGAAGATGGACAAACTGGCAGTGTTCCAAAGAAATCACCTTGCGACGCGGAAGCTCGTCTCGGCCAGACTCGCGTTCCCCGCCCTGTCCTTGACTTCGAAGACCACGGTGTGCTCCCCTTCGGCGAGAGGTTCGCTATACACTACGCTCAGTCGAGAGAATCTGGGGTCCCACTCGCTCAGGACCCTCTTGCCGTCAATTGATACACTCATCCCCTGCCACCCCAATCCCGAGCCAACGTCCCTGACAAGGGCATAGATTGTAGGAGTAACGGAGCGAATCACACGACCCCTGCGAGGACGCGGAATGGAAATGGACGGAGGCGCCTCGTCTTTGACAAGTGCAAACTCGGAGAACGCCCTCACGTTCGCCCCAACGGTCTCGTTCAGGCTGTCTACAATCGCGCCGACGTAGCTCCAGTTCTTCCCGGAATCTCTTCGATAAAGACCGACTCTATCAGCAACCGGCACATCGCTGTCACATCTTATGACCACGGTACCCTTTTTGTCAAAGACTACGTCAGCCGGTGCCAAAGAAAAAATGTCGCTCGAGAACCTGAGGCCTCGAGTGAGAGTTTCCCGAGCTTTACTCTCTATGCTGACATATACGTCCTGGTAAAAAGTCTCTGGTTCATAGATAAAACCCGCCCCCCCGTCCGGCCTCCAGATGCTCCCCTGCCACCCCTTTCTGGCCGTACGCACGGCGAGCGGCCTTGAAGCAATGACTGTCCTGGAACCCCCAATCTCCGTGACGCAAGTTACGGTCGCAGCATCCGACAGGATCGGCCGCAACTTGTATTTGGCAGTGAAAAGACCGCCCGGCTCTTCGATCACGTCAAGCCACAGCGTGTCGCCGGCTACTACGCCAATCCTGGGCCTCAGGAAATGTGGAAACATCTTGGCGAGGATTTCCACGTAGTCTCTATTGAGCACAAGATCAAGACGCGCAGACGCGTCGCGCAGAGCTTCACGACCCAGTAACGCCTTTGTGAACGGTCTTGAGACCGCACCTTGGCTGTCTTTCGCCCAGACCCTAAAGACTCCCTTGAGCTCACTCACGTCCTCTTGGGCCAGCGATGATGGAAGTTGAAGCTCAGCAGAGTAGAACGCTCTGACCCCAGGTAGTTCACCTCGCTCTTCCCTTCTGAGCGCAACCATTGAGAACCTTCCGTCGGTTGTCCCCAGGAGATAATCCATCGACACGCTGCTTAAGTCGTTCTCGGGATCCTCGACATCAGCCTCGACCAGCAGCGAGGGCCCCCGCCTGAGAAGCGCAACTGACCGTACCACCGGTTTTCTGTTGGCGACAAAGCTCAAGACGGCCGTGCTCGTGTTTCCTCTGACATCGCCGGCCTGAATACGCAGCGTGTGCGGACCCGACAGACCAAGAAGGCCGGTGTCCACAGCTCCTGCCCCGGGTTCTAGCCTACTCAGAAGTCTGAGTTTGCTTCCTTCGAACCGGCAGAGATTGAGCGTGTACACTTCTCCCCTCTTTGCGAGCCCGTAATCATAAGCCAGTTCGACTTCGTGCGTACGTGACGACTCTATCTCGTCGAATCTGCTTTGAAAAAGAAGCGAATCATCAAGGAACAACTTGAGCTCGTATACAGAGAGTCTGTTACTTGCTTTTTCCGTTCTATCAAAGACCGAAACTGAGACGATAAAGACCCCGGCCACCTCAGGAACCGCCGAGGTTCGGTATGTCTCGCTTTCGCGGGAACGTCTCAGAGGCAGGACGCGCGGAGAGTTCTTGCCGTCTATCTCGCAGCCCGGATCCGCGGGCGTGAGTTTCACAAACCTGAACGTGGGAGAAACGTGCTCTTCCAAAGGAAAAACACTCAGTAGAGGATTGAAAGCCACTTCACCGCGTCTCAGCTCAAAATGAAGATGAGGCCCGAATGAGAACCCGCTGTTGCCGGAATAGCCTATTGTTTCACCCGATACGACTGGAATCTGAAACGGTAGCGGGAAGACGTCTGTCTCGTAGTTTTCCCTTTCGAGCTGCTTCGGGAGCACAAATGATTCTATCCTGTCGGAGAATCTATCGAGATGAGCGTAAGAGGCGAGCAAACCGTTGTCCAGGAGAAGGTCTATGGCCTTACCATAGCCACCGCCGGAGACGCGCACTCTGTACACGTAACCGGAGCGAACGGCAGCCACGGGCATTCCTACCTCACCGTTCGTAGAAAGGTCGATCCCAGCGTGAAAGTGGCCGCTCCTGTACTCGGAGAACGTCGACGTGATAGCGCCAACAGATTGTAGAGGAAACTGAAACCCGCTGCTGGCAGAGTCTGGCTCAGCCGCGCTGATGGAAAGGGGATGCGAGGAAAGGAACAAGGTCATGATGAACAGTCGAAGGCACAAGGTCATGATGAACAATAAGAGGTTCCCGATCTTCATTTCCAGTGGTCCGATTCCGTTGTCACGGCTGTCACGGCAAACCGATTCGTCTACTACGCACAGATACTACGCACAGAGTTTTTTCCTTCCCGGCAGAGTGAGAAACTAGCACCGCCAGCGAACGTCTGTCAAGATGCACACAAACTTCCTTGGTGATGCGTTGATCCAGAGGGTAGCATCACTGTAAAGTACGACCTCATCACATTGCTTGCGAAGAACGGTCCGAGCTCCAGAGGGCTCGCATTTTGCAAAGCACAAATGCAAGTCGCTATCACATGACTCACTGGATCGAACAATTACCGGAGCACACGGCTCCACGTTTCGCGTCCCCCCTGTTCGAATCCCGTTTGGTTCCAACCGCATGCGAGCTTCTCTTTCCGTTGTCTCGTCACTGATGTGTCAATGGTACGCTTCTTGCGCTTTCCCCACACGTTCGCTGGCTAGCCTGCATGAGGTCTAGCGCTTCAGGCGGGTAGAACCATAGCTCTGGAGACGAGCAGTACGAGGATCGGTTTTCTAACAAAGGAGGTAGGTCCAGATGCTCACAAAGCGATCCATGCTCATCGTTCTTGCTCTGCTTCTTGCACCTTTCGTACTGACAGGGTGTGGCAATGACAAGACAACCAGCCCGATTATCGAGACCCCTGACACGGTGCCCCCGGCCGCGCCGGCTACCCGTGTGTCCAGGAGTGATTACGGGTTTGCAACCGTCATGTGGCAGAGAAATACCGAAGCTGATCTGGCCGGGTACTACGTTTACCAGTATAACCCGACCCCGGACAGCGAGAAAAGCTATCAGCGTTTAAACACCCAGACCTACACCGGCACTGGGTACAAAGTAGAAGGGTTGACCCCGGGAATGACCTATTACTTCAAGATCACGGCTGTGGATAGGTCAGGTAACGAGAGTGCCTACTCTGCGACTCTTCCGCTCACCGTCATGTCCCGTGCTGCCGGTGGAAACGACGACGCCACAAGGGACGAGTACCTGGAATAGCTCCCCACTCTATCCCTTAGGGATAGGTGAATGGCGAAGAAGAAAGGAGGGTCCGTTGACCCTCCTTATCTTTTTGGGCGTCTCTCAGCAGAGCTACTGCAAAGCCACTGCCGGTCCGGCTGGCAGCGATTGCCCCGCGGTTCTTCTTTCAGCTCGGCTGCGTACTTTGACTCGTTGCCAATGCCGATCCAACCAGTGAGATTACCTCGCGACGATCCACCGCGAGCCGGAACGAAAGCAATCACTCACTGCTTGAAAAACACTAACTTACCGCTGGCCTTCAAGCCGTCCACGTCCGCCCTGTAAAGGTACACGCCTGAAGCCAACTTTCGCGAGTATTGATTCCCGCCGTCCCACAGCAGGGTCAGCGTACGACCTTCTCCGCGTGCGTGAAGCAGGGCCACCTGCCTACCGGTCACGTCGTAAAGCAGTATTCTGCCCCTTTCCCCGCTTCCCACTCTATCCCCCTTGACCACGCATTCGAAAGTAACGGTTCCGACAAAGGGATTGGGAAACGCACTCACTGCTAGACCCGGCCTTTCCTCAGGCAAAGGCGAGGAGACTCTGGAGCCGGAGTTCCCGCTCCTCAGCGCATCGTGTCTGTACATCGGCCATGGCATCAGACTGTCCGCCGCCTGTGAACCTGCAACTTCCCAGAAGTGGAGCTTCGTGTCGTCGGACCCCACGGCCAGCTCCAGCACACCGTCTTCGTCGAAATCCCATATACAAGGCGATGACTTGACGGCTCCGCCCGTGCTGCGCGGCCATCCTGCGAAAGGCGCGCCGGAAGAGGACCAAATGTGAAGGTCCCTGTCGTCCGAGCCAACCGCGACCTCACACTTGCCGTCCGAGTCAAGGTCGACAAGTGAGGGGGATGACGCAACGGGCCCGGCAGTCAAGACCGGCCAGCCAAGCAGAGGCTGACCGTCCAATTTCCACGCATACACGCGTCCGCTGGACGTTCCGCCTACTACTTCGGGCAGGCGATCGCCGTCAACATCACCAAGCGCGAGCGATCTGCTCAACGAGCCTGAGGCAGTCTGTGGCCAGCCCCCAAGCAGCGTACCGTCGTCATCGATTGCGTACACCTTTCCGTCCGAACCTCCAACAAAAACCTCGCTGCGACCGTCCCCTTCCACGTCCACGGCGGCGCACGAGCGAAGAAGACCGGAGCCGACTGTTACCGGCCAACCCCCCAGGTAGCCGCCATCGGCCTTCAGCGCATGAAGCCTTGAGTCAGAAGTAGCAACCAGAATCACAGCCGTAGTGTCCTCTCCCATGAAGGCAAAGCAGGGTTCGGAAGTGACGGAGCCGGTGAGCTTCACCGGCCAGCCCGGCTCAGACGAGCCGTTGCCGGATAGAACGTGCACGGTCGAATCAGCACAACCACACACTAGTTCAAGGACACCTTCGCCGTTCAAGTCGCACACCATCGGACCCGACACTACTGCCGCGCCGAGGTTCTGCGGCCAGCCCGCCACGACACTTCCTGAGACATTCCAGGCATAAACGTTTCCCGAACTCGAGCCCACCACAAGCTCCTGCCCTCCGTCCCCGTCTATGTCGCCGGCGCCAGGCGACGTGGGAGAACCCAACCCGCACTTAGGCCACCCACCAGCCACTTCGCCCCCAGATTCATAGACGTAGAGACACCCGTCAACACTGGTCACAACAATGTACTTCCCGAGACCGCTCTTCATCGGCAGAGGAGACCCCACGACTTCACCTTGGGTGCGTGCCTGCCAGTTCCCGCTGCCGAGGCTCAGGGCAGCGTAGGCGTCAATCCTCCCCGCCCCCAACTGTCCCGAAAAGCCGGGGTTGAGCGCATCAATCGGGTCGCAGGTTGAAGAGATAATGTTCAACACGTCGGTCCTGGTGAGCAAAGGGTTCTTCGAAAGGAGCAGTGCGGACAGCGCCGAGACAAACGGGGCAGCCATCGAAGTGCCGCTGTAATAGGCATAGGCGTGCTCCCCGGTACTCAACTTGTAGTAGGTGCTCGCGATTGTGTCGCCGGGCGCACAAAAGCTAATCCACCTCCCAAAGTTGCTGTAGTAGGGCTTCATGTCTCTTGAGTTCGTGGCAGCCACGGCAAAACAGTCGCCCCTTGAACCCAGATAGTTGTAAGCCGTTGACGACGTGTGATCATTTCCGGCAGATACAACTACGATCGCACCCCGTGCTATCGCCGTGTCGACTGCCACGTCAAGACCGCCCGAGTTGTCGTTGGCCCAGCTACAGTTAATGATTCTGGCACCGTTTCTGGCGGCGTACAGAACGGCCTCGGCGCAGAAATCCATTCGCACTACGCCGGCGGGTTTCCCTGTCCCGTCATACGCGCACCAACCGGCACGCACTGGCATTATCTTGCACCTGTTGGCAAGACCGGCGACGCCAATACTGTTACCGGTGAGGGCAGCCGCAATCCCGGCCACGTGCGTTCCATGACCGAAAAAGTCAGAGGGGTCGTTGTCGGGCGTTTCTACGTCCTCCCCGGCATAACCCGAGACTCCCGTAACAAAATCCCAGCCTCTTATGTCATCGACAAAACCGTTGCCGTCATCGTCCGCGCCAGTCGTTCCGTAGAACTCCGTCCAGTTCGTCCGGATGTTGCCGCCGGTGAATGGCGGAGCCCCTCCCAGGTCCGGATGCGACCAGTCAACCCCGGTGTCCACGATTGCCACCACGATGGACGAATCGCCTCTCTCCACGTCCCAGGCCTCGGGTGCGTTTACGTCGTGGTCGCGAACCTGGTTCAGACCCCACTGAATTCCGAAATAGAAATCGTCCGGGTAGTAGTTCACTGGATGAACCCCGACGGGCTCCACTCTCGCTATACCACGAGCCTGCTTGAGTTCATTCATCAACGATTCGAGGTCAACCTCTTCGGGAAATATAAGCCTGAGAAAGCTGCACGTCCCTCCCGCGTTCTTCTCGCAGTCCCACCGGAAAAGTCTCTCGGCGCGAAGCAGGCCGTGCGCCCGGAGCAGTTCGTCCACCTCAAGATCAGACGTGCGGAGTCTTCCGTTGTCGTCGAATGCTGATTCGATATCCTGAGCGAGCTGGATGACCAGAACTCCTCTCACGAAAGACGTTCCAGGCCGCGAGGAAACACTCGTCGCATGCAGTTTCATATAGGAGTTGCCGTCCGACGGCGAGGACCCCAGGTCAATCGAGGTCAGATCTTCAAAAGGCGGTGGAGCAGGCTGGCCCAGGCAGCGATCTACGTCCATTCCGACACAGACCAAGAACAACCCCGCCACGAGCAGCATGCTGCCGCACGAGAGTTGCGCTTTCTTGAACCAGGAACGGCCCAAAAAGAGAAAGGCTTTCATCATCTAGTTTCCTCCTGCTCCTATCATCAAGCAATTGCGCGAGAAGAGTCCTTAGGCCCAGTATATCAGTTAGCCGCGTCGTGTCAAACTGCGTTACTTCGCGAAACGCCGCTTACCAAAAGCCAGTTTGGCACAATTGTCTTGACGCTACCTACTTCGCGCCGTAGCTTAACGGCGCCTCGGTGCTTTTGCTTGACAGTCCGCCCGGGTTGCCTACACTTGCTCGGGCGAAACGGTAGTCGATGCCTTCGGAAGCGCGAGCTCGATTCGTCATCGGGGATTAGTACATCAAGGAGAAGTATGCAGGAGAACGAAAAGGAGAGATTGAAAATACTTCTGGTCAGACACGCCCTTTCTTTCGGAGACTTCGTTCTCTCGTCGGGAAAGAAAAGTCGGTATTACCTGGACGTGCGAAAGGTCAGCATGCTTCCGGAAGGCGCTTTCCTTCTCGCGAAGATTCTTCTTTCAATGCTGGGCGAAGGAGGGGTCCAGGCGCTCGGAGGACCTACCATCGGCGCGGATCCCATTGCCGGGGCGGTTTCCGCCATTAGCTTCCTCGAAGGGAGACAAATGCCCACCTTCCTCGTCAGAAAGGAAGTGAAGGCTCACGGAACGGCCAGACCGATCGAGGGAAATCTGGAGAAGGGATGGAAGGTAGCGATCCTGGACGACGTGGTCACAACGGCGGGCTCGATTCTCTCTGCAGCGCACGCCGTGGAAAAAGCCGGCTGCGAGGTCGTACGCACTCTGGCGGTCGTTGATAGAGAAGAAGGAGGCGCAGAAGAGATAAGACGTGCGGGCTATCGTTTCGACGCCATCCTCAAGGTCTCCGAGATTCTGAGCGCCGGCGCCGGCTCGGCGGGGAATCTGCCGTGACGCGCCGGAGCAGTAACGTGGCAAGGCTCGATCGCAAAAACCCTTTTCTTCGAACCTCAGTTCCCCTTTTGTGGTAGAATGATACTGGAAGACCGGCCGGGTTCAGAACGAAGGAAGA
>Ga0315291_10009537_pt1 | contig 11902 bp, 21 predicted proteins | sample YL17G12_20_MG_FD_203070 | JGI IMG/M metagenome (GOLD analysis project Ga0315291, IMG submission 203070) | Sediment microbial communities from Yellowstone Lake, YNP, Wyoming, USA - YL17G12_20 | ecosystem: Environmental > Aquatic > Freshwater > Lake > Sediment | place: USA: Wyoming | collected...
CAATATTAAAAAATAAAGAAGACTACGACGGATTCGTTTTTAACCCTAATCAAATTAAAATTATAGAATGGATAGATAATAAATGAAATTCAACGAATACTATTTAACCGAAGACTATCATAACGATATATATTATATAGCATATACATTGTTCGACGCCCGTGAAGATATTATATCAGTCTCGATTAATAGTATAGAAGAAGCTATCCAATTAATTGTTAAAGATACTCCTCAAAATACTCAAATTGGTCACGAACCAAACGGCCTAACTTGGAACGAACTAAAAACATTCTTAGATAAAATGGCAAATATTGAATTTAAAAAGAAAATTCACTTTAAATTTCTGTATGGCAAAAACGTCGATCATAAAAAAATTAATACTCTGTAAAAGGAAAATATGAACTTTAACGAATACTATTTTAAAGAATCAATTGAAGATTGGAAAACTTTAGTCCAAACTAATCCTTATTGGAAAGCAGCTCAGAAAGTTTTAAAAACGATTGAAGATGCTGGTTATGAGGCTATTATTGTAGGTGGGGCAGTGAGAGATCTTGTTTTAGGTAAAGAATCGGATGATATAGACATTTCAACTAATTCTCCAATGGATGTTTTAGAAAAATTATTTAAAACTCATGATATCGGAAAAAATAAAGACTTTGGCGTTGTTGTAGCAGTTGTTGATGGATACGATTTTGAAATTGCTCATTATAGATCTGACTCTTATTCAGATCCTGAAAAAGGTAAAGGCGCAGATAAAGTGGAATTAGTAAGCTCGTATAAAGGGGATGCTTCCCGTCGTGATCTCACAATTAATCAACTTGGAATTAATGCTTCTGGTCAAATTATAGATCATTTCGGCGGATTAAAAGATTTAGAAAATAAAGTTGTTACAACCGTTGGAGATCCTAATTTAAGATTTAAAGAAGATCAAGTTCGTCAGTTAAGATCCGTGCGTTTTTCTTCTCGATTTGATTTTGAAATAAGTCCAGAAACAATGGCAGCTTTAAAGAAGAATGCTCCAGAGATAGCTAAAGTAGCTCCTGAACGAATAACGAAAGAATTAAGAAAAATGGCTCAAGGTACTGGAAAACAATTTGCAAGAGCTATTGAAATTATGGACGAAGTCGGACTTCTTGAAATTATTCTACCAGAAGTTGCTAAACTAAAATCATTAGAACATAACCCAGATCACCATCCCGAACAAGATAAAGAAGGAAAACATACAGTATTGGCTCATGTTATTGAAGCATTGAAGACTAACGAAGTCAAAGATGATATAATTAATTTGAGTATCCTTTTTCATGATTTAGGAAAAGCCGTAACGCATACTATGGATGATGAAGGTTTTCATAGATATTTAGGACATGCTCAAGAAGCTGATAAACTAATCGATGATGTTTGTAAAAGATTGAAATTTGATAACGATACAAAAAGAAAGATTCAGTTCGCTGCGATCAATCATATGAAAGTCCACGATCTTTTAAAAATCTCGAATAGTAAAATAGCACAGTTAATGGACGATGATGCTTTTGATATATTGGTTAAGGTTGGTGAAGCTGATGCAAGAGCAAGAGGACATTTGTTTGATAAAGAAGAATGGCAGTCTATAATAAATAAAATAGCAGAAATTGCTGAAAGATATAAAGATAAAAAAGCCAGAGACGCTATTAAGAAAGTTGTTAATGGCAAATGGATAATGGATCTTAAAGGAATAACAAAACCAGGACCAGAAGTCGGAAGAATTATAAATACAGTCATAGATTGGATTTTAGACGATCAAGTATCTCTAAATGACATAAATAAGATAGAACAATACATTAAGGAGTTATAAATGAGCTTTACAGAACAATTAGGATTACTTTTAGAGGCAAAAAAGGTTGATACCAAGAAGATTAAGGCTGAAAAACCTAAAAAGAAACCTCTTCCAATATTTGATAAGAAAAGTCCAAAGGTAATAGATAAGAAAGAACATTTCCCAATTGGAACAGAAGCCCAAGCTAAAAAGGCATTAGAACAAGTTAAGAAAATTGATAAGACTCCTAAATGGTATAAAGGTGAAGTGAAAGATCTTAAAGCAACAGTTATGAAGACCGTTAAAAAAGAATATCCTACTTTTGGTAAGAAAAAGGATAAAAAATGAAATTTACAAACTTTTACGAAGATATGGAAGCAACTCCTGGAGCAAGTAACAATGCTCTTCAAGGAAACGCATATCCTAAACAATCCGTTCTACAAACATCAGTTAATTCAAACGAACTAAAAGAACCAACTGAAACTGAAAATTTTATTAAAACTATTGAAAAAGAAACAGATATTGATAATAAAGATACTGAAACTCTTTTAGATATTATTAATAAAACAATTAATGATTGGAATAGAGAAAGAAATTATAATCCTGATGAAATAAGAACTGTACTTCGTAAAGCTATAGAAAATAAAGAAATTATTATAATTAAAGAATATGAATAAGGAGATAAAGATTATGGGAATTTTAAATGAACTTGGTGGTTTTGTTAAAGATAGAGAAGACGATGAAGATGAAAAAGTCGTTGATAGAAAAGATATAGAAGACGAAATTGGCGACGAGACTGAAAAAAACGATGAAGACGAAAAAGAAGTACCAAAAGACAAACCTTTTGAAAGTCCACTTGAAGATGAAGAAGGTCATAAAAATGTTGATATTGCTGAACTTATGAAACATTATGATAATATTCAGGAAGTTATCGATGCTGTTGATATTATTAATAGTGGTGGAAATTATGCTTTGGCTTTTGATGTTGAACGATCATTACGAGATGCAAAAAATAAAATGAAGAAACTTTTAAATGATCTTTACAAGGAAAAAGAATAATGAAACATCAGCAGTATTTAAAAGAGTGTTTAAATGAAAATGAAGATAATAAAAGATATTATATCATAGATATGGATCTTAAAAAAGTCTTCGATGTGTTTGATACAATTAATTTAGCTTTAAAGAAAAGACGACCTGATGACCTTGTTGCATATTTATCGTCTAATGATGTTGAGAAATTTTTGGCAGATATAAGAAAAGGAGCATAAAATGTTTTTAAAATATTTAAGAGAAGGCTTAGAAGCCCAAAGAATTTATGACGGGCTTATGGGAAAATATGAGACCAGATTTAAGGTTGATAAGAATACTTATGCTTTTATAGCAGAGTCCGTTGCTGGTAATTGTGATGATGATACTTCATGGAATTTAATATTTGAAAATATTATTTCTCATAGATTAACCGAAGCTGATAATGAACCTAAAGTTATTAAGGCTTTTGTAGAAGCAGTAGATCAGTGGGTTAAAGCTAAGGCTCCATTCGAGTTTCAATTCAATGGTTCACATTTTGAAGTTTTTGGTAAATTGGCAGAAGGTCTTAAGAAAAAGATTAAAAAGTATAATGTTATTGATGAAACAGCAGATCAGAAGAATGAAAGTACTGGGGAAGTTGTTCCTGGTAATATTCTTGGTACGATTAAATGGACTCAGATAGTTCAAGAGACTGTTGATCCAGAAGATCTTTTAAATCCTAAATGTGATGAATTTGAAACGAAGTATGAAGAAGTAAAAGAAATTAAAACTGCTAAAGCTAATATGACTTTTAAGAAAGATGATAAGCTTGATAAAGGTGATAAGAGTTATGATCAGAAATTCGAATCTTTTTCGGACTTCAAAAATAGAAAGTTAAATGAAGAACAATCAGAAGATGAAATTGAAGAAGCTATGGATGTTCCAACTAAACATCAAATGAAAATAGCTTTATCTACTTTTAAAATGAATCCTGCTATGGCTAGTGTTGCTGGTGGTATGAGTTTAAAAGACGCTTATTTGTTTATGAAAGATAAAGCTAAATGGAATGAAACGAAAATTCAAAGTTATATGCGTAACGCTGGTTGGGATCATAAAGAAATTCAAGATCTTATGAAGGCTATTCATATTCCGGGTATGATTGCCAAAGGTGACAATGCATCTAAATATGTTTCTGATAAAAAAGAAAACTCTGAGAATGAAAGTGCAGATAAGTATATCGAAGAGTTTTATGACGATGATGAAGATGCTTTAGCTGGTTTTGATGATAAAATCGAAGAAGTTCCTCATGAAGCTGATGATGAAGAAGATTGTTTTATTACTGATAATACTCGCGGTGGATACGATGTTAGCTGCGGTGGAAAGTTCATAAGCAATTCCAAAGAATTTGAAGAAGCTTTAGAAGCTGTTAAAACTTGGCAAGAAAAAGAAAGATATTATCCTACGATTTGGCATGTAAGTGATCATGGAAATAAAATACCAATCGATAGCGAAGGTAACGAAATTAAATAGGAGAAATATGAAAACTTATCAAAAATATCTTAATGAAAGATATAATGAACAATTAGATGAAGGAATGAAAGACTTAATTATGCCAATCATATTAGGAGCTGCTTTAGCTTCTAATGTGTTTGGTAAAGATGTCGATGTTATTCAAAAGAAAGATCAAATGATTAATAAAGCTTCTGAATTGGTAAGTAAAGGAGTTAATTCATTTCAAAAAGGTTTACAAGATATTGGTCAAAAAGGATCAACAATTCAAAAAGGCGTTCAAGATTATATCGATGAAGTTGAATCGAACTTAAAAGATGTTATGGAAAAAGTGAAAGATCAAAAGTTTGAAGTTGTTATTGATAGTTATGGCTTAATGTCAGTTCCCATTAGAGTTGATATTAAAAATAAAACAATATATCTAAAAAGTTTAGAAGGTTTAAAAGATAACCCAACTTTTAAATCGGCTATTCAAAAAGGAATATTAATTGGAGATAATATTAAAGGATTGATGAAAAAGCCTGATATTCAAACAACAAAAAAGCCAATCGATACAAGTAATATCATTTAAAACTTTCCGACATGGTATTTCGCTTAAAGAGTAGTAATTAAATTTATTACTCTTTTTTTATTTTAAATATCTTGACAAACTATATCCCATATATTATATTTTAAAAACATTAATCAAAGGGGTTTTATGGATACACTATATATTAAAAGTGGTAAGAAGTATAAGAAGTTCGGAACAACATTTGATTCGGATAGTCGATATATGACAGATGGGCTTTGGTTAATACAGTCTCATGAACATTCCAAAGAATATAATAATTTATCTTTAAGATTATGTGACTTGCCTGAAAAGGCTGAAGTTTAAAAGTATGTTAAATCATTTTTGAATAAAGAAGTCATTATTAACGCATTTAAAAAGATGGATGGTACTTATTTCCCATATGCATCGTCAACTGGTCATGAATTTGGAGAACGTAGACAAAAAAGACATTGTGAAAAATGTAATAAAGAACAAGATAAAAAAGTAAGATAATATGTACAAATATTTAATAGCTGGTGATCATTATGTTGCTGTTCCAGTTCATTCAGATTTGAATTGGAATGAATTTAATGATTATATGAGAACTCAATATAAGAAAATTCATCCTAAAGGGAAAGATATCGTATGGAAATGTGGAATATCAGGAATGGAAGTTATTAACCCACGAGTAACAACTCCAGATGATTATGCTGATTTCGGTCCATATTTCATTGGAATTAAATTATGAGGATCGAATTTTATCAAACGCCAATACTTCGGTTTAATACTATCATGTTTTTTGAATATGACAAAAAGCAAGACGAAAGATATTTTTGTGATGTTATTGACAATTTATATTACGATAAACCTTTTTCTTTCCAAAAAATGTGTGTAGAAAATATGTTAATACCTTTTGATTTATCCAAAGATTTTGAGAACGAACTTACTTTGAAAAATTGGTTGATAGATCATAAGTATGAAAAGTTATATGGTAATGAAGAGTATGAGATATTTCGGAATGGGTTGAATTATCAATGTGGATACGATATGAAGATTAACTATATACCTATGTATGCTGTATATGAAAAACTTACGTGAAAGGATAAAAAATGAATTACGAACAAATGAAAACGTCGTTGATTAAAGCTTGTGATAGCTATTATAACAAATCATTTTCGCTTATGTCCGATTCTGAATTCGATAAACTCAAAGATGAATTTACTGCCAAATATCCTGAAGATCCTTTTTTAAAAACTATAGGTTCCCCCGTTTCCGAAAACTCCCACTGGAAAAAGTTTAAACATGATATTCTAATGAGTTCATGTAATAAATGTAATATAGAATCCGAATTTACTGACTGGGCTTATAAGAACCATATTAATGAAGTAGTTATATCAGAAAAACTCGATGGTATTTCTTTAAATCTGGTTTATATAAATGGTAAATTAGAACATGCAGTTACAAGAGGAGCAGGCGACTTCGGTGAAGATATCATAAGAAATGTAGTTAGAATGCAGAATGTTAAGGAAGAACTTCCAATTCCATATACTGGATCTCTCAGAGCTGAAGTTATGATGAAAAAGGAAGACTTACGTGCAGTTAATTTCCTTCAAGAAGTTCGTGGAGAAAAGGCTTATCAAAACGTTCGTAATTCTGCTTCTGGTATTGCAACAAATGAATCAGGACAATATTCTGAATATCTTTTTCTTCAATATTATTATGCAAACGTCGATTATTATACTGGCGATAGTTTTAAAACAAAAATGGATATGTATAAGTTCATTGAAAAGGATCTTGGTTTAGAGTCATGTAAACACTTTTTCGGGAATATGGAAACTGCTAAAGTTGTATATCTCGAATATGAAAATGATATTCGGGCTAAATTGAATCACGAAATCGACGGACTTGTTATTGAAGCCAATGATTTAGAACTTCAAAAATCATTAGGATTGTTAAATGAAAATCCTCGAGGACAAATTGCATGGAAGTTTACAAGTGAGAAACAACAAACCAAAGTCAAAGATGTTGTTTTTCAGCTAGGGAATTCTGGAAGACTTACTCCAGTTTTGATAATGGAACCTGTTTTTATTTGTGGAGTAACAGTTCGTAAAGCAACTGTTCATAATTATGAAATGTTTATGAATTTTAATTTACATAAAGATGATATTGTTTTGATAGAAAGAAAAAATGATGTAATCCCGTATATTTTGAACAACTTAAGCAATCATCCGTCGAATGAACGAGGAGAAAAGTTAAAGGTTCCTTCAAAATGTCCTGCATGTGGAGAAAGCGTTAAAGTCGATGGAGTTTTCCTTATATGTGATAATCCGGAATGTTCAGGAGGAAAGCTTGGTGATTTAAATAAATGGGCCAAGAAACTTGAGTTAAAAGGTGTAGCTTCTGCAACTTTAGAGAAACTATACGAAGCTGAGTTGATTGAAGATCCTTCTGATTTATATACTTTGAAGTTTGAATCAATCGCCGGTTTACCTGGATTTGGAGAAAGTTCAGCAGAAACTATAATTCAGACTTTAAATGAGAAGAAGGAAATAACTTTTCCTGAAATGATTGCTGGATTGAACATTCCTAATTTTTCTGGTAAGACTGCTGAATTACTTGAAAAGAATGAATATGAGACTTATGAGTCTATATTAGAAGCATCCAATGAAGAATTATCATCAATTAAAGGAATTGGAATGATAACTTCAAATGATATTATTGAAGGATTGAAAAAGAAAGTTGAAGTAATTAAAAAATTGTTTAATAATGGTATAACAATTAAAAGGAGAAAAGTTATGGCAAAGAGTAATCATCCGTTAGCAGGAAAGAATGTTGTATTTACAGGGGCATTAGAAATGAAAAGGACTGAAGCTCAGGCTATGGTGGTTGGAGTTGGAGGGATATGTCCTTCGTCGATAAGTAAAGATACGGATTTTCTTGTTATAGCAGATATTGATTCAACAAGTTCAAAAGCACAAAAGGCCAGGAAATACGGAACTGTTTTGATAAACGAAGCTCAGTTCATGGCTTACTTTAATTAAGGATTAAGATGTTTAAAGAGATAAATAGTATAGATGAGTTACCTATTGAAGGTTTATATGTTTTGGTGATAAGGAACAGTAATAAAGCTCCTTGTCGTAAGTTTGTTAATACAGTGATGGAAGTATCGTCGTGGTTAGTTGATATTCCTTTTTATTTGATAGATTATAGGGTAGAATTAAAAGAGACGATACGTATTACTTATATGCCTGCGTTGTATGTATATAGGGATGGTAAGGAGTTGAATATGATAAGTGGGCATTTTTGGGGTAGTTTTCAAATTCGTGGAGAAATCGAGAGGTTTTTATGAAAAAAGAATTAGATGATAAGATATTTAAGGAGTTTCCTCAGTTTTTCAAAACAAAAGGTGATTTGCAGCGTAGTTTAATGGACTTTGGATTTGATCATGGTGATGGTTGGTTTGAGATAGTTTATAATTTAATAAAGGATATTAGTTTATTTTTATTACCTGAAGAGGAATTAGAAATACAGCAAGTTAAATCAAAGTATGGTACATTAAGATTTTATAGTTGTCCTTCATTAATAAAAGAGTATTCGTGGAGATTGTGGTTTATTCCTTATTGTTTATATAGACTAAGAAATTCGTTGCAAAAATTGGCGGATAATATTCGACACAATATATTTCATCATTATACGAGGATGGAACAGTTTTATAATTTAGTTATAGAAGCTGAAAGGAAGACTTCTATAACATGTGAAGAGTGTGGTAAACCTGGACATTTAGTATATATTCACATATGGTATTATACAGTATGTGAAGAACATGAAAAGGAGTTATTAAATGATAAAAGTTATTCCTAAGTTATGGGTCTTTACGACAGCGTGTTATATGGTAGATAAAAGAAAGCATATACCTCCTACAATAAATTTTGCTAATTTAGATAATGTAGTAGATAGTGCATATATAGCGGATTATGATCAAGAAGTTATATTTGCGTTTCAAGGAACTAAGAATAATCGAGCATGGATATCTGATTTTGATATATTACCTTTAAGAGGGGACTTGATGCCGAAAAGTGGATCTTGGGGAAGAGGTACAATTGCAGATGGATTTTATGAAGGATGGGAAGATTTTAAAGATCCAATAAGTAATTATATTAAGGAAAATTGTAAAGGGAAAAAGATATATTGTACTGGGCATTCTCGAGGAGGAGCATTAGCTACTTTATGTGCCAGACATATAGCTAAGAATTTAAAGTTACCTTGTTCGTGTGTTTCGTTTGCTTCTCCTGCGCAGGGGACAAAAGTTTATCGTGATGAGTTAGATTTGTTACCTCTTAATCATACAAGGGTAACTTATGGATATGATATAGTTCCTAAGATGCCTCCTAAGGAATTAGGATTTTATCATGGTGGTAAAGAAATTTATTTACCGAATCCTAATTGGATAGATAAGTTTAGACCTTCCAGAAGGTTTGAAGATCATCATCCTAAAAATTATCAAAAGGCTATTTTGAAATATTTTAAAGATGATGCATTGAGTTGTGAGTTTATAAATCAATATTCTTTTTAAATAAAACTTGACTTTTCATTCTGTTTAATATATTTTAAATAAACAGAATGGAGAATCCAGTGAATAAAGGCTTTTCGATAATAACAAATTTTGGATGTAATCGCAACTGTAATTATTGTATATGGCGATTACATCCATTAAAAAATTGTTTTACGACAATGGAAAGTTTTGATTGGATTAAGTTAAATAAATATATACCATTATATGATAAAATAAGTATATCTGGCGGTGGAGATCCTTTTTTTAAATTGGATAAAAATTGGATATGGTATGAAAAGTTATTTAGTTTATATACTGGTAAAATAGATGTTCATACGTCGAATATTTTAACTGGAGTTGATAAGTTAAAATATGTACATTTTAATAGAATAGTTTTACATTTAAGTTATAAAAGATTTGTTCGAGTTTATAAATATTTGAATAATATTAATTGTAATTTGAGATTGATTTTTGTAATTGATAATTCATTGTCGAAAGATCAAATAGACTCGATTGTTGAATTAACAGATAATAAATACGAATTAAGCTTCAAAGAATTGGATGGGGAGAAGAGTATTCGGACTTTGGAATTAGAAAAATATATTCAAAATTTAAAAGTTTATTTTATTAAATTGAATGATTATAACATTTATTTTATGCCTGATAATAATATATGGCTTAATTTTATGGAGGATAAAAATGGGAGATTTTAAAAGATATCTTAAAAAAGTATTATGTGAAGATGTTAATGATTTATCTAATAAGGCTAAGACTGGTAAATTAGTAGCTTCGTGGGAAAGTGAGACGAAAAAATTAGTTAAACATAATATATATTATGTTGCTAAAGAGAATAATTTTTATCAAACTTCTGAAATTAATAACGATATTTATGAAGTTAAAGTCATTGAAGCTGACCATTTAAAGGATTATATAAAGTGGTTTAGCGATGATATTTTTCAAAAATTAACTGATGTATTGGAGAAATAATGAAATTTGAAAATAGTTTTTATTTACCAAGTGGAAGAATTTTTCTTTTAAAAACTAATGATAATTATCCAATTGAATGTACAGAAATGCGTGATGTAAGCGTAAATGGTAAAGACCATTATGAAGTCAGAAATTCTTTAGATCCTCATGTTATATGGAATCATTTGAAACCATATAACGATAAATGGCTTTTAACAGTTTCAACACAAAAAGGATGCGCTCATAGTTGCGAATTTTGTGATGTGACTCAGTTAAAATTTAAAGGTAATTTAACACAAAATGAAATAGAAGATCAAATTAAAACTATTCTTCAATATACTCCATATGTCATTAAATCTGATAAAGTTAAAATAGGATTTGCCAGAATGGGAGAACCGTCACATAATATTGAAAATGTTATTAATGCTATGAAAAATTTGAATAATATATCAAATGAACTGAATAGAGACTTTAAATGGCTTCCTTGTTTCAATAGTATCCTACCAAGAAAAACTATTGAAAATAATAACGGATTTGATATTATTGATAAGATTATTGAATTGAAAGAATCTTTTTATAAAGGATTTTTACATTTTCAAATCTCTGTTAACTCAACAGATGAACAAATGAGAAAGAAGCTTTTCGGAGGAGCTAATGTTTTATCAATTGAAGAAGTGATTAATTATATTAATAAAAAACAAATTACTAATAGAACTATTACTTTAAACTTTATTGTTATGCAAGGAATTGAAGTTGACGTTAATAAATTAGTTAAAATGGGATTGAACGGTAATAAATTTAAAGTAAAATTAATTCCACTGAATAATACAATCAAATCTGAATCCAAACAGTTAAAAACATTAGCAAATTATTCTAATTATGAAGAATTGGAATTGTTAGGAAAACAGTTTAATGAAGCTGGAGTTCCTACTGTTATAGATGCGATTGCGAAGTGTGAAGAAGCTGGCTTATGTTGTGGTCAGTTAGCCCATATTTTCATGAAACAATAAACTATTATGACAAATGCTGAAAAGAAATTGCACTTTGGTAAAGCTATTACCGAACTTGTAGAACTAACAAGCAAAATACGTGAAGAATATCTTTTAAATAAAGTCCAAAATATTGTTAAAAATATTTTAAAAGAAACCCTTGACATTACCAAAACCATGAATTATATTAAAATCAATATGGAAATGACAAAGAATCCAGAAACGAAATTCGTTTGGACTCAAGTCTTCTTAATCTTCCAAAAATACTTTAAACAAATTTAAGGATGAATGTTTATGAAAGATATAGATAATCAATTTCACACAACTCATGCCATACTTACTATATTATCAATAATGGTGGTTGGTATATTATTAATTGTTTATATGAATCAATGTAAAAATGAAATTATAAAAGAAATAAAAACAATAAGTACCCAAATTAAATATTGAAGGAGTGTTTATGAAATTGAAGAATTGTAAAAAAGTGTTTATTGATGTTGATACTATTAAAGATTTTTTTAAAGGAGGATCGTTAGAAGTTCCAAATACTTCAATCA
>Ga0315291_10009539_pt1 | contig 11901 bp, 10 predicted proteins | sample YL17G12_20_MG_FD_203070 | JGI IMG/M metagenome (GOLD analysis project Ga0315291, IMG submission 203070) | Sediment microbial communities from Yellowstone Lake, YNP, Wyoming, USA - YL17G12_20 | ecosystem: Environmental > Aquatic > Freshwater > Lake > Sediment | place: USA: Wyoming | collected...
GCTGCCACTCGTGTCTCCCCTTCGGATGCTACTCTGCGAAGTGCCTACTCCGCCGAAGTGGCCTTCGGCTACGAAGGCTGGAAGCGACTTCGCTACGAAGCACGAGCTTGGGTCTATCCGCCTCCGGCTGGTTCGAGACATTCATCACTCGGCCGGGGAAGAACATCAAGCAGAATCTCTCTCTTCTCCGCCACCTTCAGCCGAAGTCGCAGGAAGCCCGAGGCGAGGATAGCGGCCACTTCGGCCCGCCGCGCGGCCGGGGTCATCATGTCTGGGTCCGGTAGGTGATCCATGGGTGCTCTCCTCCGGGCCGTTACATACGGGAAGGCGTTCGAGAACGTCGGGCGGGCAGCATGGGCGGATCGGAAGGGGAGGGGAATGGGGCCGACACAGCCCTCCAGTTAGCCCCACAAGTCAGCTGCGAAGGGACCTCGGGGATTCGGGAGTGAGCGGGGAGAAGGAACCTCAGATCGTTCGCACCAACATACGCGTGACCTCAAAGTGATGGCGCCGGATGGCCTGAGCGGCCTCGTCGGATGACAGGAAAACCAGGAAGGCGGCCGCAGCGAGGGGATGGGGAGCCCCGACGAGAGGCGTGGCGGTGTACGCGATGGGGCCGCCGCGGTAGCGCGTCCCATCGGTGCATTGGTAACTGCTTGCGGCATACTCGGAGGCGAGATCGGGTGAGCCGAGGTTGATCTCCGTCGGCAGCGTCACATACGGCAGACCAGCCTCTTCCGCCTGATTCCGGTAGGCAAAGGCGATGTCAATCTCCCCCCGCTGCAACATCCCCGTCAGTTCAGCAGGGTCGAAGAGCTGTTCCGGATTCCGTGGAGAGCCAGCGACTGCGGCGACGAGGCCCGGCACCCCGAATCTCCTCTCCGCCAACTGGAGCACGAAGAGCGTACGGTATCCTTTGGGGTCGGCGTCAGGATCGGGGCGGCCCATCCGGTGGCCTGCCTTGAGGAGCCTAAGCCATCCTGCCTCATCGTGTGCGGCGGCTCGCATCTCCTCAGCCGCGGGCGACGTGCTGCTATATGCCAGCACCAACTCGTTCGTCGCGAACACCAGATACCACTCCGCGACCTCCTCGCCCGGCCGCATAAGTTCTATCTCGTTGACTGCAGCGTCCGCGCTCAGCAACAGATCGGCCCGAACCAGATGCTGGCGAAGCTGCGTTGCCCATTGCCGCGAGCCGCCTCCGCGGCCGGCACAACGGTAGCCCGTCAAGCGCTCGAAGCGAGGAAGCAGGTCCTCGGCCACCAGACTCTCCAGTGAGCCGGCGTAGAGAATCACCAGGTCTCGCTCTGAAGATACAGTGCTCACTTGCGTCCGATCCCCGCAATCATGAACAAGGCAATGACCAGCAGCGCGGCCGCAAAGACGCGCTTGAGCGCGGTGGCGTTGATGCGGTGGGTGTAGGTCGCCCCCAGTCGCGCCAGAGGTACCCCGAGAAGCATCATCGCGCCTGCCGCTAGCAGGTTGACATAACCGATGGAGAAGCGCGGCAGATCCGGAATCCCCAGGCCGTTGATCATGTAACCAAGGGCGCCGAACAGCGCGCCCGCGGTCTGCACGAAGGTAGAGATGCCTACTACTTGACGCATCGGATACCGCAAGAGGCTCACCAGCGCAATCGTCGTGAACACCGCTCCTCCCAGACCCACCAGGGACGCAGCGAAGCCGATCACCAGGCCAAGCGGGAAAAGCAGACCCAAGGAGAGCTGCGGCGGACAGCGGCTCTCATCCTCTCGGCGCGCGATCATGTTGGCAGCGACCGCGATGATCGCGACCCCAAAGAGCATGCGTAGCAGGCTTCCTGGGAGATGGCTTGCCACCGTTGACCCGGCCAAAGCGCCGATGACGCTTGTAGCAGCGAGGGGCAGCACAATCGGCCATTGACCTGTCAAATGCCTCTGATGAACGGTGAAGCCGGTCAGCGCAGTCACCGAGCCAACGACCAGGTTCGTCCCGAAAGCCATCTTCACCGCCAGATCGGGAGACGAGCCGATGGCGCTGAAGACCAACACCAGTGCTGGGATCATGAAGGAGCCGCCGCCGATGCCCAGCAATCCGGAGAGGAACCCAATGACCCCTCCAATGAGCATGAGCAGGGCAAGCACTGGTGCTGAGAACATACGGGACTCTCTTGATCATCGTACCAGTGAGGCAAGGCACGACTCCGCACCAGTATATATCTCGCACACCACGAGTACAACGTCATCTGAACTGAGAACTGAGTTGACTACGCCACCTCAGCGTGGTGTCACTCATTCGTCTCTTCCCCGACTGCGGTTTGACACATTCGTCCCTGAGTGCGCTAGGGCCGTCAGGGGGCTTCGCTTCGACTTCGCTGGCGGCAGGCTGCTCGCACAGATCCACCTATGGCGGATGGCATCACCTCGGGGTCCAGCTCGTTGCGCGCGGAGATTGTCCTTCCGCGATGGTGGGCGCGAAACGCCCGCGCCGGGGTGGCAAACCGGATAAGGTTCGAAAGTGTCGGAATCCTACTCCATACGTGACTTTCGAACTGCTCAAACAGCCATGCGAAAAAGCAAGCAAATTGGGGGTGTTGAGAAACTCCCTATCAGGCGTCAGTTGGTGCGTGGCCAGAGGGATTGCCTTCCATCCTCGGAGGTGCTTGCCGATCTCGGTGAGTGAGGTCGGGGCAGCAGCGGAGGCCGCAGGCTGATCAGGTGGTCAGCCAAGGGGGACAGCAGGCAACGCAGATGTCTCGCCGCGCAAATGGTTGAAAGCAGCCGGGCGGTGTGTAGCGCCAGGCGCTTCAGGTTGATCACCACCGCGGTCAGGTAGGCCTGGATGCGGACATTGCTCAGCCCGCGGCGCACCGCCCGTCGCAGACCGTGTTGGGTTTTGGCTTCTCCATGCACTCCCTCCACCTGCCAGCGATGGCGACGAGCGGCCTCTACCATGGACTCGGACCAGCCTCGCTCTTTGCGCCGCCGCGCCCGCAGCAACGCCGGGTAGCCGTCCATGATGCAGACGCTGCGCGACCGCGCGGTGGCCGGCACACACTCGCCTCGGCGCGGACAGCTCCGGCAATCCGCCGGCCGCGCCCGATAGAACCAGCCGTCCCTGCCGCGAGCCATGCGCAACAGGTGCTTCCCCTCTGGGCAGCGCACCCGGTCATGGTGGGCATCGTAGGCGAAGCGCCGCAGCGGCAGCTCTCGGCGCGGGACTCGCTCGGGCCGGGGCGGGATGAAGGCTTCGATGCCCAGTTCCTCCAGCGCCGCATAGTTAGGGCTGGAAGCGTAGCCCCGATCCCCCGTCACCACCCGGGGCAGTTGACCAAGTTGTTGAGCCACCCGTGCCAGTTGCTGGGGCAACTGCTGGCTCTCCCTGGCTCCTCCGGTGGTCACCGCCACATCTACAATCACCTGTGCCCGATCATCCACCGCCGTGTGCTGCTTGTAGCTGGGCTCCAGCCGCTGGCTCGCATTCATCTTCGCCAGGGAGGCATCCGGGTCAGTGGCACTCACCTGCTTGGGCTTGCCGGCCGACTCCGGCTCCTGCTCCGGCGCCTCGTTCTCCGCCAGCACTTTGCTCACGTGCTGCTGCACCAGACTGCGCCAACTGACGTCCGCTCGGATCAGCGAGGCATCAAGATGGAGCATCTCCCCTCCCACCAGCCCCGCCTGCACGCACTGCATTACACTGCGCTCGAAGATCGCCCAAAACCGCTCCTCTCCCCAGCGCTGGCGAATCCGGGTAAGGCTGCTGTGGTCCGGCAAGGCCTCATCCAGCTCGTAGCCCGCAAACCAGCGATAGGCGATGTTCACTTGCGCTTCCCGCAGCAGCTTGCGGTCATGCACCACCCCGTGGAAGAATCCCGCCAGCATCAAGCGCACCGCCCGCTCCGGGTCGATGCAGGGCCGGCCGTTGTCTTCCGAATACAGTTCCTTCACCTCCTCGCCCAACCAGCTCAGGTCCAGCACCGCCTGCACCCGCTTGAGAATGTGATCGTCGGGGATGTACTGGGAGAGCGTGCCGGGAATGAAACAGCTCTCCTGTCGGGGCTTGGGCTTGCGATACATACACCGCCTCTCAGCAAGAAAGTGATTGCTTTCTATCACAATACCACTTCACGCTACACCTGTCCTGCTCAGAGGGCCTTTTTCAACACCCCCAAATTGCTGGATTTCTCTACATGTGGACGAGGTAGGTCGAGTCCACATGTTTCAGAGAAGGAGAGAGCGAGGAGGCCGTTTCAAGGGGATTTGGCGGCCGAAAGAGGGCAACTCGTCCACATGTTTCGGGCGCACGGAAACGCGGAAAAGTCAGGCAATTACACGACAAAAACCGCCTCCGGTGGAGGCGGTCTTGGACGCGAGAGAGACGGTTCCACCTGGGAACGATGGTGGAGGCGGCGCGAATCGAACCCAGGTCTGGTCGGCCGCGGCTGCGGGGCCTGAGGGCACTCTCCGGCGACCAGGGCCTTCGCGAGACCCGCGCATTTCCCACCAGGGAAATGCGCCCGTTGCGCTTCGCTCGTGCGGGCTCCCGCGCCAGTACGTCATTCCTCCAGCCCGAATACCCCGGCCGCGGTGCCACCGAGGACCCAGTCCAGCTCATCCTCTGACAACCCCGCCGAGCGGAACTTGGTCATCTCCGTCTCCGCGTTGTCGGCGTGGTCCGATCCGAACATCACCCGACTTGCCCCAAGTTGAAGCACCCACGATCTGACCTGGAAGCCTCCTACCCAGCTCGGCTCCAGGAACACGTTGGCATGTCGCGCGGCGACCAATCCGGCCTCTCCCGAGAGAATGGATCCGCCTGCGTGGGCGAGGACTATCATAAGACCGGGATGCTCATCGGCGATGGGACCCAGCAGGGAGGGAGCAGCCCATGGGATGCCGGCTCCGGTATGGACCATCACGGGCACCCGCAGCGCCTGCGCCAGATCGAAGGCGCGGCGGCCATGCCGACCGAGGGGATTCACGGCGTGGGCAAGGGGGTGCATCTTGATGCCCACAAACCCAAGTTCCTTCACGCAGCGCTCGACTTCCGCCTGGTACGCCTCCGCTGGCAGGTGAGGATTCGGGTTAGCGATGCCGCGGAACCGCCGGGGGTGACGCGCGACCAGGTCCGCAATCGCGTCGTGCTGTCTTTGAACGCCCGGCAGGTCGTGCTCAGTCCCCGGCTGCACCAGGGTGACATCAATGCCATTCTGCGATTGGCTCTGCAGGAGTTCGGACTCCGTGAAGTCCTCGTCGAAGATCCCGTCGTATCCAAGATGGGCATGAGCGTCAACGATCATCAGATCTCTCCGGTGTGCGGCTTGCCCGGCGCGGCGGGCAGCAGGCCCACCCCCGTCAGGCGTTTCGTCCTTCGCTTCGGCCTAGTGCATCCCCTCCCGTGCTGAACTTCGCCAGAGGAGGTAAGGGCGGGATGCGGTAGCTGAGGGTTATGAAGCGCGAGGCGCGCATCCCCCGGGGGGGGAATGCGCGGGCGCTGAAGGAGATGGTATGGCGGTTGATTCCGGCCGCGGACATTCCGTCGTCGAACCTTATCTTCCCGCCATCGGGAAGAGGCGTGAGGAGATCACCACTCCCGCGCTGTTGCTCGATGTCGAGGCGGCGAGAGCGAACATTGGGCGGATGGCGCAGCGGCTGACCGGCCCGACCAAGCTCCGCCCGCACGCCAAGCTCCACAAGTGTCCGCAGATCGCGAAGTGGCAACTCGAGGCCGGCGCCATTGGCATCACTGTCGCGACCGTGTGGGAGGCTGCGGCCCTGGCGAGGGAGGGGATCAGGGAGCTGCTCATCGCGAACCAGGTGGTGGGCCCGCGGAAGGTGCAGCAGGCCGCGGCGACGGCGCGGGAGGCATCGCTGCTGGTCGCCGTGGACGACTGCGCAAATGCCGAGGCCCTCTCCCGTGCCGCCCGCGAGGCTGGAAGCCAGATCGGCGTGCTGATAGATGTGGATACCGGCATGAACCGGTGTGGCGTGCGATCCCTCGAGGAAGCGCTGCACGTCGGAGTGTGCGTCAGCGAGCTGCCTGGCTTGCGCTTGCACGGAGTGACCGGATATGAGGGCCATTGCGTGCTCGAACCAGATCGGGCCGCTCGCACGGAGAAAGCGAAGCGCGCCATGGACTACCTGCTAAGCGTCGTTGACGGGCTGGCCCGGGCCGGACATCCCATGGACATTGTCTCCGCCGGTGGAACCGGAACCTATGACATCACCGGCATGGACCCCCGAGTCACCGAGATCCAGGCCGGGAGCTATGTCTTCATGGATGTAGGGCGCCTCACCATCGTGCCGGAGTTTGCCCCCGCTCTCACCGTGCTCTGCACAGTCCTAAGCAGACACGGAGCCAGGGCCGTGCTCGATGGCGGCCGGAAGACCGTCGGCTCGGAGCTGGCCCTTCCCAGAGTTGTGGGAGTCGAGGCCACGACCCGCGCCGTGAACGAGGAGCATCTCCTGCTCGACGTCTCCCCCGACTCCCCGTTGCGAGTGGGGGACGCCGTGGAGGTGATCCCGGGCTACGCGCCTACTACCGTCAACCTTCACGAGGTATACCATGTGATGAAAGGTGACGTCGTTCAAGACATCTGGCCGGTTGTGGCCCGGGGAGCGGGAAGGGGATGATGAGACCTCTACGTTTCGCTGTGCTTGGCAGCCGCTTTTGGGCTCAGTTTCAGATCGCCGCCTGGCGTGAGTTGCCAGGCGCGGAACTGGTCGCAATCTACAACCGGACACGAGAACGGGCGGAGGAGACGGCGAAGAGGTTCGACATACCGGCCGTGTACGACGACGTGGAGGCCATGTTTGCGAAGGAGAAGCTCGACTTCGTGGACATCATCACACACCCGAGCACCTTCAGCCACTTCGTGCCCCTGGCCGCGAAGCATCACATCGCGGTCATCTGCCAGAAGCCCATGGCGCCCGACCTGAAGACAGCGAGAGATATGGTCCGCATCTGTCGGGAGGCGGGTGTCCCCTTCCTGGTGCATGAGAACTGGCGCTGGCAGCCCCAGATTCGCGAGCTCAAGCGCACCATGGATGAGGCCGACGTGGGCAGGCCGTTCCGAGCCCGCATCATGTACTCATCGAACCACCCGGTGTTTGTCAACGAACCTCATCTGCGCGATCTCGAGCAGTTCATGCTCACGGACATGGGCACCCATATCCTGGATGTGGCGCGCTTCCTGTTCGGCGAGGCGAACCTGCTCTACTGCCAGACCAGAAGGGTGGATGGGGCCATCAAGGGCGAGGACGTGGCCACCGTGATGATGGAGATGGGAGAGGGCGTTACGGTGACCTGCGAGATGAGCTACGCCAGCCGTCTCGAGCACGAATCCTTTCCTCAGGCCTGCATTCTGGTCGAGTGTGAGAAGGGATCAGTGGAGCTGGCATTGGACTACTGGGTCCGGACTACCACTGAGGAGGGGACGGTCTCGAGACAGTGCCATCTCCCGTGGTACCCCTGGATGGATCCCGTGCATCGGGTGGTGCAGGCGAGCATCGTGTCCTGCAATGCCCACCTCCTGGAATCGCTGCGAACCGGGCGGGAGGCAGAGACCTCCGGCGAGGATAACCTCAAGACGCTGGAGCTGGTGTACGGCGCCTACGAGTCGGCCGCCGGCAAGAAGGTCATTTTTCCGGGAAGCCATTCTCAGGACTGAGAATCCGGCTGCGGGGTTGCTCCGCTCCTCTGGAGCCCTGAGGGGCTCCCTCGGCGTCCTGACCCGTTCGGCTCCGCTCAGGGTCACCCCGAGCGAGGGCCGAGGGGTGAAGGGCAGCTCCCGCTGGGATGCAAGACCATCCGCAGTTCATTCCAGCTGGTTCAGGCTGGTCATCACCTTCTTGATCGCCCCCGCCACCAGCTTCGCCACTTCAGTCCCATTCGGGGCCCGCAGCGGAGTCGTCATGCCGGTGTGAGTTGCCAGGTGCTTCGTGGCCATCGGGAAGTCCGCCACCGAGTAGTCCATCGGTCGGGAGTGGGGACAGCTCCAGGGACAACCATGCCCGTACCCATCCTTTGCCTGGAAGACGGTCATGGCCGGCAGGACAAATGCCTGCCAGATCCCCGTCTCCAGCCCTTCTGCTCTCAGCGCCGAGACGATCTTGTCCCGGAACGCGGGCGCATCATGGGCGTGACCCAGGGCAGCCATGTCAAACCGGAGGGTGTAGTTGTACCAGTTGTGGTCGTAGCCGTCCGGCGCCGTTGGCAGGATCAGTCCCGGCACTCCTGCCAGCTCGCGGGTCAGGCAGTCTGCGTTCTCCTGCTGCACTTGGAGATACCAGTCCAGCTTCCTGAGCTGGGCGCGCCCCCAGGCCGCGCAGAGATCGCTGTTGCGGTACATCCAGCCCATGGCGTACACGTGATAGTCCCGCCGGCCTGTGGGCGCAGCCTGTTCGCCGAAGGACCAGAGCGCCTGTGCCCGCTTGGACATGTCCTCATCATCAGTGACGAACATGCCGCCTTCTCCGGCGGATAAACACTTGTTCTGGTTGAAGCTGAAAGCCGCACAGTGACCCAGCGTGCCGACCTTTCTCCCTCTCAGCCGCGCGCCGTGAGCCTGACAGGCGTCCTCGATGACCTTCAGCCCATGCTTGTCGGCGATCGCCATCACCGCATCCATGTCGGCTGGCAACCCGTGCAAGTGGACCGCGATGATCGCCTTCGTCTTGGAGGTGACCGCGGCTTCGATCTTGCTGGTATCAATGTTCATAGTGTCGAAGTCAATGTCAACGAAGACCGGGAGCGCGTTATGCTGCATCACGCAGGTGGCGGAGGACGACCAGGAGTAAGCGGGCACGATCACCTCATCGCCGCAGCCGCATTCGGCCGCCACCAGAGCCATGTGGAGCGCCGCCGTGCCTGAGTTCGTGGTAAGGGCGTACCTGTTGCCATTCCATGCCGCGAACTCTTCCTGGAAGGCAGCGCAGTTAGGGCCAAAGGCATGGTTCGCTCCCTCCAGGGAGGCCAGCACCATCCTGCGGTCATCGTCGTCAATCGGCGGCCATGGCTTCACCGCCCCGTCCGGAATGGATGGCTTCCCGCCTCTTACAGCAAGCAGTTCCTTCATGTCCTTGCCACCTTTCAGCACCCGCGCCCGCCCGGGGCGGGCGCGCCTCTTCATGTCTTCTCGGACGCGCGCATTCCGCCCGTGGAATACGCGCGTACTACCCGCGCATTCCGCGAGGGGAATGCGCGCGGCCTGTGTGCTCGGCGAACTCGCCGACCTTCATCCCGCGCATTTCACAGCCCCGGACCCGGCCCCCGCACCCTCCGTCGGCGTGAAATGCGCCCGCGCGGCGAACTCGCCGATCTTCATCCACTGCACCCGGTCCCCGATGTGCTGTTGCACCCTCTTGACGACTTCTCGCAGCGCGGTGAACCCCTTCTCCGTGCCGTTCGAATAGAGGGTCTGCGAGTGGGCGTGGAACACGATCGGACCTCCCGCGGCCAAGAGGTCAACGAAGCGTCCTTTCAGTCCGTCCTCGGAGAGGTAGTAGTCTGCCATCGGCCCGACGTCGCCGTCCCCATAGATGGTGGCCCAGAACGGCTCATCGGCTTTCGACGCGCTCACCACGCTCACGACGAACTCATCGTACTCTTTGTCTGCAATCATCACGGGGGAGGGTACGGGCGCAGAGTCTGGATCGGTGTTCAGGAAGTAGTAGGTATGCCGGATGTCGTTGACCCGCTTCTCCGCCTCCAGGACGGCCCGCGCGTACACCCTCTCATCGCCGCTGAAGCTGCACGGCTGCGTGATGCCGGGTGCCACGATGCCCACGTTTCTCAGGATTCTCAAGCCCTCCGCCATGTAGGCGGCCAGGGTCTCGCCGTCCTGCCGGGCCATCCACTCGTGCTCGGTCACTGGGAGCAGCTTCCGGGTCTCGATGTTCCAGGCCAGGGTATGGGTCAGGATTTCTGGCGTGATATCGAAGCTCTTCGTGTATTCCACTCTGACCAGTTCGATCAGATCGGACAGCTCCCGTTCGGAGTAGCCTTCAACATGGTCGTCAAGGGACCCCAGGCCCGCTGGGCAGGGAAGAAGCGTGAACTTGCCCTTGACGCCGGCCGCCTGCGCCCACTCGATGAACTCCGTCCAGAAGGCGTTCGGCACGATCCTCGACTTCTCCATCTCCCGCCAACGATCCAGGAACTTGCTGAAGTCGCCTCGCGATGGGGGCAGGATGCCGAGATCGCTCTGTTGCTTTCTCAGATAGTAGGAGACGTTGATCGGGGGATCGTCCACGAGCAAGACGATCGGAGCTCTGGTGTCGTCCATCGGTGCGTCTCTCCTCCGCATACTCCGGATCGCGACAGTCTTGACTTCTCCGGGCGAGGGCGCGACCCTCTGTGGCGAGACGGCCGAAGTGAGGACGGGGGTTGAGGGCTGACATATCGCCTGGGGGCGGACCCACGGAGTCCGGCGGCTGACGATTGCGTTGTGGCACAGAACCGCGGGGGCTGCGGGGTTGCTTCCCTCGGCTGCGCTCGGGACAGGCCGCAGCCCCCGCTGAGGTGCAGCTCAGCCGAGGGGTTCCTGGAGAGGAGGCGCGCATTCCCCGGGGGGAATGCGCGGGTGTAGTGCGGCTGGCACTGCGTGCGGGTCTCATCAGCGCTCGACACCCGTCAGGGAGGATCAGGAGGTAGAGCATGAGACTGGGCGGCCCTGTCTTTGAGGCGCGCATTCCCGGGGGGGAATGCGCGGGTGTTGACTCGAACGACCCCGAGGCGATCGCGCGAGCACACCGCGCCCTCGGGTACAAGGCAGCGTATGCCCCTGGCAGACTCGGCCCAGGAGAGAGCGACCGTATCAGAGCGGTACGTGAGGCCTTCGCCAAGCATGACGTGATCATCGCCGAGACCGGGGTCTGGAACAACTTGATGGAGCCCGACGAGAGCAAGCGGAAGGCGAACCTTCAGGCGGTGACCGAGGGTCTCGCGCTCGCCGACGAGTTGGGCGCTCGGTGCTGTGTCAACATCGCGGGTGGGTTCAACGCGGACTTCTGGGCTGGCCCCAACAGGAGGAACTTCTCTCGGGCCGCCTTTGACTTCGCAGTCGAGAACGCGCGGAAGATCGTTGATGCGGTGAGACCGAGAACCGCCAAGTTCACGTACGAGATGATGCCGCACATGCTGCCCGACAGCGCCGACCGCTATCTCAAGCTGATCGAAGCTGTGGACAGGCCGGCCTTCGGGGTACATCTGGACATCGTGAACGCGGTGAACAGCCCCGACCGGGCATACGATAGCGCGGCCGTCATCAAGGACTGCATCGAGAAGCTGGGGCGGTACGTCGTATCATGTCACCTCAAGGACATCCGGCTGGAGAATGACAGCGTCGTCCGGTTCAAGGAGGTTCCGTTGGGCGAGGGCGACTTCGACATCGGCGCCTACCTCAGAGGGATCGCCGGGCTGCCGCAGCAGCCGCCGGTGATGCTGGAGCACTTGAGCACGCCCGCGGAATACGACCGGGCGCGCACCTACGCGCTCCAGGTGGCGCGGGATCTCGGGCTCCCCTTCGAGGCCTGAGTCGCGGCGGCCACAGGAGACCACACCAACGAGAGAGAAACCGCCACACCACAGTGGGGGCTGCGGCCTGTCCCGAGCGCAGCCGAGGGAAGCAACCCCGCAGCTGGAAGTGTAAACCGGATTCAGATGGGAGATCCCGGCTTGCGCTGGAGATCACCTGGCTTACCGAGGAGGCCGCCCGTGCCCGACCGTTTCCGCCAGCTTACCCTCAGCCGGTACTTCAACTCGCCCACCCCGCTAGGGGAGGGCTGGGCCGATGGCGCCGCCGATGTCAGCGCCCAGTTGCCCCGCGGCCCGCAGGCCTTCTGGGGTATCCCCTTCGCGCTGGGCCCGGCAGACCTCAAGCGCAAAGGCCTGATCGTCCTCAAGCCCGGAGGTAAGCCCGTT
>Ga0315291_10009540_pt1 | contig 11900 bp, 15 predicted proteins | sample YL17G12_20_MG_FD_203070 | JGI IMG/M metagenome (GOLD analysis project Ga0315291, IMG submission 203070) | Sediment microbial communities from Yellowstone Lake, YNP, Wyoming, USA - YL17G12_20 | ecosystem: Environmental > Aquatic > Freshwater > Lake > Sediment | place: USA: Wyoming | collected...
GGATAGTGGCTCGAGCCTCATCGGCTGGCCGTGAACGATTCCCGGCATTGGTCTGAGCAGAAAACGTACCCTTTGGGTAGAATAGGTTTCTCGATTCTCTTGCCGCAGTTCGAACAGTACTCTATATGAGTTCCGTTCGCCACTTCACTCAACGATCTGCACACCAACTACTTGCTTTCCTCGTCGCTCATGTCCCTTGCCTTGCCATCGTGTCTGCTTCTGACATTCTCCAAGCGAGACTCTTCAGAAACAAGGATGTTCTTCTAGCAATGCTGGGTGGACGGGATTTGAATCTGAATGAGTGCGCGCTCTCCTGGCGCCAAGCTCTGCGGTCATGACAGAGTTGCTACTGAGGAGTGGTGAGTGCGGGAGGGGGGATTCGAACCCCCGAAGGCCTACGCCGCAACGGGAGACACCTAGCGGTTTCTCCCCTTGCATGTCCCCTCTTCCCTCTTCAATGGGCATCCCTCTCCCCCTCAGCGGAGTATAATGGGGTATAATGGGGTCACAATCCCCAGATATGCCTTGCGGTACAATGGGGTATCATGCCAGCAAGCAAGAGCAAGAAGCTCAAGACAAGCGTTGCATTGGACGTTGTATTGCTAGAGTGGATAGATGACCAAGTGAAGAGAAAGCGTTTCGCAAATCGAACCCATGCCATAGAGTACGCGATCCAGAAATTGAAGGACTCAGCCTAACTCTCTTCCTGATATTGGATCCATATCATATGCGAGGAAGGAAGGATGTCAAGCCCTGATCAAGAAGGAAGGCTTGGTCTTCTGCACCATTATGACTCTCTAATGAACGGCTACAAAGTCTACACCCTGACATTTGTCGTGGCAATTTTCACCGTGGTTTCGCTTTGGAAAGAGCTCCATGAATTCCCTATCCCTGCGCTCCCTTCATCGTTTCCCTTCGTTGCAGGGATAATGTCATTCTCAATAGGAGTCTTCCTCAGCGGCATCTATTTCTGCGTTGCACGATTCTTTTGGTTTGGAAAACTCGTGGAGTTTGCGATATACATGCCTTCGCTCGATTCCTCAGTTCCAATCTGTCTCTCTCAGCTCGAAACAAGGATCTTCGAATGCACAGAAGAGGCGGCCAGAGGAAAAGGAGATGAGAGAAGAAGAATGGGACCGATAATGGGGCCACTGGCGAGACGAGCGAAAGAACCGAGAGGAGATTCGTTGCACTGTCTACCCGTAGCCCTGTTCGCTGGCTGGCTCGCATTCCTCGCGACCACGCCATGGTCAAATTGGACTTGGATTTACCTCCTGGTTGCCGTTGCTGGATTGCTGTTCAGCTTCGGGGATCCATAGGAAGAATGAGCGAAGCCCACGCTCAGAACCACCAGATGTCCGAGCAAAGATAGAAAGCTACTTCATGTGCTGGCCGCGGTTGGGCTGTTTCTGTGCTCTTCTTGAGTCAGTGATCCTTCGAACCAAGCGGCCTTAGGAGTGACGACTAGAGTGCCAATCCTCTGGATCAGGTCCATACCTAGCAGATTGTCGATCAAACGCATTTCGCTGGGTACTAGTACGTCCGCCTGTATGTTCTTCACGGAATGATCATCGTAATGCAACGCAATCGAAATGCCCTGCAACCTCTTTGTATTGCTTCTGGGGAGCGCCATTGCGCCAAACGGCTCACCGTCAGGCAGCTCGTCTAAGCGGATGTCTTTGAACGACATCGTCTTTTGAGTCAGGAACGTCTTGGGGCTTCCTGTATCTACGATGAAAGTCTCGTCAACCTCCTCTCCGCTCGGATAGCGAACCGTAGCCACGAGTTCCGGCAACCTATCCGATCGGAACCTCAGACTGGCCCTCAATGCACTGCTCATCTAACACGCCGCTTGAAAGGGCAATTGGTTCATGGGTATAGTTAAAGGACGATGAAAAAGTACGAGGGTCGCAGACATTTCGTGCCTTTGACATCGATGGTGTGCGTGTCAACGTTAAAGGAAAACTCCTGTAGAAAAAAACAAATCCGAGAACCTCAGAAGGCCACTACTCGATCGGAGAAATGATTTCGTCAGCTTACTGATCGACTCTCTGGTTCTTTCGAAGTGTATTATCACGATCGCGTTGATGATTTCAATCTGATTTTTTTAGATTAACCCTAGACCTTTTTCAGATTCATCTGCCTCTTCCAGTTATATGACATGATTTTTGATTTGACGAACTTCGGCTGACTAACTCAGGCTGACTATTGTTTATAGGGATATTCAAGGCACGACATTACCAAGTCGAACTCGCTGAGGCCGACTACACTTGAAGAATCGTCGTCGATCCAAGTGCGCGCCAACTCACAGTTCCACGCCTGATTCTGCTCAACATTTAATGGAGCAGGCCGCCGCGGTTCATCCCTCCGCCTCGGTGCCTGCCTCTCCGTCTCAACCAGATCTTGTTCCGCTTGACAGGAACGAAGTCTTGGAGCTTCTCTTCTTGATAGCGAAGGACGCCAGGGGCACCGCACAAAGGCTAGAAAACCTGCGACACGTGCTGGATCTAGATCGGCGCGTGGACAGATCGCATACTTCGCTGTGTACGTGAGGCCACTGACTTGTCTGACGACGCTAGATGGTTCGATAGTTATGAGAAATCTGAGCCGCAAAGAAAGGAGGAGGAAATCCGTCGGCGCTGGCGTTTGTGCGGCCCGAAGGCTACCCATGAAGAGCTTGTCAGTGATGTCCCCCCTGAAGTTGAAGCTGATGTCCGACGAAGGCTAGGTTTGCGTCCACGCAAACACGAGGAGCAGGCATCACAATGATGAGGTTTGGGGCCACTAGCAGGTGGCCCGAGCATGATGCAGAAGTCGTTGGAATCAAACCGTTGGGAGATTGCAGTGTGCTTGGAAAGTAAGGTCATTGCAGAAACTGAAAAGCCTTCCGACGAGGCCGTCGATTGTCTACAAGATATCTGGAACTGTTACGGCGGCAAGGATGAGTTCTTGATGTCACGCAGTGACTGGCTTCCACGGTACCCAGAGTTAGATCAGCTCTTGGCCGACTGTGAACGTGGACGGTTAATCGGCCTGATTCCCTACGAGAAAGCTGGTGAGGATGAGGCTTACAACTGGCTCATGTGGACGGTGCGGATTCTACCAGGAGTCGTCGAGATTCTCAAGGAACCTCGCAAGGTTCACCGACAAATCACCATTGATGGTGTGAAGCATGACCTACGAAACGAAGCTGGCGTCATAATGGCGACTGACCCGATCGATCTAATCGACTTGGTGAAGATCAACATCGCCCACGTTATGAATCCACAGGAAGATTGCGGGCCTAGACGGTGCTTCCAAGCCAAATTACAGAAGACCTTCAACCTTCGCGGACAGGAGTTAGCGCCGAAAGGGTCACCATTGAGGGAAGCATGGATCAACGCGTTAGCGTTGCCTCTTCCTAAGCAGAAAAGGGGGCGCACCTCGAAGTTGCCAGCCGAACCTACTTTGGGTTATGTGGGTAGTGAAAGTGGGTAATGTGTGTGTATGTGGGATTGTCCATGACAGAACCCACTCCTCTCCCCTCTCCTTCTCCTCTATCCCCTCTAGAGACAGCATCTCTCCCTGATCTTCCTGCATCCCTAATCCGGAATCTAGACATAACCTATCTCCTCTTGGAGAGCTAGCATTTGAAAAAGAAATCAAATCGCGTGTCTTCTCTGTCTGCTGATTCTGGGCGTACACAATTCAATTCAAGAGGTTATCGTGGGGCTCCCGTGGGAAATCGGAACGCGGTTAAGGCGCTTGAGTGGCTTTCGAGCTACGATCTCTCTAGTTCGCAAGGTCTGGATGCCTTCATGCAGGAGGTTGTCAAGCAGGTCTGGACTGGCGAGCTCGGGACAAGGGCGGCCAGCTCAATCAATGGAACCTTGCGATTACTGCTTGAACATATGACTCTCCCAAGTCTTGAGAAACGTATCACAGAATTGGAGAAACATATGGAGGTGACGACTCAATGACTAGATCAGAATCTGAGAGCCTAGAGAAACGTCTCAAGATCCTCGTAGGCGGCAACGATGAGTGGGTTCCGCCGTTTGTGCGCGAATGCTGCTCCGTGGAAGAAACCGCCGAATGGAGAACCCTCAATCGGATAGAAACAGCGACCTTGAAGCGATTGTACAAGAAGCCTGTAACCGATTTTGCGACTCGTAAGCAGGAAATATTCGAGATTCGCGCGCCGATGCTCGCATTCGAAAAGAGAATGCGTCGCAAGTATCCGCACATGCCAGAAACCCAGACAGAGATGGAGACAAGATGGCAGAATGACTCAGAGATCCAGAAAGAAGTCCAAGAGGCAATGAGGCTTGAGAAACTTCTGGAGCAGAATCGGAGGAGATGCTAACCCCCATGCCCCACTAGGTGAAGCGACTGCTTGTGACCCGCAATGCCCTGTCGGTGAGCAATCGAACCTACCTTCGCCTCATGTAGACTGCATCTACCTCTGAAGTTTGAACTATGCGGGCCATGCCTTGATACACCAATTCCACAAGCTGAAACTGGACATCGTCTCGTGAGGGATGCCCATGTCCTGATGAGTTGAGCTGATTGATCCACCCATCAAGAGTAAGACCCTCTTTGTGCACATCCATTTCCATTAGGATACGTCGTCGCATGCTAGGACGATACCGACTCACGAGATATCTGCCAACTAAATAGGCGGCTACCGCAGCGACAATAACTAGGATAATCGTGTTGCCAACAAGCGAATACCCGAAGAAACTGTACAGCTCGCCTGCACGTATCATGTATCCGATCAGGTCCACAACCGCGGGTTTTATCCCAGCTATTGTTGTGAGCACTCCTATAGTCACAACCAAGGAGAATCTGGTCTGCCAGAGCTTCCACCAATGGAAGACATCTCTTCTGGCCAGAACATAGTAGAACACGAGTAGGAAGGGTGCAAGGAAATACAGCAAGAAAGAAAAGGCTGCAGTCAAGCTCATCGTCAGCAGAAAAGGGATAGCAGATAGCAGACTTGCACTTATCAGCGTGAGGAAACACGCAAGCCCCGATCTTCTGATGCTGATAGCAACAAAAGGACGAACTAGCTCAGTGGGGCATGAGCCGCACTCTTTCTTTCGTGCTTCTTCAACTGGGCGTAGTGCTGGGTCGACAAAGGATGCTCGCTCAAGCTCTTCGGAGCTCATGGCTGCCCTGATTGCCGCAAACAGTGTAGGCACGAGAGTAACGATGACAGCCACATCATTACTCAAGATGACACAATCCGCAGGAGACTAGCCTTTTGCACGAAGGTTCCGAAGGATTGTGTCATAAACAACGGAAGCCACGAGGGGTATTCCGCCAAGGGACAACAGCCTATACCAACCTTCGAGTTGAAGGCCGCCGATGACGGTAACAACGCCCATAGTGACCATAAGAGCTCCTATGGCTGTCTTGCCTCCTTCAAAGTACAAGTCCGTCCACCCTGACGTGCCGAAACACAGATGTTGCTATATCCCGCTCTATTGTCAGTATATAATGCTGTCGAAGAACTCGCACCATCCATCGAGTGCTTGTCCGAGGGAGCTTCAATTCTATCCGCGTTCCACAACGTCAGATAGCACTGAGTATGTCAAAGAGCCTTTCGGTCCCATGGGGGATTCTCGAAATATAGCCTGATTGAACAGCCTCTGCTCAATCTGATAGTTCTATTGGAGGGCCCCATGTAGGAGGTATCGTTCTGTCGTATGAGCCGCTTGCGAATGTTGAGAATATGAGGCGTCTCTTTGATCTGACGAAATGGGTTCTTGAGAAGCGGATTCATCATCGGCAGGCGGCGACGGTTCGGAGTTTAGTTTCAACGTGGGTTGCTCTTGATGAGCATGAGAAGCTAGCCAATCTTGAGGCTAGAATCGAGCAGTTAGAGAAGGATAGAGAGGTGAGAGAGAATGACTAAACTCGATGATTTCGAGCGACGTCTGAAGCGCCTACGACCAGACGCGCAAGATGATGTCTGGATTCCTCCATTCGTGAGAGAATGTGGGAGCGAGCAGGAAGTTCAGGAATGGAAAACCCTCGATGCAAAGGAACCCGCGCAGATGCGTCGATTGGTTCGCCAACCCGTCGCCGATGCTGAAGAGTGTGCGCGACAGATATCCGCCATTCGCGAGCCCATGCTTGCGTTTGAAAAAAGAATGCGTCAACGACATCCATCCATGCCTAAGACATTGAACGAGCAGACGGCAGAAGATATCGCCCGCGCTGACAACGACGCCGAGTACCGCGAACGTGAAGGATTGAATCAGAAGGGGCCCCACGATTGACCTGCGAAATATTGGAAGAAATGAGAGCGCAACTAGAGCACCATCAAGGACACGAGTATCAGCCGCTAATCCTCATGCAGATCGAAGCACATCAAAGAGGTTGCATCCTCTGCCAGAGGGAGAACAAGAAGAGAGGATCATCCATCCCACCCCAGACTTGAAGTCTTCTCGCAGCCGCAAACGGAAGCAGGCGTGAGCGCTCACTCTCGAAGAGTTGATGAGCTATGCGCCTTTGGCCTTTTCCAGTATCTTGTCTATCTGAGCGACTATCTTTCTGGCTGTATCAGCAAGTAGTGCAGTCAACCTCACATCCGCTTCTTTGTCCTTGGTCTTGCCGTCCTTTAGAAGACGAGACTCGTTGTATGCAGCAAGAAACGACAGCCTGAAGAAAAGCTGTGGAAGCTCGGCATCGGGGGGCGAAATCTTGCTCAACGCTGGTTCGAAGCCCTTGCCATGGATTTCTGTGTGATACAGGCGGTCAGCTTCTACGAAGCGCAACTGCTTCATCAACACGCGAATATCGCGTAACTTGGGAGCGAGAAGATTGATCCACCTTGCCGTTCTGGAGTTCCAGGCCTCCCAGATTTTGATTATTGCGAGAGGGATGCTGAGCACCGTCGCTATCATTCCTAGGATCAATGCAGCTAGTGCGACCCATGACGTGTCGAACTCGCCGCTGGTGACTGTGGTCACAGTGGTCGCTTGCTGTATAACTTCCTCAATCAAGCCGTATTCCTATGATCACATATGATATCTTGGGCTAGATAGGAGCTTCGTGGATAGACGCTAGGGCCGTTCTGTGAGACTTCGTTCGCTCGCTTCAAGGGGGGATAGTCGAGACAACATGAACTCTATCAGCTAAATCCTTGAAGAAATGCGCGCATGTCACTTCCGTTTCCTGAACGGCTTCATAGCATAGAGTTCATGGGAATCACGGGTCTAGTCGCTGGCTACCCGCTCAACAACAACGAATTATCGATCAGTGTCCTAGTCTCGCTGTCAAGCGCGGACTCTTCAAGCTTGGATATGTCGCCCTCAAGCTTGTCTATTGCATCGTCAGCATGCAAAACCCTCGGAAGACTCCGAGCTCTCCCATATGGAATGATGAGTGTCGACAACGCGACCAACATGCCAGACAGCGCAATGAGCGGTAGAAGCTCGATTGAGAACCTTACTGCGAGAGTAGGAACAGGGGCAATTGCCGCAATCACTGATGCAACGGCAGTCATCAACTCGCGGGGGACTGTCCACACTGGTCGTGTCCTGTCCAACATCTTCTGACTGACATTCAGCGAATCGATCCAAAATGTTACTTTCTGTTTCAGGGCACTATCATCTCGCGGTACGCGAGTCGAGGAGAGTTCGGATTCAAGTATGGCCAGACGTGCAGTCATACTCTTGACCCGTCTCTCAAGATAATTCCTTCCAAAGAGGATCGAAACGGTCTTGATATACTGCGTGTAAAGTCGCCCCAGATTCACTCCAACAAGAAGAGAGAACGCTCCGATCATGAACAACCAGATGGAAAGCGGCTGATTCGGCACAAGTCTCTGCGAGATCTCCCTGCCAATGAATATGAAGAACATAAGGTAATAGAAGGAAACGAAGCCCTCCAACAATTTCTCACTACGGCTTCGATGCCTTGCCGAAAGGTCGAACACCACTAAGCATTTTGCAAGTAGATCCTGAAGTGACTCGATCTCTTCCTCGATTCTTGCGATCAAACCGTCTCCATTCGATGAAGGGGGTTGACCGTTCGGCATGAAAGGTCGGTAGCATGCAAGCAGGAGCACGATGAAGTCCAATAGAAAACCCCCGATCAAGTATTCGATGGGCACCCCTCGAACCAGCGATAAACTCCCGAGAATAGCCGCACAGCCCAAGACAAGGCCAAGGAGTGTGTCAGCGTAGAACAGACTACTTAGGGCCTTTCTGAGTCTGCTAGGGCACAAATGGGCATCGCCATCACTCACTGATCTGATTGCCCCCTTTTGGGTTTGTATGCCAATTGCCAATACGAGAAGACAGAAGCTTGGTCACAGACTACACCTGTGCCCTGCGTCCGCAATATCGTCATTTCCTCTTCTTGAACGGCCTTGCAACTCTCTCAGCTACCCACTTTGGCATGAGATTCTGTTATTGGCAATTCATAAGACTCTTTCCTGACTAGATCGATAGATCTAGGTGCACAAGGCAGGGGGTCATCTATGTCGACGAAGGCGTTTCCACGCGACTCCAAGGATTCTATTGAGAAACTGTACGGCGAAGACATACTCAGACATTTCCCACGATACGGAGAGTTTTGGAGCAGATTCATTGGAGTCAAGGTGAGGAATGGCCAGCTACTCCCATATGGCCTGAGAATCCCCCGTCAGATGTCTAATGTCGATCGTGCCAGAATCAGAAAGGCATACGATGAGATATGCATGACTCATTACAGCATGTTCTGTCACCTAGCAGGTGCGCATTTTCAGGCGCAAAATCTGCGCGACATCTCTTCTCCCAACTCGTCCAAAGCCAATCGGTTCAGACACTGGGAGGCCTTTGAGTCCGTATACTTGCATCTTGGGATATGCTTCAACGAGTTTTCTCACCTCTGGAAAGCCTTCTCTTCAATGCAAGGACTAGCAGTTCCCAAGGAAGACGCATTCAGAGCTGCTGGAAAGCTCGCGACCTTGACCAATCTTGAGAAAGTTCGGAGCGGAATCACTAACAGACGCAACAACATTACTCACTATGCAAGAGGTGCCAACAGAATGTTCGCAGGCAAGTTCTATGTACCCGAACTTGCTCGACCAAACGTCACATGGTACGAAGAACTCGAGACAAAGCACTGGTGGGAGACTCGTAAGAGGGTTGCCTTAGACCTAGAGAACACGGAGAATGTGATAGATGCATGTGACGAAGTCCTCATCAACAACCTCGCAACATTTCTATCGAACAAAGGGATTCGAGTTGGATGGTGAAAAAATGAAATGTCCTCGCTGTGGTGCGAACATGAGGGAAGTTCAGGAAGGGCAGGGGAGTGCAAGAGCCTCAGGCGGAAGCATCGACATCTCAGGATCTCGCCGTAGAGGTCAGGCGTGGATTTGTGGTCTCTGCGGATATGCCACAACTTCATGACGATGGATTTCGCTAGCGTCTCACTTTCGTTTCCTGAACAATTTCATACATTCAACGTCGGTCACATAGTCGAATCCGCCTTCGACTAAGGCCTTTGCCTCGTCCACATTCCTAGCGATTTTGCAGACAAACTCATCTCCGCCGAAATCCACGAGATGCGTGTAGACGAGCGTATTTTTGATGCTCTTGTGACCTAACAGCTGCATTACGTGAAGGATGTCTTTCGTTCGATGATACTCCATTGTGGCTTTGAAGTGACGTAGCGTTCTGAAACTGATGGCGTTTAGTCGCGGGTTTCCGAGACGTTTGGCAGCCTCTTTTCGTCTAACCTCGAAGTTTCTAAGGAAATGCTGGTATGTACGTAATGTTCCGTCTCCGAAGATCCAAGCGTGATCCCTACCAAGTTGACACAGCTGGTTTACGGTTCTCGAAGACAGCTTCAACCTACGAGGCTTCGAATGCTTCAGTGGAGTTATGGTCACAGTGGAGTTTGCGAAATCTATGTCGTTCCATTTTAGATTCCATGCCTCCAGCGGTCGCGCCGCTGTGTCTTTCAGTAGGCTGAGAAATGCCGAATACCTCAATCCCATTGTGCCTATGAGCTGCTCCACTTCGGAGTCTAGTGGAATGAACGGCAGCTTCTCTACACGTCGATACCGTGGAGGCACGAAAGCGAATCCGTGCTGTTTCGCATAGATTGCATATGCTCCGCATGCCATCTCCTTGGTTCCATCAGCCCAACCCGTCCGCGTCAGGGCTACCTTGATTGACTCAGCGTCTCGTAGGTCACCGCGTTTCGCCAGCTCCTTCAGCAGTCTCACGTATCGCTCGATTGTGGTTTCGGAGTAGCCTTCCTTTCGCATCCAGAAGCCATACTCGATAATTCCACTGGAAAGCATGCGGGAGGTTCGGCTGTGGTGCGGGAGGGGGGATTCGAACCCCCGAAGGCCTACGCCATAGGCTCCTGAAGCTGAGGCAGCGGTTCCGGACGCTTCTACCCCTTAGACCTGGTTCCCGCCAGCGCTAATGCTGGCCTCGGGTACCCCCGCCACGAATCCGTTAGATCGATCACGTCTAGTTAATGCTTACGTGAACGCGTGAAACGCGAGAGGTGCCAGAGATCAAAATGCCTATGAGCGGCCTCGGGGATGGCCGAGCTTTGCCGGGATTAGAGTGCAAATCTCTCTGAAGTACGGGAAGGGTTTAGTCAAACTCCAGATCCCCAGAGAACGCTTGCTTGGTGTCTTGAAACCCAAGCGATCAGTCAAGCACGGCAGAAGCTTGGCTGAGGCCCTCGCCCGACCCATCGATGCAGAGCCTCTGAGGAAACTCCTCGACCGAAGAGACAAGGTTGCGATAGTGGTAAGTGATGTGACGAGGCCTTGTCCAACACGGAAGATCCTCCCACACGTCATGCGACTACTCAAGACATCTGGTATTCCACGAGACAACATCCGAATCCTCATGGGGACTGGAACGCATCGAGCCCAGACTCCTGCTGAGAGAGCGACAATTCTAGGTGAGTATGCACGTTCGATTCCACAAGTCATCGATCATAGAATGGATGACATCCAGTACGTTGGGACAACGAAACGTGGCACAAAGGTGTCGGTTAATCCACGCTTCCTGGACGCGGACTTCGCTCTAGCGATCGGAAACGTGGACATTCACTACTTCGCGGGATACACTGGAGGTTACAAGGCCGTCATGCCAGGCCTTGCCGGAAAGGAAACGATCGAAAGAAACCACAGCCTCATGACACTGCCAAACGCCGAACCCGGCGTCATAGAGCAGAATCCTGTCCGCGAGGACCTCGAAGAAGCAGGACAATTAACGGGACTACCGTACGTCGTGAATGTGGTCTTGGATGAAACGAATCGAATGATTGCGGCATTTGCAGGAAATCCAATCGCCGCGCAACGACGAGCAACGAAGATCGTGGACGGGTTCGCGAAGGTTTCCATCAAGGAACTTGCGGACATAGTTGTAGCGAGCGCTGGCGGATATCCACGCGACATCAGCCTCTATCAGGCCCATAAGGCGATTGAGAACGCATCCCACGCCGTCAAACCCGGCGGAACCATAATTGTCGCAGCCGAATGCCGCGAAGGCTACGGCAACACCACCTTCGAGAACTGGACCAAGAACGCTTCCAGCCTCGATGAGATGCGTGAGAAACTCGGTAAGCAGTTCATTCTTGGCGCCCACAAGACATACGCGCTCAGCAAAATCGCCAAGCGAGCAGAGATCATCGTTGTCTCTGACAGGATGACTGAAGCGAACCCGGTCATCTTCAAGATCTTCAAGAAGCCACAGGAAGCGTTGGATCACGCTCTCCGCTCACACGGACAAGACGCCTCGATTCTGTTGATGCCTTACGCAATGAACACTTTGCCCGCACTGCCTTCCTGAGCCGGAACGATTCACAACAACCTCGTTGCTTTCGCATCATTTCATTTTCAGATGTGCTCACCTCTGAGCCGGTGGGCTTGAGCAAGCCTTAATTCGGATATT
>Ga0315291_10009543_pt1 | contig 11899 bp, 10 predicted proteins | sample YL17G12_20_MG_FD_203070 | JGI IMG/M metagenome (GOLD analysis project Ga0315291, IMG submission 203070) | Sediment microbial communities from Yellowstone Lake, YNP, Wyoming, USA - YL17G12_20 | ecosystem: Environmental > Aquatic > Freshwater > Lake > Sediment | place: USA: Wyoming | collected...
GGCGTTCAATAATCACTGGCATTTTGAAGGCTAGATCCGTGCCCATACCTGGTCGAACCTAAAGGGAAAAGTGCGTTTGTTTCTCCTATACTCCAGCGGTGTTACTTATCTTCTTCTCGCCCCCGAGGAATTCATCGAGCGTCTCGTGGTCCTCATTCCTCCACCCCGGACTCACCTTGTGCGCTGGGCGGGTGTGTTCGCGCCGCACTCACCGTACCGACATGAGATCACTCTTCACCCCGAGGTCAAAAAGGGTTTCCAGTTCAGGGACGACGATGAAGACTGCGACGCCAAGCCGTGGCGCAACTACACTTGGTCCAAGATGCTGGCCAAGGTCTTCAAAGTTGACGTCACCAAATGCGACGCTTGCGGCGGCCAGATGCGAAAGATCAGCGCTATGACCGACCCAATGCAGGTCCGTCGCTATCTCAAGCACGAGAATATTGATTATGAACCTCCCGCCCGAGCACCGCCGCGGTATCAGCAGGGGGAGTTCGACTTTGATGATAGTCAGTATCATCCCGCTGAAGGTCCTCTGAGTACTTAGCCTCACCGTTCCATGAAGCACAGCTACAAGCGTAGGTGATCGCCACCAAAGCGGCTTAGGTCCCTGCGCGCAAAAGATCACGCAAGCTAATGCCGTGCCGGCCTTTACCGCTTATGCGCATGGAAATGACCGGCTTCGCCGGGCTATAACCGCCGGCTTTGTCGTTCGACGGGCTGTCCGGGCCCTTTGACAGCAGCCCCGAAGGGGGCTTGATTGCCCTACTATCTTCGCGCTATATAACCCCTCGAACCTTCATCCTCTTGGTGGCGGTAGGGCTTATGTTCGTGCAGGGAGGCTGCAAGTCGCCGAATGGATCCAGGGCCAAAGAGGATTTTGTCGCGGCCGAAAGTCGGGAGTACTGGGTAAGCGGCACCGATACCGTCACGTTAGAACCTGAGTATGCCTCTAAGCCAGAAGCAGCTCGCCTCGACCGCGCGCACTCTTTGGCCGCAAACCGCCGCATTGCAGTCGCCTGGTTCCTAAATGCATACCTGGCCGACAAGGAGGTTGGCGACCCCAACTTCGACTGGGGTAAATTCAACGCTCAGGTGCGCTTTGGTAACGATACGGACCAGACCGAGGTACGCAAGGTCGGGGGCCAAACCTACGCCTTTGACTTTAAGTTTGGTGTCGTCGGCTATAATGACCTGATGAATAGCATCATCGCTGACCTGCATCTAGCCCCTGGAACACGCAACTTCAGCCTACCGATGCCATTCTTAAATAATAAATTAATGGCCCAGCTGACAACCCACCACGAGTGGTTTCGGGACGACCCCTGGGGATTCTGGGGTCCCAAAGCCACCCCGGTCAATGAGCAGCGCCTGATCGCCATGCATTTAGCACCACAGCCAGTCGACAGCGACGCCTATTTGCCGATTGATCGCCTGGTTGCCGACGGCCATCTGAGCATCGCCGTGCATTTCGGTTGGGACGGCGAAAACCCTGGACGGCGCAACGACATCGTCTTGTCGGAGGTGATGTTCCAACAGCTAACCCAGATGGGCTTTCAAACACCTGCCAAATCCTTTGCGAGTTACGAGCCGTTCAAAGCGACAACCCCGCCGTTTAAAAAGTCTATCAAGGTAAATGGCAAAGACGTAGAAGTCGAAGTATCGGTTTATTTTGGTGGCCAGCACGCAGACGGGGTCGAAGTAGCCGGGCCAGACATCACCACCGACGCCGGTGGCAAGATCGTCGGAGCACAGATGCGCAGCAGCTTGTCGACTAAGCGCGTGATCATCTACATTGGCCACTCCGGTGTGCGCCGCGGCTTTAACCTTGCAGACTGGAACCAAACTACCGAGGGCAATGTGCCGCCGCTCGAACTCGCAACGCTACCGATGTTGAATTCGTTTCAGCTGGTAGTAGCCGAAGGCTGCCAGACCTACTACCTGGCTGACGCTTTCTGGCAAAACCCCAGCAAGCGCGATCGCCGCAATCTAAACTTAATCACTTCAAACGGCTTTACCGCTTCAGGATCCATCACCACGGCGACGAGATTAATCAAAGCCCTAACCCAACAATCGACCACCACAGGTAAACCGCAGATGGTCAGCCCCAGGGTATCGTCTATCCTTGCCGCTCTGAATCGGGATTATAAAATCCCCTTTCCGAAAAAGAGCGGTGCAGCGGCCTTGAACCTAACGGAAGGAGACCAGGACGACCCTCTCTTCCCTGTCTACGGCTTGCACGGAGTTCAGGAAGATCCCAAAGCGGACCCATTGGCTAACGCCAAGAGCCTATGCAAGCCCTGCACTAGTAAAGATAGCTGCGGCGGTGACGGCAACATCTGCTCCCCCATCAAAGGCGCGCCGGCCTTTTGCACGATGGGCTGTACCGATGATACAGGCTGCGTCGCTTTAGGCGGGCCGGGTTACCGCTGTCATGCACCGAGCAGCCCGGGTGGGGCAGGGGTGTGCGTTCCGGTTGCATCGGTATGCAAATCTGGCGCATAGCGAGGCGATGATTGAAGGCACAGAATGGCTTTACCAATGAACTTCCCCCGCCCATTTCGCCGGCAGTGGCTTTCCTTGCACAAAAAACCCGGGGAACGGCGCACGGTCCTCGCTCTGAATTATTTTGCACGAAAAAGCTGTTTGATCGTCGGGCTATATTCCTGGGAGAAAAATGCCAGATAAATTTCGATTGATCCCTGACCCGAGAAGAACGAGCCCTAGGAGAATACGCACGACTAATGTTAACTTTTTCATGAATTACCCCTTTTTTACCGTTTTATGTGTTGCCATTATAACATGGCCGACCTTGACCGGCGGCGGCAGCGCTTCGAGAAAGGTGCGGCGATCAGGCCCGTGATCCCCCCATTTTTATGCGGATGTAATGGACCAGAAATGCTTGAGATTTCCGATTTTTACCAGAAGCCTGTAAGGGCCGTCTTCAAATAGCTTCTATTGATTCTGTTGTCCCAGAGACGTTGTGCTCCTAATTATTCCTCATGTTCCCCGAAAAGAGTCCGATGGTAGCTCGACAGTATATTGGAAAGATCGGATGGGTGAATCGATGTCCACAAACCAAGAGAATCCGCAGCCGGTCAAGAAGAGCCGCGCCCACCGCATTTACTATGCCCTAGCGGCCTTTGATATCTTGACCATCGCGGCTTCAGTTTTCCTTAGCCACAATATTTTAGTTATTTACAAAATGTCTGTAATGGAAAACAGGATTTGGGTTGACCGCTCAGTTCGCCTTGATGAAATTGCGCAGGCTGCCGGCGCAATCAATGCGCCCGGTAACGACATTTTCGACAGCCATGACGTCAAGCTAGAATCTGAACGGATAGTCTCGGCCAGCGCCAAATTTGAAAAACTCATGAACGAGGAAGCAAGTCTAACAAAAACGGAAGACAACCAAGCCACGCAGTCAGAACTTCGCAATTCCTACTCCAAATTGGCAACTTCGGTCCAGACCATGCAGGACGAAGCGAGAGTTATCTTCGGATTGTTCCAAAAAGGCGACACCACATCGGCGGGCCGACGAATGGCGACGATGGATCGGCGATACGCCGCAGTCAATTCTGAATTAAGTCGACTGCGCGGTTACTTTGCAATCTCCCAGACAGCCTCCCTGGAGCGTGAGGCGCGGTCGGCGGCGGACTTGGCGAAATTCGAGGGGCCATTTTCCGCCGTCATCCTGCTAATTATAATCCTTGTTTCCATCTACGGACACTGGATCGGCAAACGCACCGATGCTGCAAATGAGGCAATTGAAGCAGGAAGGGCACAAATTAGCGCCAGCGCAAAAATGGCCTCGCTAGGCATCATGGCTGCAGGAATTGCCCATGAAATCAATAACCCTATGGCCATCATTTCTGGACGTGCCGAAATGCTGGTAAGGTACGCCCAGAAGGGCAAGCTCACTGAAGCGGGGATCGCTGAAACAGCGGCGGTTATTCAAAAAACCTGCAAAAGGGTTGCCGCAATCATCTCTGGCCTGCGAAAATTTGCCCGAGATGGCGAGCAAGACCCGATTGAAGCAGTCAGCGCCAAACAAATCATCGAAGAAAGTTTAGCTTTCTGCAATGAGCGCATTAAAAATGCCGGTATTGCGCTCCATATCCAAGATGATTGCCCAGACGCCATGTTTGCGGGGCGACCCGTACAAGTATCTCAAGTCATGGTAAACCTCTTAAACAATGCGGTGGATGCGATTTCCACTCTGCCAAATCCTTGGATTCGGATCATAGTTGAGGAGAATTCCGACTTTTTGACCTTTCGCTTTAGAGACTGTGGCGGAGGAATTCCTGATGCCATCGCCGAGAAATTGCTGACTCCGTTCTTCACCACAAAGGAGGTTGGCAAGGGTACAGGCCTGGGCTTGTCCATGTCACTGGGCATGGTCAATCGCCAAGGCGGAAAGCTGTATCTCAATCGTGCCCAAGCTCATACTGAGTTTGTCATGGAATTACCGAAAAGCAATGGGGCATCGCTATCAACCGATTCCCAGAAGGCGGCCTAATGACTCTGATCGGCAAACATATTTTAATAGTCGATGACGAGTCGGACATTCGCGATATTCTTAGGGACGCCTTTACACTTGAGGACGCTGTGGTTTACTCGGCCCCAAATGGCCAAGAAGCGCTCGATATTTTGGGTAAGGTAAGCATTGATTTCGTGGTTTCAGACATCCGTATGCCAATATTGGACGGCATTGGGCTCCTGATCAAAATCCGCGCTAACAACGCTGCGCTACCGCACGTGGCTTTGATTACTGGGTTCTCGGAGCAGTCTGATGCTGCGGCCATCGGCCTCGGGGCTGCACAAGTCTTTCACAAACCAATCGATGTCGGCGCTCTCATCGATCTAGCGTCATCGCTACTTTAGCCTGCTGCAAATCGGACTAGCAGCGCCCGAATTGAGTCGTATCCATACATAGACGCCAATGACGACGGCAGCGAGACTCTTTGTGACAACGAAAAAACCGACCAGCTCGCCATCAAACTCTAACGATGCCTTGCCCGCATGGCTTAGACGCAGCGCCGGCGGGGTAAGTATCGCCGTCATCGTCCAACCAAATGCCAAGAGCAACGAGGTGATCGGGGTACACGGCGATGCCCTCAAGATTAAAATTGCTGCGCCGCCGGTCGAGGGCGCGGCAACAGAGGCGCTGCTGGCATTCATCGCGGCTCGCCTGGGCGTCAAGAGGCAGGCGGTGGAGACTCTCCGCGGCGCGACCAATCGGCAGAAGGTTGTGCTGGTCCACGGCACGACGCCTGAGGCAACCCTGCACGCATTGTGCAGCTAAGCTGGTTTATTGCGCCCATCCGCGGCCTCCACCAAGCGGATGCCTTGGACCTTGGTGCCGGCTGCTGAGACTCCTCAGCGTGGTCCATCCAGCTGGTTCTTGGCGCTCATTTGGCCATTGCTCCCTGCAGTATTTTTCCTGCTGATTCAGGGATTGTAACAATAGTCTGAGAATTGCGATGTAATATGGCCGTAAGCGTCGGTGACGATGCATTTAACTTCGGCAATATTGGCCCATGCATTACTGTAGCAGCTAGCAATGTGGTAAATGTCTGGGGCGGTTGCCCTACAACTAACCGTTGCGTAGGTACAAGTATAGGTAGCGGACCAGCAGGAGTTACCGCCACCGGGAATTCCCCCGGGCGCGGGCGCGGGCGCGGGCGCGGGTTGACCGCTCTGACTAAGGCACGAGTGTGAGCCATTTGGATCTGTCACCGCAGGATCCCATCCATAGCCATTACCCGTATTGCTGCCGTTGGTGCAGTAAGGATAATCTGCGCCGTAGGCTGTCAAGGATAGGGCGGCCACCGTGGTAAATAACATTAGTCGCAAATAATTCATGAGTTTAAGGCCTTTGTAAATAGATATGAATTAAGTATGAAATTAAAATAGTATGAACATCGATTTTAATATAAAATCATATTAAATGATAGTGGTTTCTTTGAGGATCAGCGGGTGCCAACGGCGCAAAGGTACGATTGATGACAAATTGCTCTTTGCCTGTCGCCTGGTCAGGAATTCTTCCAAGCGGTCCCAGGTTGATTCGCCACTCGCCTTTTTGACGAATACTTTCGTCTCGGCAGCAGCCTAGGGAGTCGGCAGTGTCATACAAGGGAATTCCCTCGAGCGGCCGCTCATATTGCGAGCTATGACCTCTGGATAAAACTTCTTTAAAATCAGCGATGTATAGGGCATCTGTCAAAAATCGAGTGTAATACACTTTTAATGTCTCTAAATATGGATTACAATCCACTTTAGAGGGATAATCTTGCCATCAATCGAAAAATACTACCAAATACTGGACTACAACAAGCCCATTTGGGAGAAGGTGCGAACCTATGCCCACGCTCGCGAACACCTCCAGTTTGAAGATTTTCTGACCGCCCGGATCTCCTGCCTCGTAGGCGAAAAGGGCATCGGCAAGACCGTGCTCGCCTGCCAAAAAGCGCTAGAGCTGGCCAATGGTGACACTGCCAAGGTCTTCTATATCAGCCTCGACGATACCTTGTTTGCCGCAGAGAGCATGTACGACCTCGCCGATCTGGCGCAGGAGCACGGTGTAGAGCTGGTCGTCTTTGACGAGGTCCATCGCTATGGCGACTGGAAAGCCGATCTCAAGCGCATCGCTGATCGCCTGTCGGTGCGCTGTATAGTGTCCGGCAGCTCGATTCTCAGCTTCAAGGAGCTCGGCGGCCTGTCGCGGCGGATGGTGAAGTATCAGCTCCAGGGTATGACTCTGCGCGAATACCTTAACATCGCCTATGACCTAAAGATCGCGCCCATTGGCTTGGACGACATCCTCAGCCCTGATCGAACCCAGCTTAACGCGATCAGGTCTGACATTGAGACAAAGACCGCAAGGCCGCTCACCTTGATTTTTGAAGAGTATTTACGGCGTGGCTATTATGCCTATGGCGTGCCACGCATCAGCGATGCCGAGTTTGGCGCCATGCTCCGGCAAGCCACGGAGGAGACCATTGCTTACGAGATTGTCCTCGCTCAGACTCACTCCAGGTCGGACATGGCGCGCAAGCTCCAGGCAATCTTCAAAGCTATTGCCCAGAACGTGCCCTATACCATCGACTACGAAGCGCTTAAGGCCTACGCTCACATCAGTGATCTCCGCACCTTGAAACACTACCTGGCCTGTCTTCAGGATGCGGGGATTATACGAACCTTGGATCGTCAGTCGCTCAAGTCACTGCGCAAACCAGAAAAACTTTACCTCGGCAACCCGGCCCTCTATTATGCGTATGCCGATTTAAGGCCGGATTCGGGCTCCATACGTGAGACGTTTTTCCTGACCAGTATGGCGTTAGCCGGTCACGACGTGCTGGCTCACCATCGTCAGGCAGATTTCACATCTGGACGTTACTCATTCGAAGTCGGCGGGCCAAACAAGACTAAGAAGCAGATTAGGGGCGAGACCCAAGGATTCATCGTGAAGGATACGACCGAGCCATCTTCGGACCCCAGCACCGTGCCCCTTTGGGCGTTTGGCATTTTGAAGCCAGTTTAAGAGGTGCGGGCGCTTTCAGAGCTGTGGTTCAAGGCTGACGGATAGGGGGAACATGCAGATAGTATATGGAATTCGTATAACCATCTCGCTTCAGTGATGCAGCTAAATAATGGCAAGCCCATCAGCGTCTCTTAAATCAAGAGGTTTTAAAGCAATATGCGGTCGAAGTTGGCGGCATGTGTCGTCGCCACTTTGATGCGCTTGGATGCCGCACGCAAGACTCGGCCCAGTCCCTCTTCGTCATAGGGTCTGGTGAGGAAGTCGAGGCGAAAGCGCTGCACACCGAGTGCCGCCAGCTCAGCCTGATGCGCGGTCCAAGAAAAGGCATTGATCTACCGGGATGGCAGTATTGCGATTGAGGTGAGGCATCCCGGCCAGCTAGAAACCCAAAGCCCAAACCCAATGCTTGGGCTACTGGCAACTATTCAAATCACTTGCATTAATTATTTTATGGACTGATACTCCTAAAAACCGCGGGGAATTAGGATTATGCTTCCTAGGCTTTGTAACATGCCGACAAATCATAGCTTTTTTCTGTTCGGCCCACGGCAGACTGGTAAAACTAGCCTCGTGACCAGCGCCTTTTCGCCGGCCCAGGTTATGAGCTACGACCTCCTGAAAACCGACGAATACATGCGTCTACTCAGTCGTCCTTCGCTGTTGCGAGAGGAGGTCAATGGCCGCTCCGTCACGGTGACTCATGTCCTGATCGACGAAGTGCAGCGCATCCCTGCTCTCCTTGACGAAGTGCATGGCTTGCTAGAAGGTGCTCGGCCGCCTAGCTTCATTCTTACAGGTTCGAGCGCCCGCAAGCTCAAGCGGCTCAATGCCAATATGCTAGGTGGACGGGCGTGGACGCTGAGTCTTCATCCCTTCACCCATCGTGAGCTTGGCGAACGGTTCAATCTGCTGCGTGCACTGAATTTCGGTGGCTTACCCAAGATCTGGTTTAGCGATGATAGCGAGGCAGAGCAGCTGCTCCGTAGCTATGTCGAGACCTACCTAAAGGAGGAAGTTGAGGCCGAAGCACTGGTCCGTTCGCTCGGACCCTTTGTCCGCTTTTTGTTCCAGTCCGGGCATGAGTCCGGCAACATCTTAAATTTTTCGACCATCGGTCGCGACGTCGGCACCAGTTCCAAGACGATCCGCGAGTACTTTCAGATATTGGAAGACACACTGATCGGCCGCTTTCTTCCCGCTTACAGCCGTTCAACTCGGGGGCGTCACATCGCTCATCCGAAATTTTATCTATTCGATACCGGGGTGCAACGCGCCTTGACCAAAAAACTTAAAGTCGCGGTGGAACCAGGAACACCGGATTATGGTACTGGCTTTGAGCATTTTATGGTCAACGAGTGTTGGCGCCTCAACGACTATGGTCAGAGCGACCTAACCTTCAGCTTCTATCGAACAGAGCACCATGCTGAGGTGGACTTGATCATCGAGTTTCCGCGTGGCGAATGCTGGGCTGTCGAATTCAAAGCCACCGACAACCCAGCATTGAGCGACGTCCGCGGTGGTCTGTCCAGCTTCAAGCTCAAGCGTCCCGATGCACGCCTCCTCTGTGTCTCCACGGCGCTGCGTCGCCGTGAGGTCGAAGGGGTGGAATTCCTGCCTTGGAAGGAGTTCTTTGCTGAGCTCTTTCCGATCGGCGCAGCGAACGGTTGCTGAGCGCCTCGTGTTGCTCAGTCGGCGATGTCGATCGCGATGGGTCACCCTGGCCACGCGGGTGGGATGCGCCTTAGGGCCCATCAGCGTCTCTTAAATCAAGAGGTTTTAAAGCAATATGCGGTCGAAGTTGGCGGCATGTGTCGTCGCCACTTTGATGCGTTTGGATGCTGCACGCAAGACTCGGCCCAGTCCCTCTTCGTCATAGGGTCTGGTGAGGAAGTCGAGGCGAAAGCGCTGCACACCGAGTGCCGCTAGCTCAGCCTGATGCGCGGTCCAAGAAAAGGCCTGGTCGCCGTAGACGATTGATTTACACGATTCGTGGGCGACATGAAAGCGTTCGCCCTTTGGATTTTCGACAATGAGCGTGCGGTAGCCGCAGACTTTTGCTGTCGGGCAGCCGCCGTGCAGAGCCGTCAGGGAGCACGCTTCGGCGATGAATAGCGGCGTGTCTTTATATAAGATAACCTGAACCGTCGTCAGCTCTGCACTCGACAATTGGCTGAGATGCGCGCGCATATTGGCGTAATCGTCTTCGATAGACATGCAGATTTGCTTGATGCCTTGGGTCTGCCAAAATCTAGTAGCGACGGAATTTAGGGCATAGAGCGTAAAATCAGAGGCGATGTCTAGAGCTGAAACGTCGATGCCCCACTCGCGTAGTAATTCGAGAGCACCGATGTTACCAATCTCGACACGCGTAATGCCGAGGTTTAAGGCGGCGACAAACCAACGCTTGAGTAAGGGCTCGTCCCAGGCTCTGATCACCGTCGGTAAGGCTAGACGCAGGGGTAGGCCGCTGGACTTGGCGAGTGCGGCGAGCTCATGCGCCAAAGCTGCTGGCGAGAGGTCGTCGAGAAAGGCGCGCTTTGGCTCGAACACTAGTTCATTTAAATGAAAAGTAGGGTTGCAATCGGCGAAGGCCACGGCCTGGCGCAGGGTCTCGATGCGGTCGCTCTTTACCGCATAGAAGGCGGAGCTTACGGCAGCAGGCGCAGGCGCCAAGGCTTGCGGTGCCAGTAGGCAATCTTCGGCACGGCTCAAGCGAGCGGCTATGAAAGGAATGTAAGCCTGGTGCACGGCTTCGCCCAAGGCCAGCTTTAGCTGTTTAAGGAGCGAGCGAGGAACGAAGCATGCATCGGTACCGCGGAAATCTACGGATTTAGCGCGGATGGCGAAGTCGCCGAAGAGCGAGAAAAGCTGTTGGATATCCCGTCCCAAGGTGCATTGGCCGGTACTGATGACTAGTGCTGTGGTGCGGTGAGCGCTCGTAATCATTTGACCAAATTTATAGGCCTCGGCTACTAGCTTTAATTGGTCTTTATCAACAGACGCCGTGACGATGATGTCGACTAGCCGCACTGGTTTTAGTTTAGCTTCTGGCGGAGGTGCGATGAGCTGGGTAACGCGGCGCTTTAAATCCGCCGAGCGGATCTTAAAGAGTAAATCACCGCAAACGGGCGTTGGCGCCTGGGCGGGCAGTTCGATCTCGACCGTGGTGCCCATTGCGGCGGTGCTAATGCGCTGGTCCCCTTGGCGCATATCCCGCAAGGAAAACTCGATATGCTGGTTGTCATAGGTGACGAGCATGGCGGCAGGGTCGCAGCGCACGTCTTGGCCATCTCGGGGCAAAGCGTGGGATACTTGGCGATCTTTTTGCGGTACTAAGCGCAGGCCATCAAAACGCTCGAGTGCCACGCCGGCTTCCACAGTGACCCAGTTGCCGCGTATTTTTATGATGCGCCCAAGGAGCACGCCGGCATGGGTTGCCGCTTGTCGCGCGAGTGGGACAGACTTTTCGCTTTTTTCTCGTCGACTGGCCGGGGCACGGACTGAGCGCTCCGGCGCCAGCTGCCAGTGCTGCATTCTACGCCTCTCTATTAGAGGAGCTCATCCCGCAACTCACCCACGAGCCGGTCATCTTGATGGGCAATTCCGTAGGCGGAGCCGCAGCTTTGACGGTCGCAGCCAAGGGAACGGCCCAAGTGCGGGCCCTCGTCCTGTGCAATAGCGCCGGACTGGCTCTACAAATTATATTCAGAAGCATCAAAAAGGATTAGCCGACTGATGCCAAGTCCAGCAACCTGCCTAGATACAAGGCTCGAGTCGGCAGATTTGGACTCTGCCCAAACCCGACCTCCAAGGCGGTGACATGAGGACGCACCATCGGATGAGCCCGGCACCCCGTGGTGAGATCGCTGCGATGCCGGCGCGATTGACGACCTTGCGTATATCCATGACGCCGGCCGGTTGCTCGCAATACTGTAGGTCACGGCCACTAGCGCAGGTGAGCAGCGCGTCATTATACGGTGAAACGATATGCAAAGCCGACATATGGATGTGCAGGATCATATGCCAGGAAGCAAGCTACTCACCCCATGTCCGTCGCCGGCATTTGCCCCCCTCCCATGTCCGTCATCGGCATCTCGCGCCTGCCAGTGATGTCACTGTCATTCAGTCCCGCCGCCGTGGTCAAACGGCCCCATGGCCATTACCGCAGTCCAATGCACCTACCAGCGACGCCGTCCCGAGCTCACACCCTGCTACCGGATCATCCAGGAGCATCTCGGCACCTTCATCGCCGCCCGCGAGGCGGAGGGACGACCGCTCCCCGACTATATCAGCGCGGAGTTCGATGCCTACCTCAAGTGCGGCATCCCCGCCCACGGCTTTATCCGGCTTGTCTGC
>Ga0315291_10009544_pt1 | contig 11899 bp, 9 predicted proteins | sample YL17G12_20_MG_FD_203070 | JGI IMG/M metagenome (GOLD analysis project Ga0315291, IMG submission 203070) | Sediment microbial communities from Yellowstone Lake, YNP, Wyoming, USA - YL17G12_20 | ecosystem: Environmental > Aquatic > Freshwater > Lake > Sediment | place: USA: Wyoming | collected...
AGGCGTACATCCAGGATACCATCTGGGTCTACCGGTTCGCGGAGGCGAAATGATCAAGGCAAGGAGTGGGGCGCGTATGAGTCCAGTTGCGACGTTGCTGCTGGCCGTGGCCTTCGGGGTCGCGGGGCAGATGGCGATGAAGTCGGGCATGGCTCAGGTGGGAGCGATCCATGCGATGAGCGGGGGGACGCTGTTGCGCATGTTCACGAACCTATACGTGCTGCTGGGGCTTGGGTGTTATGCCCTTTCGACAGTGGCCTATCTGACGGCCCTGTCCAACCTGCCGCTCAGTTTCGCCTATCCGATGGTGGGCCTGGGCTACGTCATCGTGGTCTTCCTGTCGTGGATATTGCTGAAGGAGCCGGTGTCGCTGGCGCGGTGGGTGGGCGTGCTGCTGATTTGCGGCGGCGCGTTTTTGATTGGGAGATAGCTTCGCAACCTTCCGAAGTCCTGGAGACTTCGGAAGTCTGAGGCTGCTGCTGTGGAGCAGGTTGATGTCATCATCTGAAAAGGGATCGCGGCTTGGCCGCCTGATAGGGAGCCGATGGGTGCACTGGGGCGTTCTGGCGCTGGTCATGCTGTTCTTCATGCGCGGCTGGCTGAACGGCAGGCTGCCTGCCTCGCCCCGGATGGAGATGATCGTGCAGTTCGCCACGACATGGTTCATCCTGGACGAACTGCGCCAGGGCCGCCTGCTCACACCCTGGAACCCGTGGGAGTTCGGCGGGTTCCCGTGGATACGGCTTCTGGCCTGGCCGCTCTATCTGATCCTGGCGTTGATTTCGTGGGCGGGCATCCCGATGGAAGCCGCGCTAAAGGCGCTGGCCTTCGTCGGTTTCGCCGCTTCGGGCGTGGCGATGTACGAACTGGCGCGGCTGCTGACCGGACGATGGCAGGCGGGGCTGGTGGCCGGGCTTGTCTACATGATTTCGCCGTTCCACATCCAGATGGCGGTGGACTGGTGGGAATTCATCGCATTCTGGGCGCTGCTGCCGCTGCCGTTCCTGTTCTACGAGTTGGCGCTGCGCCGCCCGGAGAAGCGCGTGCGATTCCTGGCGCTAGCGGCTCTGTGCCTGGGGCTGTTCCCACTGGTCAGTCCTGAGCGGACGTTTGTGTCCAGCGTGTGGTTCGGTGCGTATGCGCTGCTGCGTGAAGTGATGCGGGTTGCGAGGCGCGAGGCTTCCTGGCGAAATGCGACTGCAAGGCTGGCGGCGGTCGCCGGGATGGCCGCGCTGGTGGCTCTGGTCATGATGCTGCCCGCCGCGAAGGAATTGCCGAATCTGTCGGCGTATCTCAATCGCGGGATGGGGGCTGAAGCGGGCAGCACGCTGCTGGCCGACTATTCCGCGTCGCCGAGGCTGCTCTTGGGGGCGCTGCTGCAACGATTGAAGATTCCGGTGGACAGGGCGACGCTGCCCACGATTTGGAAATCGTTTGGCAGCCTGTTCGCCTGGTATCTGGGCTGGCCCGCGTTGGGGCTTGCGGCCCTGGGCCTCCTGCAGATTCGCAGGTGCGAAGTGTGGATGGCCGCACTGTTGGGCGGGCTGGCCCTGTGGCTGTCCTTCGGCCCCACCGTGCCTTTCAATCCATTCCAGCAGTTGCCGCTGTTCAGCACGCTGATGCCGTTTCGGGGGCTGATGCTGGTGGTTTTCTTCCTGTCCGTCCTGGCGGGGTTCGGCGTGATAACGGCGGGACAGATATTCCGACGCACCCCCCTCGGCGTTTGGGCAGCGCTGGCGCTGCTGGTTGTGATCGTTGACTTCCGGCCCGCGGGCGACGTCTTCGGCAGCGTCCGGTCGTACTTCACGGAAGACGAGAGGGCCGCGTATGCGTTCCTGGCGGATCAAACGGGCGACTGGCGTCTTTGGGAGCCGCGCGGCGTCCTCCAGGGACAGTATGTGTCTTCCTACTCGCTGCCCCTGGCTCCTGTGAAGCGCTTCAGGGGACACGAGATGGAGGGTCTGCCGATTCACACCTGGGAACTGATGAACGGGGGCGATGAGAAGGTCGCTCTGAACCTGCTGAGCGTGCGGTTCGCGATGGCGCGCAAGAACGACCCGGAATACGCCCGCCTGCTCGGCGAGGTGGAGGAGGCGGGGTTCACCGCAAAGGCGTGGGACTCGCCGGACGTGGAAATCTGGGAGAAGCCCGACTTCCGTCCGTTTGCTATCCTGCTCGCGGCCCAGGGCGGGCAGGTGGAGGGGCGCGTGGAGTACGCGCGCGAAAGCCCAACGCGCATCCGGGTGCATGCGGCACCGGCCAACCGCGCCGTGCTGACCATTAGCGAGGCCTGGTATCCGCACTGGCGCGTGTTTGTGGACGGCAATGCCGCGCCGCTGCTCCGGGTAGACCACATGCTCCAGGGCGTGGAACTGGAGGCCGGAGAGCACGAGGTGCTGTTCGCTTACGCGGAACCGCTTTACATTGCGGTCACCCGCGCACTGAGCGGGTTGGCGGCGCTTGCTCTGCTCCTTGCCACTATCTGGAACCCAAAGGTGTGGGCATTTGAGGATGGGGTCAAACATGCAGGCTGAACCGGTGGCCGTCGTCGTCCCGACGTACAATGAGGCGGAGAACATAGAACTGCTGGTGCGGCAGTTGCTTGCTCTGCCGCTCCATCTGCGCGTGATTGTGGTGGATGATAACTCGCCCGACGGCACAGGGGACATCCTGGACAGGCTGGCCTCAGAGGACGGCAGAGTGCAGCCTATCCATCGGCCCGGCAAACTGGGGCTGGGAACGGCGCACATTGCGGGGTTCAAGCGGGCGCTGGAAACCGGCGCGCTGCTGGTCGTCAGCATGGATGCCGATTTCTCGCACGACCCTCGCTACATCCCCGGTATGGTAGAAAAGATGCGGGAGTGCGATCTGGTCATCGGCTCGCGGTACGTGCGGGGAGGCGGAACGCGCTACTGCGCCCTCCCGCGCAAGGTCCTGAGTTGGGGAGCCAATGCCTTCGCCAAGACGATGCTCGGTCTGCGGGCCAAGGACTGCACGGCGGGGTTTCGGTGCTACCGGCGTGAGATTCTAGAGCGCGTGGGTCTTGACCAGATCTTTTCCAATGGATACTCGTTTCTGATAGAGATGCTGTACCGCACGGAGCGGTTGGGCTACCGCGTCGGCGAGGTTCCCATCATCTTTGAGAACCGCCAGCGGGGTACTTCCAAGATTTCGCGGAAAGAGATTGCAAAAGCGTTGTACACAGTGCTGCGGCTGCGGTTCCGCCGCCTCCCCTGGGAACGCTGGACGGCGCAGATGCGGAACCACAGATGAACACGGATAAACACAGATGTCATTGCGAGGAGCGGAGCGACGAAGCAATCCCTCGCCACTGCAGAGATTGCTTCGCCTCGGCTCACAATGACAATGCCTATCCGTGTCTATCTGTGCTCATCTGTGGGTTCACCTGTTTTTGGAGAGTGCAGGATTGGGTGAGAAGCGGCGGCTGGTGATTATGCCAGCCCACAACGAAGCGAATAACATAGAAGCCGTGCTGGATCAGATACGGGCCACGGGCCTCCCTCTGGATGTGTTGGTCGTGGACGACGCCTCCGCAGACGACACGGCAGAGCGAGCGAGGCGCAAGGGCGCGGCTGTCGTCAGTCTGCCCTGCAACCTGGGCTACGGCGGGGCTGTCCAGACAGGGTTCCGCTACGCCGTGGAGCGCGGCTACGACATCGGCATTATGATGGACGCCGACGGCCAGCACGACCCGCAAAGCCTGCCTGACCTCCTGAGCGTCGTGGAGCGCGGCGCGGACGTGGCGCTCGGCTCCCGCTTCCTGGGCCGGATGGAGTATAACGCGGGTTGGGCGCGGCGTATGGGCATGGGGGTCTTCCGCCGCATCGTCCGCTGTGTGACCCGCCAGCCTTTCACCGATCCCACGTCAGGCTACCAGGCGCTCACTCGCGAGGTCATGGAATTCTTCGCGCAGGACAACTACCCGACCGACTTCCCAGATGCCGATACGCTCATCGTCCTCCACCACGCCGGATTCAATGTTGTGGAAGTCCCGGTTGTCGTCAAGGCGCGCATGAGCGGCGAATCCATGCACTCCGGATGGAAGCCAATCTACTACATGGTCAAGATGCTCCTGTCCATTTTCATCGTCCTGCTGCGCAAGCAGACGCACACCAATGCCATCCGTCCTTCTCAAAATGGACTTCCGAACGGAGGGAAGTGAGTGAGCCGCATCGTCAATGCGCTGACTATAGACCTGGAGGAGTGGCACCAGGCCGAATTGATCCGCCAGCGAGGATTACCCGTCCAACCTGAGGACCAGGCGGAGGCGGCGGTTGCGCCCATTTTGGATCTGTTGGCTGCGTCGGGAGTTCGGGCCACTTTCTTCGTCGTGGGCGAGGTGATGAGACGCCATCCCGAACTCATCCGCCGCATCCGGAGCTTGGGTCACGAGATTGCCTGCCACGGGATGACCCATCGGCCCTTGTGGACATTGTCCGAGGCCGAATTGGAGCGCGAGTTGGGGGAGTTCGCCGAACTGTATGAGCGGGTACTGGATGGAGGTCGGCCAGTGGGGTTTCGCGCGCCGACATTCTCTCTGAACCAGGACACGCGCTGGGCCGTGACGGTCCTGCGGGAGTTTGGCTATCGCTACGATTCCAGCATCTTCCCGGCGAAGACGCCGCTGTATGGTGTGCCGGGCGCGCCGCTGTTGCCCTATCGGATTTCCTCCGCCGATGTGCGCCGCGAGGAACCGAGGGGCGCGCTGTGGGAGTTCCCCATGACGGTGTGCGTCGCGGGCGGGGTGCGGCTGCCCATTTCGGGCGGGGCCTATTTGCGTTTGCTGCCCTACGGGATCGTGTGCCGGTGCCTGCGGGCGGTCAACCGGACGCGCCCATTTGTGGTGTACGTGCATCCGTGGGAAGTGTATGCAGGCACGCCGAAGGTCAAAGGGCTGACCCTGGGTGAACATGCCGCGATGTACGCGGGCCGCAGGCTGGGGCTGGGAAAAGTGCGGGGGCTGCTGCGCGATTTCGCCTTCGCGCCGATGGCCGAGGTACTGGACACATGGGTGGCTGGATTGAACTCTGGGAATGAGCGAGGGCACGCATGATCCGCGTGCTGCAAATCGTCGTGTTTGTGGCGCTGGTTGTCCTGGCGGCCCTCTGGCTGGCCGGAGTGTTCCGTGTCACCAACAACCACGATTTTGAGATTTTCTACCAGGCGGCGGAACGGCTTCGGGCGGGCGAGAACATCTACGCCGAAACCGCGGCGTTCAAGGAGGCTCTGGACCAGGGCACGTTCAACCTAAAGGACGAGAACTTGCGCTGGCCCTACGGCAACCCGCCGCTGCTGGCTGTGCTCATCGTGCCGTTGACCTTCTTGCCGTACCAGGCGGCTGCCACGTTCTGGATGTGGTTCAACGCGGCGCTGCTGCTGGCTGCCTGCGCGGTGGTTCTGGCTGCGATACGGCGCTTGGACTGGGCGGGCGCGGTTGTGGTGCTTGTGCTGCTGTATGGGTTCTACCCGGCCACGACCTGCCTGCGTCTCGGCCAGACGGAGATTCTGCTATTCCTTCTGATGGCGCTGAGTTTTCTGGCGCTGAAGCGGGGACGGGACACATGGGCCGGGGCCGCGCTGGGGCTGGCCGCCGCCATCAAGTTCTTCCCCGTCGCCTTCATCGTGTTTTTGCTGTGGAAGCGAAAGTGGAAAGCGGCCCTGTGGGGTATCGGCGTGGCGGTCGTGGCCTTTGGAGCGAGCGTCATTCTGGTGGGGCCGGAGAACTTTGCGGCGTATACTCAGGCGTGGTCGGTGTACACCGGCGGGGCGTTCAGCGCGTTCCCGCTCAACCAGTCGCTCAACGGATTCTTCAGCCGCCTGTTCCGCCCTAACGTATTTGAGCCGACGTTGCGCAACCTGGACTTGCCGGGATTGGCGACGGCTCTGTGGCTGGGGAGCGCGGCAGTCCTGGGGGCGGCGCTTGCCTGGGTGACCCGCAAGCCTATGGACGTGCGGGCGGAGCGATTTGACCTGGAATTCTCGGCGGCGATTATGGTATTGCTGCTGGCGGAGCCGCACTCGCAGGCATATGCCTTTGTTTGGGTCCTCCTGCCGCTGATCGTGCTGGCGTGCCGGATTGTGACCGCGCGCCGATGGTCGTGGCCGGAGGTTGTCGCGCTGGCGGCTGGCTATTTCATGCTGGGCAGGCAGTGGCTGCGGCTTCCGCCCATACCTGTGAGGTTCGTCCGTTCGCACATTCTGTTCGGGGCGCTGGCGCTCGCCGCGCTGGTCTTCTACGCGCTGTGGAAGAGTAGGGGCGAAGCATTTGCCCAGGCAGGGCAAGGAGGGGAAGGATGAGTTTCGCGGCAAGGCTTTTGCTGATGGTGCTGGGCGTCGGCATTGTCCTGTTCGTCATCAACCTGGTGCGGACGCGCAAACTGAAGGAGGAATACGCCATCCTGTGGCTATTCACGGGGGTGGTGCTGGTGCTCCTGCCGGTTATCATTGATCTGCTGGATGCCGTCTCGTTCGCGCTGGGCATCACGTACCCGCCCGCGTTCATCGGGCTGGTGGCGGCGGTCTGCGTCCTGTTCATCCTGTTCCAGTTCTCCACCAGCATCTCCCGGTTCAGCGAGCGGACGAAAGTGCTCACGCAGGAACTGGCGATACTGCGCGAGAGGGTGCGCCGATTGGAGGCAGAATTGTCCCAGGCGCGGGGTGAGAAAGCGCCAGACGCGGGATAGGATTCACCGCAAAGGCACAAAGACACCAGGAAAACAAAGACTGACTTCGTGCCTTTGTGTCTTGGTGGTAGCATACCGTGGGTCAGGTTTTGAACCCGACGGTTTTCTGGGTTCTTGAGAGAGTCATGACAGTCCAGATGGAACAAGGCAAACGAAATAGAGAGTGGCTCTGGGTAGGGCTGCTGGTGGGACTGGCGTTTCTGGTGCGCCTGGGATTGGTGCTGTTCGTGAACCGCGTGGTGTGGGGCGACGAGCCGTTCTATCTCTGGCTTGGGCGCAACTGGTTTGAGGGCCGCGGCTATTCCTTCACCGGCTATTCGGACGTGCATCACACGCCGGGGTATCCGTTCCTGAGCGCGGTCTTCTACCTGCTCGTGGGCAATCTGGAAACGGCCAGCGACATTTGCTACGTCCTGTTCGGCACACTGCTGATGCTGCCACTCTACGGACTGGCGCGGCGCATCTACAACCGCGAGGCCGGATACATCGCGCTCCTTCTGGCTGCAATCTACCCGGCGCTCACGGGCACAATCCTGTTCTGGGGAACAATGACTGAGCCGCCGTACTATTTCTTTGCTTACGCGGCCATGTTCGCGCTCCTCGCGGGGATGGAGCGGCGCAAAGCGTGGGCGGTCTTCCTGAGCGGGCTGGCGGCGGGCGCGGCCTATATCGTGCGGCCCGAAGGCATCGCCTATTTTGTCATCTTGCTGTTCTATCTTGTGGTCATTCGTTTGTTTGAAAAGCGCGCCTTCACCCGCCGGACGCTGCTTGAACTGGCGTGCTTGCTGGCCGGTTTCGCGCTCATCTTCATGCCCTACATGACCTACGTGCGGCTGGAGACGGGGGCCTGGATGGTCAGCGAGAAGGCTGGCGTGACCTTCGTCACCAGTTGGCGCCTGGCCTACGGCGACACGGTGGCCTTTGACAAGGCGACCTGGGGGCTGGATTCCACCGGGCTGGAAGTGTTCTTCTTCTCGCGGGAGAGTTATCACGTGAGCATGGCGCAGATTATTTTGCAAGCGCCGATGGAGTTCGTGAAACTCGTGTATCAGAATGGTCTCGGCTTCCTGGGCCAGGCATTTTCGCCGCGTATGTTCCCGTACTTTTTCCTCCCACTGGCGGGCCTGGGTCTGTTCGGCGCTGTGTGGAACCGGGCGCGTGCCAAGCGCGAGTTCTTGCTGTTCCTGTCGCTGCTGCCGGTGATGGCATTCCTGCTGTTCTTCATTCAGGAGCGGTACATTGCGGCCTTGCTGCCGACGTTGATCCTGTGGCTTGCGGCGGGGCTGGGCAAGTTGGGCGAGTGGGTCGGTGGAACTGTCCGAGGCCTACTCAAGACTTCCGAAGTCTCAGAGACTTCGGAAGTCTTGAGCAGACGATGGGGAACCTGGCTGCCAGCCCTCGCCATTATCGCGTTCCTGCTGGTGGCCCAGCCGCGCATCATGAACAACACGGCGCAGGGGTCCTTCCGGTTCGCCCACAAGACTGTGGGTTTGTGGATGAAGGACGTAGGGCTGACAGCCCAGGACACCGTCATCATGGCGCGGTATCCGGCGGTCGCCTTCTATGCCGATGCCAAATGGGAGCCGACGCCCAACGCAACATGGCCGGAGGTGCTGCGTTATGCCCGGCATGTTGGGGCCGACTACTTCGTCCTGGATGGGCGCGAGGTGGAGGGACTGCGACCCCAACTGGCCTTCCTGGTGGAGGGAGAGGACGTTCCGCCTGAATTGGAACTCGTCCACGTGGATACGAGCGAGGGCGGGAAAATGGTGGTGTATCAGATCAAGGGGAGCCAGTAAGGGCGAAGCATTTGCCCAGACTGGATGGCTGCCCCTGCTGAGATTCGCAGGCAAATGCTTCGCCCCTACATTCGGTGGGCGATTCGGAGACAGGTCATGTGGCGTAGAATACTGGAGCAAGTCGCAAAACTGAAGGAATCCCTGAAGCCGGACAGACTCAGGGGTGCGTTGGGCGGGGTTCAACGAGCCTTGCGATGGGATGACCTCAAGCGCACTCCATGGCTGGACCGGTTCAAGTGGCCTTGGGATGTGTGGGCGGTGGCGGTCTTGACGCTGGCGGGCGCGTTCCTGCGCCTGTGGAAACTGGGCGCGGCTGGCCTGTGGCGCGACGAGGCCCAGGGGCTGTTTGTGGCCGCCAAGTCGTTCCCCAACGGGATTGCGGGCGCGCTGATTGCCGACGGACACCCGCCGCTCTACTTTTTCCTGATGCACTTCTGGGCCAAGTTGTGGGGAAGCAACGAGTTCGGCATCCGGCTGCTCCCCGCGCTGTTTGGCATCGCCGCGATCCCGCTCCTGTATGGGACCGCGCGGAGCATGTTCAACCGGCACGTCGCTGTGCTGGCGGCAGGCGTTGGCGCGTTTCTGCCGATGCACGTCCTCGTGTCCCGCCAGGCGCGGATGTACACCCTGCTTCCGCTGTTGGCGCTCCTGTCCATCTGGGCGCTGTACGGTGCTGTGCAGCACAACATGCGGCGCTATTGGGTCGGCTGGGTGGTGGCGTCGGCGCTGATGATGTACAGCCACAACTGGGGCATCCTGGTTTTCGTGGCCGAGAACATCTTCGTGCTCTGGCACGAAGTGTCCCGGCGGCGGCAACTGTCCTTCGTGGGTGCGTGGCTGGCGTCGGCGGCGGGTGCGGGCTTGCTCTACCTGCCCTGGCTGCCGACGCTTCTGGAGCAATTCCGCATCCCCGGCATCGTCATGGGGCCCTGGGTGCAGAGCGACAACTCGCCTGTGGGCCACTTTTTTCGCATCTTCAACGAACTGACATCCATGACCTGGCCCGCCGACCGTCCTTGGCCCTACGTCATTCTGTTGGTCATCGGCGCGCTGTCCTTCCGCCTGGCCTGGAAAAAGGTCAGCGTTGGCTACGAATTCTCGCCCGCGCTGGACTTGACGGTGCTGACCCTGCTCATCCCCGTCTTGTTGGGCATCCTGATCACAACGAAGACGCAGGGCTTGCTCCCATCCTACGTGACGATGGCGCTCTTCCCGCCGCTCTGTTTTCTGCTGGCGCGGGCGCTTTCGGGCTTGCGTCCGGCCTACAGTTTGATGGCGCTGGCGATCCTGGCCTTGCTATTCTGGTACAACCCGCTGAGGGGCATCTACGGGAAGCCCATGTCGGCCATGCGCGAGGTGGCTCAGTACGTGGAGGCGCAAGCCGCACCGGAGGACGTGATCCTGATTGCGCCGGACTACCTGGCGACGCCCTTCAACTTCTATTTCAAGGGTGAGCAGCTGCAATCTGCCTTCCCCCAGCCGCCGGGCCGCGTGGAAGAAATCATCTGGCGGGGCTGGCGGGCGCGATGGGATGAAGCGCAGGAGGCTATCTACCTCACCATTGATTTCGTGGAGCAGAGTGGCGCTTCGGGCGGAAGGGTCTGGCTCATCGCCCCGCTGGACGCCTATCCGAACGACCCGCACTTCGGCCAGATTCGGGTGCTCAAGGGCGAACTGGATGCCCGCTACGAACTTGTGCAGGAGGAGAAACGCTTCCGCAACGTAGCCGTGGAAAGCGCCGACATCTTCCTTTACCAGCGTCGTCAATGAGCGCGGGGAGAGACTGTCAGCAGATTGAGAAGATGAAATTCGATTCAACAAGACGCAACCGAACCGAATATATTGCCGTATGGGGCATTGTCCTGCTTGCGCTGGCGGTGCGCGTCGCGCTTGTTTTGTGGGCCGACCGCGCCATCCGCTGGGACGAGCCAGACTATCTCACTCTTGCGCAGAATCTGGTGACGGGTGGGGGCTTCACCGTGGCAGGCCACCCAGAACTGCACTACGCGCCTTTGTTCCCCGCCGTGGCAGGTATCTTCTACAGACTGCTCGGAGACCTGAAACTGGCGAGCGATGCGGTTTACGTCCTGGCGGGCGCGGCGCTGGTCTGGCCGTTCTATCTGCTCGTGCGGCAACTGTTTGGGGCGCGGGCGGCCTTGGCGTCAAGCCTGCTGCTGGCCCTGTGCCCGGCGTTGAACGCATCGGTGTTGTATTGGGGAACCATGACCGAGCCATTGTACTTGCTGTGCGTCTTCGCGGGGCTGTGGTTTGCTTGGCTGGCTGCTGAAGAGGGACGTTTGGGTCACGCCGTCGCGGCGGGCGTGTGCTTCGGGCTGGCCTACCTCACCCGCCCGGAGGGGAGTTTCTACGCGCTGCTGGGGGCCGCCGTGCTGCTTGTGGGCATTTTCGCGCGTCGGCGCGCCCGTTCGGCGAAGGCATGGTTGTCGCTGGCGGGATACGCGGCCGCGGCAATTCTGGTGATTCTGCCTTACCTGGTTTACCTCCACCAGCACACGGGGCAGTGGATGGTGAGCGGTAAATTGGGCGTGACCTACGACATCGGGCAAGCGGTGCTGGCCCGCGACCCAGCGGAATACGACCGCGTGACGGCGTCGCTGGATAGCACCGGGCGCGAAATCATCTGGTACTCGCCGCAGCGGTTCCAGCGTGACCTGGCCGCGGAATTGGCGGGAAGCCCGCTGGAACCGCTGCGGCGAGTGTGGGTGAATCTGCAATTGCTGCTGGATGTCTGGTTTGACATAACAATCTTCCCCACACTCCTGCTCGTTTTCGTCGGCCTGGCCTGGTTCGCGCAGTCATGGGACAGAAAGCGGCTGGTGGCCGAGGCCTATTGGTTCGCGGCACTTTTGCCCCTGCTCGCGTTCCTGCCGTTCCACGTGGAGATACGCTTCTTCGCGCCCGCGCTGCCGATTGCGCTGGCCTGGGTCGGGCGGGGCGCGCTGGCGATGGGCGATTGGGCCGCCGCGACGTTGCAGTCGCTTCTGGGCACGCGGGTGCTGCGGGTGTGGCTGCGGCGTCTGCTGGTTGCGCTGCCGACGCTGCTGGTTGCCGTAGCATTCGTCGGCTTGAGCATCCTGGCCGTGCGTCAAGGGGAGCGGGGCACCGATTTCGGCCACCGGGAGGCGGGGTTATGGCTCAAGGATCATGCGCCAGCGGACAGTGTGTTAATGTCGCGCGATCTGGCGATTGCGCTCTATGCCGAACGGGAGTGGGTTCCATCACCCAGGGCGGAGATGTCTCAGTTTCTGGACTACGCCCGGTCGCACGGCGCGGATTATGTTGCCGTGGACGAGCGGGAAGTGACGGTGGTTCGCCCGCAATTGAAGGAATTGTTGCACCCTGAGACGGCCCCCAAGGGGCTTCGCCTGGTCTACC
>Ga0315291_10009549_pt1 | contig 11897 bp, 8 predicted proteins | sample YL17G12_20_MG_FD_203070 | JGI IMG/M metagenome (GOLD analysis project Ga0315291, IMG submission 203070) | Sediment microbial communities from Yellowstone Lake, YNP, Wyoming, USA - YL17G12_20 | ecosystem: Environmental > Aquatic > Freshwater > Lake > Sediment | place: USA: Wyoming | collected...
ATTCTGATGATACCCGCGCTGGGGCCCGCGGTGGTGAAACCGTGCGTGGCGGGAACGACGGCGCGGGCCTCCACGGAGAATGTTCGCTCCATCGGCTTCTCGATTTATTACACGGTGGTGAACATCGGCGGGATGTTGGGCCCGATCGTCGCGTGGCTGGTCCGCAAACCGCTGGGCTTGGGCATGGAGAATGTCTTTCGCGTTGGCGCCTTGAGCGTTTTTCTGATGTTCCTGGTGACGTTCTTTTTCTTCCGTGAGCCTCGGCGCTCGGGCGAACAGCAGGTGGCGAGCGTTGGCACGGCCATCAAGAACATGTTTATCGTCCTCGGTAACTTCCGCTTTGTCCTCTTTCTCCTCATCTTCTCGAGCTTCTTCGTCGTTTTCTGGCAGGAGTTTATTTCCGCGCCGCTTTTTTTGCGCGGCTACATCGATCCCAACGCCAACACCGACCTGGTGCTCGCCATTGATTCGCTGACGGTCATCTGTTTTCAGATTCTGGTCAGCTTTTTCACCAGGAGGATTCGGGCGTTTACAGCCATGACGCTGGGGCTTCTCATTTCCAGCCTGGCGTGGCTGATTCTGGCGATCCATCCGACGACGATCGGGTTGATCGTGGCACTAGTGTTCCTGGCGCTCGGTGAAATCACCCAGGTATCGCGCTACTACGAATACATCTCGCGGCTTGCGCCGTCCGGCCAGCAGGGGCTCTACATGGGCTACGCGTTCTTGCCCATCGCCATTGGGTACTTCATCGCCGGGCCGCTGGGCGGATATCTCCTGCATTATTTTGGTGACGTGGTGCACAAGCCACAGCAGATGTGGTGGGTTGTTTCGGGGGTCGGAATCGCAGGCACGATCCTGATGCTGATTTACGACCGGGTATTCAAGCCGGGCGAACCGAAAGGCGGGGAGACCAATTGATGGGCGTATGGTTGTCCGAGACTCCACTGGCCTGAAGGGAGGCCGCCATGAAGGGAAGGAGGTGGGGACTTATGGTGGGAATTTCCTTGATCGCCGGGGGCGTGTCGAGTGCAGCTTCACCCGAGGCCCCGAGGCGCGTGATTATCGATACCGACCCCGGCACGGATGATGCTCTGGCGATTCTGCTGGCGCTGAATTCGCCGGAGTTGAAAGTTGAAGCCCTCACCGTCGTGGCGGGAAATGTGACGGCCGCGCAGGGACTTGAGAACGCGCTCAAGCTCGTCTCGCTCGCCGGCCGGCCGGAAATTCCGGTTGCCCTTGGAGCGCAGCGGCCGCTGGTCCAGAAGTTGGTCACGGCGGAATCTCACGGAACGAACGGCCTGGCGAACATCAGCCTGCCTGCTCCAACGGTCAAACCAGATTCTCGTTTCGGACCGGACCTCATCATTGAGTTAGTTCACAAGTATCCTCACGAGGTCACACTGGTTCCCCTCGGGCCACTCACCAATATCGCTCTCGCCCTTTCGAAAGACCCGTCCATCGCAGGGCTGGTGAAAGAGGTCGTCTTGATGGGCGGAGCGATCTCGGGCGGAAATGTCGATGCCGTCGCTGAGTTCAACATCTATGTGGACCCCGAAGCGGCCAGCATTGTCTTCAACGGCGGCTGGCCCTTGACGATGGTCGGGCTGGAAATAGGGCGGAAGGCGCACTTCAGGCGCGAGCACCTCGCGCGGCTCAAAATGACGCACGGAACGCAGAATGATTTTGCTGCGCGCGTGCTCGAATACCTCGTCAATATGGACGAGAAATATGGACTCCCAGGCGCCCCTCTTTACGACCCGACCGCGATGGGAGCGGTCATCGACCGGACTCTGATCACGACCCAGTTGATGCGTGTGGATGTGGAGTTGCGCGGCGAGTTCACACGCGCCGAAACCGTCGCCAATCGCCAAAACGCAATTAATCGCAAGGTGCCGCGCGGGGACCATCTGGTTTTTCAAGGTACCGAGCCACTTCGGCCCAACACGCATGTGGCGGTGGATATCGACTCCGAGCGATTCATCAGCTTGCTGATTTCGCGCCTTGCCGAAAAGTGAGAGTGACGCGAACGGGAGGAGAAATGGATCTGCAGAACATTCAGGCTGCGCTGCGGGACGCGAACCTGGACGGCTGGCTTTTCTACGACCATCACCGCCGCGATGCGATCGCCTATCGCGTGCTGGGGATCAATCCCCCAATGTGCACCCGTCGGTGGTATTACCTGATTCCCGCCGAGGGGGAACCGCGCAAGCTTGTGCATCGCATCGAAAGTGGAAATCTGGAGGGCGTGCCAGGAGCGACGGAGCAGTATTCCTCCTGGGTCGAGCAGCGGGAAACATTGAAGGGGATGCTGGATGGCAAGAAGAGGGTCGCGATGCAGTACTCGCGACTAAACGATATTCCCTACATCGGGCTTGTGGACGCAGGGACGGTGGAATTGGTAAAGAGCTTCGGCGTCGAGGTTGTGTCTTCGGCCGACTTGGTTCAACTCTTCGAAGCCCGCTGGTCCGCGCAAGCTTTGTCGTCGCACCTAGAGGCGGGGAAAAGCGTGCACGCGGCGGTTCGCCGGGGTTTCGCGATGATTCGGGACGCCATCAGGGCAGGGAAAGCGATTGACGAATACACAGTCCAACAGGAGATAGTGCGCTTCCTCGATACCCACGGCCTCGAGGCTGACGACGCGCCTCTCGTGGCGGTCAACAAGAACGCCTCCAACCCGCACTATTCGCCGTCGCAAACTACGTCGCGACCCATTAAGTCGAAGGATTTCGTTCTGCTCGACGTCTTTGCCAAGCTCCGGAAACCCGGCGCCGTCTACTTTGATATTACCTGGGTGGGGTTCGTCGGGGAATCCGTTCCAGGGCAATATACCCAAGTGTTCGACGTGGTGCGTGAAGCTCGCGATGCAGCCGTCAGCCTGGTCCAGCAGTCGATGCGCGAAAGCCGTCCGCTCCGCGGATACCAGGTGGACGACGCGGCGCGGGGAGTGATCACGCGGCACGGCTACGGCGAGTTCTTCGTGCACCGGACGGGGCATTCGATCGGCGAGGACATCCACGGCAACGGCGCGAACATGGATAACTTTGAAACCCGCGACGACCGCAGGATTATTCCCGGGACCTGTTTTTCGATCGAACCGGGAATCTATCTGCCGGAATTCGGCGTGCGGAGCGAAGTGAATGTCTACGTCGAAGAGCACGACGCGCGTGTGACGGGAGAGATCCAGCAGGAAATTATCCCGATGCTTACGCTACTGTAAGGATCAATGCGCAAGCTCACCGCGCACGACGGCCTGGACCTTGGGAATCATCCGGTGGATGACCACGATGGCCAGCGGATGCATCACGCCGGCAATAATGAACAGCGGGACGTAAGTGTGAAACCACTGCAAGATGTAACCAGCCAGGGGCGCAATTATCATTCCCCCCACGGCGCCTGCCGCGCCACCTAATCCCACCACTGAGCCCAGATCCTTTTTGGGGAACATGTCGGAGGCCAGCGTGAAGATGTTTGCTGACCATCCCTGGTGCGCCGCCATCGCCACGGAGATGAAGGCCATGGCCATCCAGGCATTGGGTGCGACTTCGATGAGCAGTCCCGCCGGCATCAAGAGGGCGAAGATGAGCATGGTGACTTTGCGGGCTCGATTCACGGTCCAGCCGCGCTTGATCCAGTGGCCGGAAAGCCATCCTCCGGCGACGCTGCCCACATCGGCGACCAGAAAAGGAATCCACGCGGAATACGCCAGCTTCTCGAGCGAAAGTCCCCGAACCTGGTTCAGGTAGGACGGGAACCAGAAGATGTAGAACCACCAGATCGGGTCGGTCATGAATTTGCCGAGGATGAATCCTCGCGCCTCACGGTAGGTCAGGATCTTCTTCCAGGGGATCTTGGGTTCATCCTGGTGCGATTCTCCGGGTTCAACGGCCTGGATGTATTGGAGCTCTTCCGGGGTGATACACGGGTGTTGTGCGGGCGTGCGATAGGCCAACGACCAAACCACCACCCAGATCGAGCCCAGGCCGCCGGTGACTATGAAGGCCCATTGCCAGCCCCATCTGAGTGTGATTCCGATCACCACCGGCGGGGCAATCATGGCGCCGACGTTCGTTCCAGCATTGAAGATGCCGGTCGCCAGCGCACGCTCTTTCTTGGGAAACCACTCCGCGACAGCTTTGATGGCGGAAGGGAAGTTGCCGGCCTCGCCCACCCCCAGGAAGAATCGCGCCACGCCGAAGGAAATCGCGCCTCGGGCCAGCGCCGTCGCCATGCCGGCGATCGACCACCAAGTGATGGCGAGGGCATAACCCAGGCGCGTTCCCAGATGGTCAATGATGGGGCCGGCGGCCAACATCGTCCCCGCATACGCGATTTGGAAAGCGAAGACGATCCACCCGTAGTCGCTCTCGGACCAGTGCAAGACCACTTGCAGGTGGGGCTTCAGATTGGAGAGAGTTTGCCGATCAACGTAATTGACCGTGGTCGCGAAAAACAGGATCGCGCAGATGTACCAGCGCAGGTGGCGAACTTTGAATCCCGATGGCGTTGTGGATTCACCAGCGGTGGATGTCGGTGCAGCGGTCACTCAGCCTCAAGTTCAAATCTGGAGAGCAATTCCAGGACGCGCTGGCTTTCGACTATCAACTCTCGACTTTCGACTGCTTTTCACTCGTCACTCTTCACTGATTCTTCACCCAGGCGTGCCGCGGATCGTCAGCCCAGGCGCCGTAGCGGCGCTCTTCGCCGGCCAGCACCCAGGTGTAGTGAAGTTCATAGCCCGGCGCAGCGACCACGGGATGATAGCCTTTCGGAAGCAGGACGGTGTCACCGTCCTCGACGACGAAGACGGTCGAAAACCCTTCCGGGTCGTCCGGAGCCGTATAAGTCCAGATGAAACCGTAGCCCTGTGAAGGTTTCACGCGGAAAAAGTAAATCTCCTCGAGCACAGCCTCTTGCGGCGGGTTCGGACGGTCGTGCTTGTGAGGAGGATAACTCGACCAGTTTCCCGGGGGATTCAAGGTCTCACCGGCAAGCAGGCGCTCCGCAGGCACGTTTTCAGCCAGCGCTGAATACACCGTGCGCTGCCAGTTGCCGCGCCCAATCTCGCGGGCGACGACGCTCGGACCGTCGAGCAGGGCCGGCGCCACTGTGGCGTTTGACGGAGCAGAGAAGACTCCGGCGTCGAGAGGGCCGGAGAGAGCTTGGACTTCGTAGGTGCTGTGTGGAGGGATGTAGATCATCGCCGGCGGTCCGGAGAAAACATCAGCTCGCGTCCCGACTTTTGGAAACGTCTGCTTCTTCCCGTCGGCGCCCACGATCTGGATCGATGCCGTGCCCGCGAAAAGATCCCAAACGCATTCGCGCGGTCCGGTCGTGCCGGAATGCCGTCCCCCCTCGCTGAGTTGCAGACGTGCGAAGGCAAGGAAGCGCATTGTTCCCGTGGGAACGATTTCCTGATATTGTCCATTTTTCTGCGCTTTAATATGCCGGTTCATAGATACCTCAAAGTCTCCTTTCGGGAGCAGCCCATTATATGACAGAAGATCATGAATCGAGTGCAACCAGATCAGATTTCAACTCCGGAGCACACTAAGGATTCCGGTAGGAGGATGACCATGCACAGTCGCAGAGATTTCCTGAGCAAGCTCGCGGCCGGGAGCGCGGCCCTGGAGCTAGTCCGGCCTTATGGTTTCACTTTCGCAGCTACACTCGTCGGTCCTGGTGGCGGCCCAAAGCCTTCAGCGCAGGACCTCTGCGACGGAGCGCTTTATCGTTCGCCCAAGATCTATTTCGGCGTCTGCTATTACCCCGAGGCGTGGGACGAGTCGCGCTGGGAGACTGACGTGAAGATGATGCGCGAGGCCGGCTTCAACATCGCGCGCCTGGCGGAATTTGCCTGGGCGCGTATCGAGCCAGTCGAAGGCCAATTCGATTTCAACTGGCTCGACAGAGCCGTCGATCTTCTCGACAAAAATGGCATTCAAACCCTCATGGGCACGCCGACGTCGCAGCCTCCTCCTTGGCTCTACCAGAAGTACCCCAACCTCCTCCCCGTCAATGTGGAGGGCATTCGCACCAACTTCGGCGGGCGCTATCTCTATTGCTTCAATCATCCTGGAATGGCGGCGTACACACGCCACATCGTTTCGGCCATCGCGAAGCGGTATGCCAACCACCCGGCGGTGATTGGCTGGCACCCCGACAACGAATTCGGCCACGTTACGAGGGAATGCTATTGCAAGGAATACTGCGAGCCGGCGTTCCATAAATGGCTCGAGGCGCGGTACGGCAGCCTCGATAAACTGAATGCCGCCTGGGGAACCGCGTTTTGGAGTCAGATCTATTCCGATTGGTCGCAGATTCCGCTTCCGCGGCTTACGCAGCAACAACACAATCCGGCCCTGATCCTTGACTACCGGCGGTTTTGGAGCGACACGGTCGTGCGCTACCAGAAAACGCAAATCGATATCCTGGCCAAACTCGCACCGCAGCAATTCACGACGCACAATCTTTGGGGGAAGCCCGATTATTTTGCGATGGCGCGCGACCTCAACGTCGCCGGAATGAACTTCTATCCGGCTTACGGCTGGGGGCGCCTGGAAGACAACGGCCTGGAACTGGACACCTTCCGCGGGTTGAAGGACGGAAACTACTGGGTCGTCGAGCAGCGCGGCGGCCGCCCTGGTTCACACAACGAGACAATGGAGTCAGCCCCGGGCCTGCTGCGGTTGTGGGCATATCAGTCCTACGCGCACGGCGCGGACGCCGTCCTTTTCTTCCGCTGGCGCACGGCGGCGCGGGGCGGGGAAGAATACTGGTTCGGCTTGCTGAATCAGGATGGTCGTCCCAACCGCCGTTATCGGGAAATTGCCGGGATGGGAAAGGACCTGGAACGCGTGGCCAAGCTGCTCGAAGGTACGACAACAGTGTCGCCCGTGGCGTTCTATGTGGACTACGAGAGCGAGTGGGCTAAGACCGCGCCGGACGTGCGGGCCTTCGACGAGCGTCGCGCCGACTACTACCTGGCCTTCAAGCGTCTTGGCGTAAATATCGATGTGACGGGCCGAGGGCGCGATCTCTCGCGATACAAAATCGTCGTCGCGCCGATGCTCTACATGGTGAATGACGAAATGGTCGAGCAGTTCACGCGTTTTGTACGTGCAGGCGGGACGCTGGTCCTGACCTTCCGCTCCGGCGTGAAGGAGTGGGATAATTCTGTAGTCATGGAGCCGCTTCCTGGGCGACTGCGAGAGCTTGCGGGAATCGAAATCGAGGAGTTCGAACCGTTGCTTAAGACCGATCCGGACTTGAAAGAAGGCGCAATGCCCCTCAACGGCACTGCGGCGCCATTCACTGGCCGAGCCTCAACCGGCACGATCTGGGCGGACATCCTGGAGCCGAAAAGTGCGCAGGCGCTCGCTAACTACAGCAAGAAATTCTACGCCGGGAAGGCTGCCGTGACATTGAACAAAGTCGGCGAGGGACAAGTGGTTTACGTCGGCACTCACCTGACTCGGGACTTCGCCGACGCATTGGCGTCCTGGCTCCTCGCGCGGCATCAGATCTCGCCACCGTTTCCCGTGCCCGACCAGGTGGATGTGGCCAGTCGCGAGAAAGACGGAAACAAGCTCTGGTTCGTGATGAACTTCAGCAATACGGCTCAGAGCGTCAGGCTGCGCCGCTCCTATCGAAGTGTCCTGACCGAACGAGAAGTTAATGGCAGCGTGGTGATTCCCGCGCGAGACTTGGTGATCCTATCCGAAGGATGAGCCGAACGACTTCGCCGTTTACGGCGCGTTGAGTTGCTGCTGGAGGAATGGAACCCAGAACCATTGGTACTCAGGATGGATTGACTGGGCGAGAGAAAGCGCCATCTGGTATTCCCGGCGCGCTTCAGCTTTCTCCCCCGTCTGATCCAGCAGAAAGCCGAGCGTGTAATGGGCGTAGACCGTGCGGGGAGCCAGGACGAGGGCTGCACGGGCCTCGGTGAGAGCTTGGCCCATTTGCCGGTTGCCCAGGAGTTGCCACGCTTTGTTGAGGCGGCTCCACTGCGAGGCCAAGCTCATATCAAACCGTCCCTTGAAGACCAGGATGGAGCCGCCGATATTTGCCGCGGGCGGAATACGCAGAAACTGGCCGAAAGGATTTAATTCTCCTGGCCCCGAATAAACGCCGGCCATCTGGCTGGCGCTGATCAGCAACGTACCCTCATAGATTTCGGGAATCACTTCGACGGGCTGGCCCCACCAGGGTGTGAAGGCGTCCTGAAGGAGCTTGCAGGGGTTGTGATAGAAAGCCGGGTCAGCGCTGCCGAAATAGGCGAGCCAGCATTCTGTCGTGCCCTCGCGTCGCAGGTATTTTGACGCCGCGACGAGGCCCTGCCCATAATCTACATTGGAGTCCGAAAGCACCAGAAAGGTGCGCGCGGGCCCGCCCCAGATCTCGTTGGAATACGCGAGGTAATCAGGGAAAGCCCGCAATGACGAAACGGCGTGGAAGACTGCCAGGGCTCCGACCACATAGGCCCAGCGCCGGCGATGCTGGGCCAGCTCCCAAGCGCCGGCCGCCACGAGAATGATGAGCAGGGGGTAGACGGGCAGGATGTGTCGTACCCCAACGTTCAAGCCCGACGCGAGACTGGTTAGGAAGTAGAAGACGGCTGGGACAAGAAGAAAGAGCGCCGCTCTCCTGAGCCTTGGTGGATGAAGGGTCTTTGCGAAAAGAACCGCCAGAAGCAGCACGATCAAACCCAGGGTAGACTTGATGACAAAGACCGCCGGAAAATAGAACCATCGCCCGTGCGAAAATAACCTGCCCAGAAGGAACATCGGCCGCGGGCCGGCCGCCACAATCAGAACATCCGCCAGGCCGTAGAGGTAGGATTCCGGCAGGAGCCGAGAATGGCCGAGCCGGAGGATCAGGCCCGTCAGAACCGGGTTCCTGAGCCCCATGCTGCCTCCGGCTCCCTGGATGTAATCGGCGAGCGGAGGCGTCATGGTGAGCCCGTCAGGCCTCGCGGAATAACGAAAACCGTAGCAAGCCCACAGGACGACGACGGATATTGCCCCGATGGCCAAAAGTACGGCGGCAAAGCGAAGGGTTTCTTGAAACAGTCCGCGGGTTTTTCTCGTATCTTGCACTGCATGCGGCGTCGCAAGGATTTCAATCAGGCTGAGCAGAATTAGAGCGGGGAAGACAAGCACACCGGAGTGCTTCACCGCCAGCGTGATCCCTGTGACCATCCCGCATTCCGCAAGCTTTAGAAGCGAAGGGCTGCGAACGTATCGGTAGAAGCTATAAATCGAGGCCAGCCAGCAACCGGCCATTCCCACGTCGGTGTTGATCAGTGCGGCGTGGGCAAGCAGGTTGGGTTCGAAAGCCAGCAGTGCAAGCGCGAGGACTGCCGGCCCAGGTCCGAACATCCGGTACGCGGCCTCAAAGACCAGGAGCGCCAGGAGCAGCATGAAAAGGCTCGTTGCCAGCCGGCTGCGGAACAACAGCGCCTCCGCGTCCTGGGAAAAGAGGAACTGGCGAGCGGCCACGAACCCCTCACTCTTGGACGTGCCCTGCGGGATATGCGGGACAGGAGCGGCGTGGAACAAGAGTGGTAGGGCGGCCACCCATTTCACGAGGGGAGGATGTTCAGGGTTGATCCCAAAATCCGAATTCTGCCAATACCGGTACCCCGCCAGGAGGTGGTAGGCCTCATCCCACGTCTGCGACTCCGACCTTACGGAGAACACCACCTGGCCGGCCATGATCGCGATCAGGCCGAATGCTGCGATCAATGCAAGGCGGCGGGGTCGGGGGTTTACGTCGCTTGGATTGCTCATTCACTTCCCCAATGCGGACGACTCAGACAAAACTCCCGCTGGCGCGCACCCGCAAATTTGGATTATAGTTAACACTGCTAAAGCTCTATCCGCCCGAGCAAGATCATGTATCGCTTAAAACGCGTGATGGGTGATAGGCGTGTTGGAAATTTCCAGAATGTTTGAATTGTCAAAGCCATGAATGAGCCTTCTGGTCTGATTCCTCCCACTCCCACTGGGACACTCGCCGGCCGTGCTGGTCAGAGACTGCGACAGATGCGCGAACGGCTCAATTTGACTCTACGAGCCGTTGAGGAAGCCAGCCTGGAGATTGGCGACAGCGAGCGCACTTCCGAGTATGTCGTCTCGACGGGTCGTCTGAACCAGATTGAGAATGACGGCTCACTCCCCAGCATCTATAAACTTTACAGCCTGGCGGTGATCTACCATCTGGGTGTGGAAGAGATGCTGGCGCTTTACGGGATTAACGTGGGGAAGATGGAAGAGCATCGCCAGAAATCGTGCCAGTCACGGACCCATCGGCTCACGGCGGAGATTGGCGATCCGAGCCGTCCCATTCGATTTCCCATCCGTTTTGATCCGGGATTTCGGATGGAGGAAACCGTCTTCTTATCCCGGGTGATCGAGGAGTGGGGTGAAATCCCGATCGGGTTGCTGGCCACCCTGGATCTCCGGAAGTACCTGTACGGCTACATCGGGCTCGAGGATACCACCATGGCGCCCTTGTTGCGGCCCGGATCGATTGTGCAGATTGATGAATCCCGGCGGCGAGTGGTGAACCAGGGCTGGACGACCGAGCATGACCGGCCGATATATTTTCTCGAGCTGCGCTACAGCTACGAATGTTGTTGGTGCTACCAGCGGGGCAAAGAGTTGACGCTGGTCCCGCATCCCCTGTCAACCTCTGCGCCGCGCACGATCCGCGTTCCCGCCGATGGGGAAGTCTTAGGGCAGGTCGTCGGCGTCGCTATGAGGCTCGTCCAGTAGCTCCCAGAGTTCGCTCTCTTTCAGAATTTCCAGAATCGTCTCAATGTTCTCGCGGAACAATTGCCGCGCCAGCGGGTGGCAGTCCTCCGGCGGCAGAATCTGATACGCGCGGAGATGTTGCCAGACTTTAACCAGTCGCGACCTTTCAGCCTTGAGCGACTCGAAAAAGTGAAGAAGATCCTGGGTTTGTTCCCGGAGGGGAAGAGAGACGAAAGAGTCGAAGGCCGCCATATGACAGCGGTGCAAGCCTTGATCAACCGCCTGGTTGGAATAGCGGCTTTCCAGGCCGTAATGGTGATAGCGGCCGGTGTTGTGGTCCCGAAGCGAGGCCAGGTAAATGAGGCGCGCAGAAATTCCCTGCATCTTGTCCAGGGAGTGATGCTGAAAGTCCGCGACCACGCGGCCAGTTTCATCGTCAAGCCGTGCCTCCGGTTCGGCGTGTTCGCTGCCTGTGTCGGCCATCGTCGTGGATGCCCTGCCGCTGGGACGGGCGGCAGTTCAGACTGCGCTGCTCACGAGTCATAGATTATAACACTGCGCCTGGAAGCTTCTTTCGACGCTTCAACGAACCAAGGGAGCGGCAGCGCGCTCCGTGGCTGATTGACAATAGCTATTGACAAACTGGGACCAGTTTGGCTTATATTCCTCCTCGGCGTGCGGGTCGGTAAGTCGATAACTCTAAGGCACTTCGAGTCAGAAGAGCAAGGGGTGGGGTCTTGCTTTCCAGGTTGTCAGGGGCAAGACGTTGCTCCCTATTACTGGTTGATGCCGGTAGTTATGTCGGGTGGCAGGAATGGAGGATAAAAGCATGTTCACGACCAGGTCAGGTTTCTTGAGACAGGCCCTTATGGCCATGGCGGGGCTGTTCGCAGTCGTGGCCTTGGCCTGGGGGCAGGCGAGCACATCGTTGCGGGGGATCATTTCCGACCCGACAGGGGCCGTCATCCCCAACGCTGAGGTCACACTCTCCAATACGGCAACGGGCTCCGAGCGCACGGCGACCAGCGCCGCCGACGGGAATTATGAGTTCCTGCAAGTTCTACCGGGGACCTACCGCCTGGTTGTTGAATCGGAGGGCTTCCGGAAACTTCAGAGGGAGAATGTGCAGTTGCTGGT
>Ga0315291_10009552_pt1 | contig 11893 bp, 14 predicted proteins | sample YL17G12_20_MG_FD_203070 | JGI IMG/M metagenome (GOLD analysis project Ga0315291, IMG submission 203070) | Sediment microbial communities from Yellowstone Lake, YNP, Wyoming, USA - YL17G12_20 | ecosystem: Environmental > Aquatic > Freshwater > Lake > Sediment | place: USA: Wyoming | collected...
GGTGATCTCAGCGGGGAATATGGTCCCCCTTTCCACAACCATGAGGGAAGAGATTGGAAGGATGGAACGCTGGGCCTATAATCGAGCCATTCCAGCCTCGAAGTAAGAATATCCAAATTCCAAGCACCAAGCATCTAATAATCAAATCTCAATGACTAAAATCTTAATCCCCCCTAACCCTCTCCCCTCTGGGGAGAGGAGAAAGGTGAGGGGTGTTATGGTTATTTGAACATTAGTAATTTGGATTTATTTGGAATTTGGAAATTGGGATTTGGTTATTTAAGCTCAGTAATCCTCTTTATCCTTATCGTCGTCATCCTCCTCTTCGAACTCGTCCTCTTCTAAATCCTCTTCTTCGTCGTCATCCTCCTCTTCTTCCTTTTCCTCTTTTTTCTTTCGCTTTATTCTTAAATTGATCTTTTCTAAACTATCGTCCCCAAGGTCGTCGATCACCTCATTAAAAAACATAGCTAAGGAAATGACATACTCTTCGGGTAATTCCCGGAACCATTCGATTACCTTCTCGGCGATTTCCATCTTCTCGCTGGTGGAGGAGCTCTCTATAAGATCGATGGCTTTACGATAGTGTTTATTGAACGCCCGGATCATAAAATTATTCTCGCCTCCTATTAAATTTTTAATTTACCTTAAAACATTATACTTTCCTTCTCCCTTACGGACAATAAAAATATTGGGGGGGGTTGGAAGCTACGGAGATCGGATAAACCCCGTTAGAAAGGGCGGGGCTTTGACCCTGCCCTCAATAAGGAGCTGATGCTCCTGCTTTTGCAGGTATTTCTACTATCCCCAGCATAAATGCTGGGGCTTTCTAACAGGGTAAAGAAACTTTTATTAAAATCGGGTGATTCTGACGCCGACGAAAAGCATTTTGGAGAGATACTCCTTTAACAAAACCTTTTTCACCGCCCCGCCTTTCTGTTTAATACCACTGGCATGAATGAGATAGACTCCACCCTTCCCTTCTTCCTTTTGGCTCTTCTCAACCTTTATGATTCCGATGTGCCCCACGATCTCTCCGACTTTTCTCTTTTCAGGCTTTTTCACGAAAAAAATGATATCTCCACTTTTTAACCTTTTTATACCATTCAACAGTTCAGTGGAGGGAAGGGTCTCTACAAAATCCCTCCCCCTTGAACCTTTTATTCTCAGGGCCCTTCCAACTTCTGAGGTTATATCCCTACCCCACTTCCCGCTCTCAATCATATCTTCACCATATTCAAAACGGTCATCATAGTTGATGACCTTACCATCCTTTAGAATACCTTTTGAATGGAATCTTTTTTCCAAGGCTACTTGGATGGCCTCCTCAGGGGCATAGCTCAGGGCAAGTTCCACTGCCCTGAAGGTCAAATACATACAATCCACCCTCTCATCTGCTACGATGGTTGCCTTTGAGACATACTCCCCTAACGGGTCCATATCATAAGGAACACCTATAAATTTCTCCGCCCAGAAGGCAATCCTCTCGCCGATGGGCTTATCCTTTAAAAGAGATTGGAATTTTTGAATTTTTTCGTCAGTGAATGCAAAACAGGGCTGAAGGGATAGAAAAAAGATCAGAGGGATGAGGAAAGCTTTTAGTAATTTCACGAGGAAAGGAGTAATGTAAAAAATTGGTGCCGGAGGTCGGAATCGAACCGACATGGGCTTGCGGCCCGCGGGATTTTGAGAGCGGGGCGCACCCATTCCGACAACCTGTTGAATATTTTCAACTAATTAAAATTATTAGTGTTAAAAGTGTATAAGCAAAATAACAAAAATAAAAGAAAAAGTCAAAAATAAACATGATATGGTCAAATTTTGGTCAAGTGAATCTGACTTCTAAAGTAAAGTACTATTTTATGAAATAGTCAATCTTTTTCCTATAAATTTTCGCAAACGCTTTTAGCTGGACAATGTCAATCCTTCTTTGCCCCGATTCTATTTTAGAAATATAGGACTGCGAAACTCCCAAGAGCTTTGCAACATCTCTCTGGTCAAGCCGTTTTTCTTTGCGCACCCTTCTTAACCTCTCAACTAAAATCCTGTGTTCTTTTGAATAGATTGCCTTGACCATAGACCACACATCCCTTGGCGTTCAAGGATACATTCCAGTTCGTCATATGCCAAAATGGAATATCTACATTGACTATTTAGCCATGATTCCGTAGAATATCCTTGCATCAAAGAAGGCGACGTAAGAATCGAAAAACTTCTAAATGGCGTGAAGTTTAATCGGTCTTTTCGAGGGGGTGATAGAAATGAAAAGCATTTACATCTTTCTATTGATAATTGCGACAGTGATTTGGATCTATTTCGTTCTTAATGCTTTTGGCAATGATGACTTAAGAAGATATGAACTTCTGGGAAACCCTTCTTACCTAATTTCTGGCATCACTAAAGCTGCTATTGACACCATCTTCTACTCTTCTATTTTTGTTGTAATTGGCATTCTTCTGATAAGGGGGATTAAAGGCCATCCTTTCGATAAAAAATGTCCTGATTGCTGTGAAAGAGTGCGCTGGGAAGTAAAAATCTGCAAGCATTGTAGGCACAGGTTTGAGACAGAAGAAATCATTTGGATTAATAAACCCAAGAAGAGATGGTGGTCAAATTAAAAGAGGAACTACCATGCCAAAATCAGATGGAACAATGACGTTTGAAGAATGGTTGATTCAGGAGGTGGAAAACGCACAGTTTGATGAGGGGGATACTCCAGAGGTATTTCGGAGATTAGGCGAGGAATTTCTGAAAGAGGAGTTGCGGAAAGAAGAGGAGTCCAGGTTAAGGCATTTAAGAAAAAATCGGAAAAAGACTAAGACCCTATTTAAATAAGAAGGAAGATGAGGAATGTCTTACATGAAAAATGTTCGGTACGCCATAAAATTTCTATTTGTGATAGTATTGCTTTTTTCAGGGTGCGCTTATCAAACCCCCCTGCGCAATGATTACGTCGCCACAAATCCTCCTTTGTTCCAGTCAAACTCTTTAAAAGAAAAACGGGTAATTTTAGTCATGGATTCTTATCTAAAAAATTATTGTCTCACTAAATCTGTTTACAATTGGGCTGGTGGTAATCTGACACCAGATCAAGTTACCTTTGAGATTGGGCCTGCATTAACTAAGGAAATCTCAAATCTGTGCAAAACCCTTTTCGGATCTGTTAAAGAAGTTTCTAACTTCAAGCGTGCAAAGGAGGAAACAGGTGAGAGTATTCACTTGATTATCGTTCCTGAGATTAGTAACGCTGAAATATTTTTTCCATCAGTCCGTTTCGCAGATATTAAAGCAGAGATCGCCGTCAAATACTCCATCTACAATTTCTCAGGGAATCTCATCAATATGGAAGTTGTTTTAGGAAAAGGGACAAAACAATTGACGTTTACGAGAAAGAATTATCAGCTTGCAATGGAATCCGCTCTAAAGGACTTAATGCTGAAGTCGAATACCGTTCTTTTAGAAGTATTGAAATAGGCAGCTCTATACAATTAAAGAAGAGGTTTTCAAAAATCAATTGTTAACGAATAAGGGCAGGGTTATACAGGATTCTCCTTATGCTGAGTGGTATCACTCCGCATCAATTTCTAATAAAATCGCACAGAATTAACTAAAAAATCACCCCTAATATACCTTATTACAACAATCCCCCCACCACTGATTATTAAATCTCAGCTATCCTGGCTATCACCTATTTTTCCATTTGAAAAAGGGTGGGTAGTTTGGGATAGCATATCTTAAAAGTCACGCCGGAGCGTAAAATTTTAATCTACAAGGGTATTTGGAGAAGGGAAAATAGAGGGTTATAACTTGGAAAATATATATTATAATGTTGGTCAGGTTAATCAAAGACGTAGGGGGTAAATTTGGAGATGGAGAGGAAAATCCCATTGGCCAGCGTATATAAGAAAAGAACCAAGAAGGGTATTGTCTTCCTGATGGATAACAATTTGAATAAGCAGATCAGATTGGAGGTTTCAGCTTCAAAGGAGAGCTGGAAAGCACTTCGTAATTTTTTTATAGATAATAATGATCAGTTCAACGAGACTTTTTTTTGGAAATTTATTCTTCCTGGCTTTGTGAACTCCACAGCCAAACCACCGAGAGGCGTCCATAGTAAGAGCTGGGAATTTGACCAAAAAATCGGCATGGCTGCTCCCTGCGTTTTTTCAGTGATTGACTACTGTCTGAAAGTAGATAAACAACCAGATTCTATGAAAAAGCTTCTTCAAGGGTTTAAGGCCGAAGGGTTACACTTCTCCCATAGCGGAAAGCCATTACGACCCAATGCGCTTGGGTTGACAGCTTACCTCTTAGAAAAAGCTTATGGACAGGAAAGGGCTCGAATTAAGCGTAAGTCAGAATCCTGGACAATAGCCTTGGACACATTTAGCAGAAGCTACCTAACACCTAACAGGCGGCTTATAAAAATCTACCAAGAGCATATAGAGACCTTTTTAGATCACCCCACAGATGGATTACCTCAGAAGATCGATCTGCTAAATGAGAAGTTTTTGCGCAAAACTAAGGACTTTTCGTTATTTTTGCTTTTTAATCAGAAGTATTCCCTTCGGAAATAACCTGTTCAGCGTTAATCTGTCCTAAGCAGCATTTGATTTGACAGACGGTGTCATAATAATTCTCCATCCAAAACTTCACCTACTTATCTGCAATGGCAGGTTGACCTGGGGGTTGACGATTACCGAAGGAAACGAACAAAAAAGGCAGAACCAAATGACCCTGCCTCGCTTTTTGACAACTGGATATTGATTTATTTTTTTAACGCTACAGAAATTTCAAAATACCGATCTACTATTTGTTTTCTAAAACTTTTAGTTGCTTGCATCCATCCTCGTTACCCAGCTCACAAGCTTTCTTGAAATCTGATGCAGCAATTGATTTATTGCCAATTTTGAATTGTGCGTAACCTCTGTTGAGATAAAATATGGCATTGTTTGGCACTATTGCAATAGCCTTGCTGAAATATTCCGATGCTTCATAGTATGATTTTTTTACATAATAAACATTTCCACACCACGCATACGCTTTTGATTCATTAGGAGCCAAATTAATTGCCTGTTTAAAATCCGAAATCGCATTATCGTACTGGTTGAGTTCATAAAAGGAAGATCCACGGTTGATATAGTAAGAAGAATTATTTTCCATAGAAAGTGCAATGGTAAAATCTTCTATCGCTTGTTTGTACTGCGCATTCTTATAGTATTCAAATCCGCGGCGATTGTATTCGGAGGCAGATACAATTGGGACCCTGAAAGTGTCTGTGGATTGTAGTGAAGTTTGAAATTGTGGCTGAGGCAGGCTCCAATCCTTGTAATAGGCTTGAATATCAGCTAACAGTTCCCTAAGGATGTTTTCCAACACCACATGAGTACTTTGGCGTATAGCGGATTTCTGTGTAAATACACCGCCCCAGAAAACCCTTTCAAACTCCGAAGGACCATCTGCGGGGTATTTCTTATTAAACACCTGCTTCTCCGATGGATTTTCTATGGCGAAAGCTAAATCACAATGTGCTGCTTGCTCAGCTATGTAGTAGTTTAAATCAATCACTTTAATGAGAATATCGTATGTTGGTTTTAGAGATAAGGTTTCAATCTCATTAAAATCTTTGAACCCTTTTTTTAAATACGCATTAACATATTGGCGGACTACCTTTCCAATTGGAACATCCCATCTGTGCACGATACCTGAGCTAAACGCCCTTCCAGACCACGTTTTATCTTTCATGGTTTGATCCATATAAAATATCGCTTTTAATGGAACAGGTCTCTCATATTGATACACATCTGGGGACCTAAACTCAACCCTATGGGCACATCCTATCAAAACAAAAGCAGTAAGCAAAAGTAATCCTTTAATCAATCTCTTTTTCATCATGCTCCCTCCTTACTTTATTCATTCTTTTAACGTTGGAGGAACTTGGCTTGTAAGGTGAACCATTATTGGCAACTTCCTTATCAACAAATTTTGATTTTGTCAATCAAACAATTCGATTGGTTTAAGATGTCAACACACCCAACGAATTTTATCAATTATGGGTTGAAACCTGCACTATTTAGACAAAAAGGCTTGTTGAAAATTTCAGGAAGAAGTCACCGTGACACTTGACAACGTCTGCATGGTCGAATCTTGGCCTCTACAGTTAATCCGCCCCTGGTATCCTGCCTCAAAAATGTACTGAAATCAGTCTGACGACAACGGGCCTATCATGAATTGGTCTCCAGGATATCTAAAAATCCCGAATCCGAACCTGTAATATTTTCATTCTTGCGTTCCTTGAGCGTGATTCTCTGTTCCTTTAATCTGAGATTAGACAATTCAAAAAACTTTCAGGGAGGGACAGCATGAAAAGAAGAAATCAACATCCAGCGGTTACTTTTTTCAAACGACTTTTTAGGGACTGTGGCGAAGGCTACATCGACCTTCGATTCTTGCCCTCAGGGGAAAATCTATTCATTCCACTGTCGAAAATAGATTCTATTCCAAACGTTTTGAAGAAATACAAGGGTCAGAATGCTTATTTCGGCGTGGCTACCCGTATTAAAGGAAATGGAACCAAGGATGGTATACTCCAAATCCCAGCTTTGGGGGTTGACATAGATTTCAACGGGAGGTCGCCTAAGGCAGTATGGAAGAAGTTGAGAGATTTTCAACTCAGACCATCTGTCATCATAAAAACTGGAGGCGGGTATCATGTCTACTGGTTCTTAAAGAGGCCAGCGGCAAAAGACCAGATACCTGAAATAGAGTGCTTGCTTAAACAATTAGCATCCTCTTTAGACGGCGATATGGGTGCCACAGACGCTTCCCGTATTTTGCGAATCCCTGGGACTCTTAACCTCAAGCGAGATAGATTTCCCGTCCATCTTATAAGGTTCAGACCCACGCGAAAATATAAAATCAGTGACTTTAAATTTCTATCTCCAAGAATAGAAAAAAGTAAGCATAGTGCCAAACCTATCGCGTGGGCAGATAGGGTTTTATTAAACGGGGTTTCTGAAGGCGAGCGGAACAATACAATTACAAAGTTGGCTGGTCGATATGTTAGAAAAGAGCTTTCAAAAATAGAAAGTTTACCAATCCTTTTAGAAGCAAACAGACAGTTTGAGCCTTCACTTCCTGAAAAAGAAGTAATTAAGATATTGGACTCTGTTAATAAGACCCATATTAGAAAAAATGCGAACGAAGAGGTAGATGATAAAGGAATCGATTATCAGTTGACCACTTTAGCCGATGTATATGATTATCCAGAGCCAACATTCTTGATTGACCCTATTTTGCCTCAAGAAAATTTATTAATCCTGGGGGGTGAACCAAAAGTCGGGAAATCCTTTGTTGCAATGTCAATCGCAAAGGCCGTGCTGACAGGAAATCCTCTCTGGGGAAAATTTCCAGTAAAAAAGATTGGGGCAGTCCTTTATATAGATTTAGAAACCTCCAAACCAGAGTTTAAGAAAAGGTTTCAAAGTATGAAATTCGATCTAAACCTTCCCATCTCTTTCATCCATCTACCCAAAAAAGAAGTTTATTTAGATAAAGATGTCTGTCTCGATGCATTAATGACAAAAATTGAGGAAGTCAATCCTCTGTTAATAATTATCGATTCTCTGATCAGGATACATGAGCAAAGGGAAAATGAATCCACTGGAATGTCCAGGGTTATGAAGAACCTGCGTAAATTAGTTAAATCAGGGACAACTCTTTTGGTAATCCACCATCACAGAAAAGGAGAAGGACCTGCAAATCAAATGTTGAGAGGTTCTTCGGATATCAAAGCTGCGATTGACATCGAATATGCACTGACTCGCAAAGATCAGTCATTGGTTTTCAAATCGATTGGGAGTCGGTCTAAACCTGTGGACCCACTGGCATTGGAGATGATTTTTGAAGAAAAAAATATCGAGGTTAGATGTCATGGGGCTGAAGTGAAAAACGAGAAAATACTGTCGGAGATTTTTAAAGTCCTTGATGAGAAGAAGAAAACAGGAATTGCAGAAACACGTCGAAAATTAACCGAAAGAAATGTGGGAATCGGGCAAAATTCCCTCAGAGATATACTGCACGATGCTGCCAACAGAAAAATACTCTTGGAGAACATTGGGCCTAACGGAAAGAAATTATATCGACTGAATCCAGCTTCAGGTTCACGGGTTCACGCCCCCATATATAGGGGTAAACCCGTGAAGCAGAGGGCGGCTGCAAATTCGGCGAACGTCAATTCATCAATCTTACAGGTACAGTGATCAAGGAGGTGGTGCCTTATGAAATTATAAAACAGGAGTAGACGATGGGAGCGGAAGATATCCAATTACTAAGACCCGAAGAGGTAGCCAGAATGCTCAAGGTTGCCAAGGTGACCCCATATAAATGGGCTAAACGGGGCGTCCTCCCACACTATCGTTTAGAGGGTACTATTAGGTTCAAAATGGATGATATCAAGGCTTTTATTGAGGCCCGAAGGGTTGATAAGAGGGGTTAATTTTAGCATGGGATATATAATCCCACGTTATAAAATTAAACCAATATAACTTATTGAATTTATTATATATTTTGTTTACCTAAAAAATGACTTGACCAAAAATTGACCAAAATTCATGTTGACAGGACCAAACAAAAATAGTAAAATAATTAATAATTTCAATTAGTTACAAATATTTTAAGATACCAAAAGAAAGGAGAAGAAAGGAGGTGAGAAACCCAATTCTAAACTATCTTTGTCAGGATAGAGGAAAGGGGGAACATTATGGCAGTAAGACAGTTAGGGGATAGCTGGCAATGTGATTTTTATGCCTATAAAGAAAGGATCAGGAAGGTTTTTCCTACTAAAAAGGATGCCAAAGCCTATGAAGGGAAGATGAAAGCTTCAATAAGGGAAAACCGTTATTTCGACGTCAAACAAGAAGCCTTCCAGATTTTCAAGGAACTATCTAAATGGTATCTATCACTGGAGGACGTAAAGCGGAAAAAGTCATTTGAAAGAGATGAAAGAACTGTCCAGAAAAGGCTTGATCCCCATTTTGGAAAAATTCCCATCAAAAAGATCATCCCATCTCTTATCAACGAATATGTCGCTCAGCGGTTGAATACCAAAACCTACCGAAAGGAAAATGTCAAACCAGCCACCGTCAATCGGGAGCTATCACTTCTCAAAACGATGTTCAATAAAGCTATCAGTAACGAGAAGCTGGAGAAGAATCCCGTAAAAGGGGTCAAGCATCTCAAAGAAAACAATGAAAGGGAACGGGTCCTGTCACCTGAAGAATGGGAAAGATATAAAGCCCGATGCTCTTCTTGGTATCTGCCAGTTGCCACAATGGCTTATCTGACCGGAATGCGGAGGGGAGAAATTATTAATTTGCCTCTTTCAAGAGTGGATCTTAAAACAGGTTTCGTTCGCTTAAGACCTGAGGACACCAAAACAGGGCAAGGGAGATCAATTCCCCTCCATCCCGAATTGATGGAGGTTCTAAAGAAGTGGATGAAGATAAGACCGATGAACCTCGACAGAGTCTTTCATCGAAATGGGAAACCAGTTGAGGCAAGCGCAGTTAGGGGAGCACATGAGGCAGTATGCCGGAAAGCAGGTATTGAAAATTTCACTTTCCACGACTTCAGACATACCTGTATTAACAATTGGAGAAAAGAAGGCCACGACTATTTTAAAATCATGGCTGCATCGGGTCATAAAACCATTTCAGTTTTCAAGCGATATAATTTGGTTGATGAGGAAGAGTTAAGGACCCTGGTCGATTTGAAAGAAAATCGAAACATGGCTGGATCATCATCTCTTTCAGCAGAGCACGGTTGATAATACGTTAGGAGTAAGGTCAATTTGAACAACGCGAATTCACCATTGCGATGGCTTTAGCAAGAAGTTACAGAAAAAATATCGTTTGCCTTGAATCCTTTTGGAATCATAACCTCGAAAACCGACTCAGCGTCCTTCCTATTCTCGAACTCGTAGCTAAACATAACAACATCAAATTCATCCACCTCACCTGCAATACTCCAGAGGAATTCATTCATAATCTCAGAATTCTACCAAGAAAGAACGGCTACAGCATCCTCTATCTCGCGTTCCATGGGAAACCTGGTCGGATCGTTTTGGGCGATGTTTCGATTAGATTAGAAGCCATCGCAGAAATAATTGGTAAGCGATTGGCGAATTGGATTATTCACTTTGGCTGTTGCAGCATGTTATCTGTCGAAGAACGCAGAATAAGAGATTTTATTTCCACTACTCAGGCGTTGATGGTTTCAGGATACAGAAAAAATATTAATTGGCTGTCCGGGACTGTCATCGACTTGCTCCTCCTGGATGAGATCCAGTTCTACCGGGACATGCGCAGGTTCTGGAGCAGATTTAACGACAACCCATATCCTTTGAGATCTCTGGGTTTAGAGGTTTTCCATAAATGATTATTTTGACCATCTCTATTGTCTTTTAGCAGAAGACTTATGTATAGTCCCAAAATCAAAGAAGAGTTTATACCGATATTATTTAAGATCTCACTGTCTAAAAAGATCCCGATGACTAAATTGGTAAACCAGATTATTAAAGATTATTTGGAAAGAAATTTCCAGATCCAATCCGAGAAAAAAGTTGAAGAGTCAAAAGAGAAGTTGGACCTCGCCACAGAATCCTCTCCTCCCACAGGATTCAACAAGTTCTGAAGTAGACTGCTCCTCACTTTTTATAGGTTAAAAAAATTGTCCAGGACGGTACTTAATCTGACAGGCAATGTCAAATTAACTCTTGATTAACGAGTACAGAGTGAGGATGTAACCAGAGACAATAACTGACCCAACCTGTCTCTTAGCAGCGGATTCGACCATTGTTACTTGTTACAATGTTTGTCACTAACCTCCTTAACGGTACATTCCTTGTACTGCATCAATAGCCTTGTTAAGCATATCTAATGTCCTGCGATCACATTTTGGATCTTTCACACACTGTTTTTCTGCATCTCTCAAGTAATTTTCAATTCTCCTACAGTCACTGGCATTTCTAACATTCTTGATGTCCGTGGCTGCTTTTCCTAACGTTTCGGTGTAAAAATCATCAGCAAATACTCCAAAAGGCATCAGACAGATTACGACCATCAGAATAAGTGTTTTCATAAGTTCCTCCTCTGTTTTTAGAAATCATTTGTCTGATATTATAGGCAACAAGAAATCAAATCATTTAGCAATAAGAAAACCCTTATAGTCTGAGCATCCATTAGACCATAAGTGCCATTCTGGAAGAATCAGGCCTTCTCACCCTCCTTCCTTAGAAATCCTTCAGCCCGCTACTCTGAAACCCGATTTAAATTTATTCAACTAAAATCCTTGGTAAATGTCAAGAATCTTGTTTTACCAAAAATGGGGATTGTTGTTTGTAATCTTCGGGTTCGGTGTAAAACTATTCTTTGCGGATTACAGGAAGAAATATTGTATTAGTGCCCCTTTCGATATCCACAGATAATTTCTCCGGCATGCAAAGTGAAATGGAAAGACAGAGTTACTGACGGCAACACACCTTTAAACGTGATAGGATGGATAAAAGAGGAGACTTTAAGCTGTTCAGTTAAAATTGAAGGGAGTAGTCAAAAAATGGTCAAATTTCTCGAAAATCCATTCCAAGGCTCTAATCATCGGATATTCTAAGTTATTGAAAAAATTGGTGCCGGAGGTCGGAATCGAACCGACACGGGGTGGAAGCCCCGCGGGATTTTGAGTCCCGTGCGTCTACCAATTTCACCACTCCGGCACAGAAATCAATATAAGAAAAATGGCTCCGTATGTCAAATTATAAAAATTATTCGCCCCCATCCCTGCCTACCGGCAGGCAGGCGGTCCCGACCGAGGGCGGGGCAGGCAGGCTCTCCTCCCC
>Ga0315291_10009554_pt1 | contig 11892 bp, 19 predicted proteins | sample YL17G12_20_MG_FD_203070 | JGI IMG/M metagenome (GOLD analysis project Ga0315291, IMG submission 203070) | Sediment microbial communities from Yellowstone Lake, YNP, Wyoming, USA - YL17G12_20 | ecosystem: Environmental > Aquatic > Freshwater > Lake > Sediment | place: USA: Wyoming | collected...
CCTGGATTCCATGACGATTCCAGGGAAGGCTCTGGACGAACTCTATAAATTTAAACAAGAAGTTTTGATGGGCACCATCGCCCAACCGAAAGAAGAACCACCGAAATAGAAATAAGGAATTGAGCCATGGACGAAAACAACGAACCGAAAGAGAAGAAGTCATTTAGCCAGAAATATATCTCTCGATATGTAGCCATAGACCTTAAGACGATCATCCCGCTTATAATTTTTATCGGGTCAGTCTCTTTTGGTGCCTACTCGGCATTCACGCATGAGACCAGGGTAGCCATCGTAGAGATAGCAAAAGCGTGCGATAAAAATGAGAATGAAGTGATTGCGCTGAAAGAAAAGCACATAGCCCTTAGTGGGGTGCCTGGTCGGATGGAACAGAATGAAAAAGAAGTTGTCATCCTAAAGGCCAGACAGGACGTACTTAACGAGACCATCATGTTATCCCTTAAGGACCTTAGCAGGAAAATCGAAAAGACAAACGATCTTTTACTTGGTCATATTCTAAGTACGAAGAAATCGGGGCACTGAGGGGACATTAAGGGGACATGACCGACAAAGAAAATGTCTTATTAAATAAAATTATCTGCGCGGGCGCCTGGATGAATCGGGCTCAAGAGAAATACCGAGATCATCTGGAGAACCTTCCCGCTTCCGGGAACTATGCTTTTGCGGCGGGGTCTCTGGCCATTCACGAAGCGGAAAAACTCTTACGGGAAATATTGAGAGAAAAAGAATGATCATTTACCGAGGAATAAGGGAACAGGGCATTTGAATGCACATGAATAATATGATCACAAAGAATTTCAGTAGGGCGGAAATATCTTGTCATTGCGGTTGTGGTGCGGATCAGATTTCGCTTGAACTTATTTGTAAATTACAGGAAGCCAGAGATGAATATTTTAAAATTTTTGATAAAGGTCTCGTTGTGAATTGCGGTTGCCGTTGCCCGAAACACAACACTGATGTTGGCGGAGAAGATAAATCCGCACATCTCACCACGGATAAGAAAGTAGGAGAGGCGATAGATCTTGCCTGCGCCGATTCTCATGAACGATATGTCTTATTCAAAATTCTTATGAAGTATTTTACACGGCTGGAGTTAGGCGATGTCTGGATTCACGTGGACGTGGCCCGGGATGATGCCCACCCCGGGGAAGTAATCTTTCTGCCCAATTATAAACAAAGGAAATAGGTGAATTTTATGGCCGGTTTAGATCCAATTACAGCAGTAGCAAATTTTGCGAGTGGGATCATCGACAAAATTTTCCCGGATAAAACCGAGGCGGAGAAGGCGAAGGCGGCCCTGGCACAACTCGACATGGCCAATGAAGCCAATCTGCTCTTTGGTCAACTCCAGATCAATGTGGAGGAAGCCAAAAGTTCTTCTATTTTTGTCGCAGGATGGCGCCCATTCATCGGTTGGGTCTGCGGGGCCGGTTTTGCCTGGCAATATGCGCTCGGTCCATTCTTAACCTGGCTCCTGGGGGCCCTTGGGCATCCCACCGCGCTTCCCGCAATGGATGCCAGCGAACTCATGACCATCCTATTGGGTATGCTTGGACTGGCCGGGATGAGAAGTTACGATAAAAAGTCTGTCTTGAAAAATGGCAAATAAATTAAGCAAGGTAGATCTATCGTGAAGAAGCATTTCTTGGCAGCCCTCGCAATTTTAGGTTATCTTCTGTTCGCTTTTTTGATCATAACCTATGCAGCCGAAGCAAAGGAGGGGTCCAGAGTTCTAGATAACGAGAAGGGCTTCACGGTAGAAGTTCCCGAGATGTGCCCGGATTTCCTATTTTGGCAACCGAGACTTTTGGGTTCGAAGCAATACGCGAACGGCAATGGGATTGCAATAATCGAATCCCGCAACGAAGAAGAGACTGTCTTTGTCACTGCGATATGGGCAAAAATCGAAAACAAGGCATATTGCTTAGGTTTAATTATTACCTACTTTCCACCCAAAGGATTTGACCCGAAGAAAAAAGTTGAAGATCAGATGAAGAGTGAATACATAGAAGATATTATTTTTATGCGAACCGGCAAGCCTTCGGGTGTACTCAGTCGGGTAAAAGATTTGACCCCGTTTTCGCAGATCGAAAGATTTTTGAATAGACTCGAAGTTTAGCTTTTAGGCGTTCTTTGAAAACTACATATACCCTCCCGGGCCGATCCCTCGGGAGTTTATAAGGGCAGTTAGGTGCCCCAGAAAGGAGGCACCATGGAAACAAAAGGATGGACTGCTGGCATTCTCGATGGCGAAGGTTACATAGCAATTACTGATAATCGTGCAGTAGTTCGGGTTGATAATACCGATATAAGAATCCTTCAAAAACTTGCTCAAAATTGGGGTGGAAAGATATATGAAAATCGCAGAAACTTCCGACCCAATTCCAAGAAAATATGGTTTTGGATAATTACGGGATGGAAAGCAATTCCTTTCCTTATTGAAATTGAACCATATTTAGTGAGTAAGTCAGAGAGAGCCAGAAAAGCCATAGAGTTCTACAAAGAAAAAAGCAAATCCTTTCCATAAAGGACTGCCCCTTTTTTATTGCAAGTTTTACCTTACCAGGAGACCTACCCATGGACCTGGAGGGTTTTTATTCCATGCGCATATCTCAAAAGGACGCGCAGAAAGGAAGTAACATGGCATTACCTCAAGCAGTTCAAGCACAACTGGACCGTGCCAATCAGATATTGGCACAGGAACACCCGGTGGCAAACCCGAATCCGCAACCTCCGGTCGCCCCGAGCCCCACTCCAGTCCCCGGGGATACCATCGTGGCCCCTCCCGCGATAATTGCACCGCCAATCGAACCGGTTCCGCCAGCGCCGATACCGTCGCCCGCCCCGGTAGCACAACCCCCTGTGGACGATCCAAATTCTGAAACCTGGAAACAAAGGTTCCAGACATTGCAGGGGAAATATAACGCAGAAGTGCCACGATATGCTTATCGTGTTGCGTTCCTGGAAAACCAAGTGGAATCCCTCACTAAGGAGATCGGGAATTTAAAACTCCAGTTGGCTTCACCCCAACCCCCGGCACAACCAGGGGCCTCTATCACGCCCGCGGAGATCCCGCAGGCATCCGGGAAAATGTCGGAGGTCTTGAAAAACTCGACCGACGAGAAGATCAAGGCATTCAAAGATAACTTCCCGGACATCTTCGAGGCCATCGGTATCGTAGCAGATCAGATGGTTACAACCATTAGGACCGAAAGCGATACCAAGATGAAGGCAATCGAACAAAGCACAGCGAAGAGTGCGAATGATGCCTTCCTCGAAATCCTGAATAGAGATGCCCCGGGATGGCAGCAAATGTGCCAAACCGATCCCAACTGGCCCGTGTGGTTAGGAGTCATAGAAGACTACACCGGAAAACTTAGACTCGAACTCCTGAAAGAAGCATCGACCAGGTTTGATGCTAAAGCGGTCCTTAAGATGTTGAGGGATTTCAGGACGGCTTATTCAACGCAACCCGTAGTAGGTCCAGTCGTGGCAAACCCAAATCCGCCTGCTCCTCCAGCGATCCCGGGCGCGGCCTTTGTGGGTCCCCCGAGCGCACCATCGGCAGGTTCCCCTTCGGTGACACCACCGGAGCAAATCACCAGGAAGTTTGTCAGCGACTTTTATCTCGATGTAGCAAAGGGACGTTATCGAGGCCGAGATGCAGAAAGAATCACAATCGAGGCCAAGATCAACCGAGCGAATATCGAAGGGAGGATCGTTTGACAGACTCCTTGGAACATAAGGAGAAAATCAAATGTATCCTGTTAGCGCAGGGCATCCAAACTACTCTTCGAGCGGTACCCAGGGTTCCTTCATCCCAGAATTGTGGAGTGGCAAGATTCTCGCAAAGTTCTATAGTTCCACAGTGTTCGGAGAGATAGCTAATGTTGACTATGAAGGAGAAATTAAGGGGTACGGTGATAAAGTTATCGTCCGTACCACGCCCGATATCACTATCCGCGATTACGTGATCGGGCAGAACCTTGTTTACGAGACCCCGGAATCCACGCCGGTCGAACTACTCATCGACAAAGGCAAATACTTTGGATTCAAATGCGACGATATTGTGGTCGTCCAATCCGATCTTCGTCTTCTGGAAGACTGGACCGCCGACGCAGGCGAGCAGATGAAGATTGCCATCGATACCACAATTCTCGCGGGGATCTACAACCAGGCCGCCACTTACAACTACGGCAATACCGCCGGCGTCAAGACCCAGGGCTACCTACTCGGTGCCTATGGCGCTCCTCTTCAGGTGACGAAGAACAACGTCGTCGATCTTTTCATCGATGCGGCTTCCATCCTGAATGAACGGAATCTTCCGAGTACCGATCGATGGATCGTGATTCCCGATTGGATTGCAAACCTGATCAAGAAATCCGACCTTAAAGACGCTTCCATGACCGGGGACCAGGTTTCCCCTGCCCGCAATGGCCGCATCGGATCGATCGACTACTGGAATATCTACGTCAGCAACAATGTTTACACGGTCACCGACTCTACCACCGTACCCGCCTGGTATTGCCCTTTCGGGCACAAGTCCGCTCTCACCTTCGCTTCGCAGTTAACCAAAATGGAAACCCTGCGGGCCGAGAGCACCTTCGGCGATCTCGTCCGTGCCCTGAACGTGTACGGATATAAAGTCATGCAGTCCGCCAACTTCGGGATGCTGTACCTCCGAAGGTAACTTAAAGGGCTCTGCATAAGGGCCCTTTCAAATCTTTCAAAGGAAAAGGAGTAAGGATAATGGCAGCAACAAGTTTTACTGCGGATTTAAGGGAAGATGAAGGCATTGCGCTTCCCTGGCCTGGCGACAAATGCCACGTTCTGAAACGGATTGTCGATTTCAGCGAGGCCGCCAATCATTTACAGTCCGATGAGGCCATGGCGCTTTTCAATATCCCTGCCTTCGTTTGCGTCAAGGAAGTTGGTTTCAGACTCATTACGGCGGAAGCCGAGATAGCTACCTCTTGTTATCTGGGTGCCTTTACCGTAACCGCCGCTGGCGTGGCTACCGAAATTGACGAAGACGGTTTCGCCGCTGATGTCGTCTTTAATGGCACGGTTGGCTACATAACTCCGGATGTCGATGCGGCATACATGGTCGGAGGAAGCGGGAAACAAGGTTACAAAAGTACGGTTGATTGGGTGATCGCTTTCACCAATAAGGATTCCGGCGAGTGCCATGAAGCCAAAGTAGAGTTCTACGCCATCTGTGTTGACCTGCGATAAGCGGTAAACAACTCAGATTTTATCAATCCCCCGCCCGTTGGCTTTTTCGATGGGCGGGTTTCCCTCTAAACGGTAGGTGGCCGGGAAGCACAGACGCACCGAATCACTCAAAGGAGATTTACGATGTGGAGAAATGATTACGACGAAAAAGCCCAGGATTTGTTTTATATGAGTCCTGGGAAAAGGATCTATCTTGATCCTGCCAATGGAAGTGATGGAAGTCCCGGAAGTATAAACTCTCCCAAAAAGACCCTTTCCGGTGCTTACCCCTTGTTAAGGGATGACAAGAACGATGCTTTGATGGTCATTCCAGGCCCAAGCCCCATCACCGTGACTGCATCTTTGGAATTAGCCCAAGACGGCATCAGTATTGTTGGACTCGCGCCCAATCAGCGGCATGCGAGAACGGCTGCAACAGATGGAGCGGCATGCGCAGTCCGCTGTGTCACGAGTGGTGTTGATAATATTTTCAATATCACCGGGAATGGTGTCCGCCTTTATAACCTGGATACCATGAACACCTATACCATTACTACCAACCGGTGCGATATTTTGGTTGCCGGAAGAGCCCCCTATTTTGAGGGCTGCGGATTCCGTGGCGGAAACGGAGCCAACCAATTAAACCATGCCGATGGTGGCGTTGCAGTGATCATGAAAACGTCTGTGGCAGGCGCGGGCAATGGTGCCAGATTTAAAGATTGCCATTTCGGTAACTCCTCGAATGATGCGAGATCCCTTGGTCCTTCATGGTTGCTATATGAGGGCGCCGCAGTAGCGGGATTCTTCAACGAGTTTATCGACTGCATCTTCGATACAAGGATCGAGACGGTCTCCGCCGTTGTAGCCGGGATCATCTTTGCTCAGAATTTCGCAGCCGACCGCTACCTACTGTTCAGAAATTGTTTCTTCTATAATTTCTGGCAAAACCATGTGGATAAGGCAAATTACGTTATCTATGATTTGTCTGGGTCTACCCACGACATCGTTCTCATGAACTCTGCCTACGCTGGTTTTGACGCATGGGCGAATACCGGAACTTATGTGTTCACCAACATGCCTGACGCTGGTACTCATGGTGGTATGGGTTCGGCAGTCGCAACGACCTAACCGTTAACTCCATTAACTCAAGGGGAGGTCTTGGTGATCTCCCCTCAATGAAAAGGAAAATAAAATGCCAGATTCAAATCCAACCTACAAAATAATGGCGACCTATAACATTCTTGAGGCCACCGATCCTGCCGAATGGGGTGCTTTAAATGCAGACAATAAAGCTACCTATGCCCTTTTGATCTCTGCGGGGACAGTAAATTTCGCAGAAGGAACTCTCGTCAGGACAATCCTCTTGGGGATGTTCCCAGCAGGAAACACAAACGCAAAGTTGCTTTTGCTGTAGTAAAAATTACAACAATCGTGGTGATTTTTACCACGAACGGGGGAGGGCTTCGGCTCTCCCCAAAGACTTATCTACCAAGTGTAGAAAAAGATGAGGGGCCGGTCTCCGGTCGCCTTTATAAAACCAAATGAGGAGGAAATATGACACCGGAAGAGAATCAAAAATTTGTGGGGGAAGATCCTTTGGCGGCACAGCAAAGGGCGCTCGCATGTGCGAAGGCGTTGGACGAACTTATGAAACAGTATAGATGCAAATTAGATATTTCATTGAACATATCTCCACTGCGGGGGATTACATCGAAAATTGCGGTCATTCCCATTTTTGATATGCCCCCGGGTCTCATGCCGAATACTAATCTTCCGGGAACGAATTAAGAAGAAGGTGTCAAAATGACCTTTCAACAAATTCTTGATGAAATCAGGAGTGCCCTGGACGATACCGAAGTTCCTTATCTCTGGCCGGATACGGATCTCTTACACTATACGAACAAGGCCATCGAAATCCTTACCGAAAAGGGATTACTGATTTCCGACGCGAGCACGGCCGCGGTCTGTACGATGTCTCTTAGCCTCCTGGGAGGGCGGAGTTACACCAAGCATCCCAAGATCATCCAGGTCCGGGAGATCTATTTTGCTGGATATACTTTGCCGATCCACAAAGTGACTCTCTCTTACCTTGCGGCCCATTGGCCGACCTGGAGATCTGCGACCGCTGGAAAGCCCTTGGTATTCACCGAAGACTACGAATCCGGGAAGGTAACTTTCATTCCTGCGCCCGGTGTGAGTTACACGGCCAATCTTTCAGTCTTCCGGTACGCTTTGACGGATCTTTCTCTTTCTGTCCTGGGTGCCTCCCCGGAGATTCACACCCGTTGGCACAAGTACATCAAAAAAGGTGTACTTTACCAGGCTTATTCCAAGGATGATTCCGAGGGTTACGATCTGGAGCGGGCCATTAAATACGAAAAAGAATTCCTGGCCGATTGCTCCCAGGCCGCATTCGAGGCATATAAATCATCCTATTCATCCCAAACCGCAAGTCCACATTTAGGGTTTATGTAAAATGAACACCGCCAAAATCTTAGAGATCAAAGCCTTTAGGGGAATTAAAAACGTCGGCGATTGGGTGAGAATGCCTCCCAAGAATGGAATGGCTTATCTGACCGAAGGTGTGAACCTCGACATAGACAACGATCTCATGCCCCATCGCCGGGATGGATATGGAGCGAAGATCTACGGCGGCTCCCGCATTCATTCGTTCTGGTCCGATGGGGAAAAGGGCCTCTTCGTCCAGGATCAGGATCTGCGCGAACTGACAAAATATTTTACATCGGTAATTCTCCATGAAGACGTGGGCGATTCCCGGATGAACTACACCAAGATCAAGAAGGAAATCGTTTACACGAACGGAAGCGTGATTGCCTATCTTGATGACGAGGGGTTTCCTCGGACTTTCCCGACCCCGACACAGACCTTCAAGACCGCCATGAAAGCCGGCCACTTGATTGAATATTTCGGCGGCAGACTCTATGTCGCTCGGGGAGATCAGGTATGGTTTTCCGATCCCATGGCCTGGAGGCAGACCGACGAACGGAAAAACTTCAAACAGTTCAGGGGCTATGTCAACCTCCTCCGGAAAGTCAAAGACGGCCTCTTTATCTCTGATTCCGAGGCCACTTATTTTATGGGCGGACTCAATCCCCAGGATTCAAACTTGGTCAAGAAGGCAAATTACCCGGCCATCCTGGGGACGGATGCGGTGATCGACGGGAATTTTGTTGGCCAAGGGGATACCCAAGGGATCGTGGTGATCTGGCTCTCGAAGTTTGGGTTCTGCGTAGGGGCTGATGGTGGACAGTTCAGCAATGCCACCCCGGATTTCTACCAGGCGCGAATTACGCACCCGGGCGCGGCCATAGTTCGCAAAAACAATGGCTACTTTCAATACCTGGTATCCCAAAAGGATTCACCGGATGTTACTCTTAATTTCACTTCCACGCCCTTGACCTCTACGGGATCGATGAGCTTTGCGATTTCATGAGTTATTGCCCAGAACATAAGAAAATTGGCCTATGTACGAATTGTCATCGAAAAACTGTCGAAGGATTTACCAGATGCACAAAATGTGCAAAATCTCATCTCTTCCATCAAAAACGGAGAGATCTGAAAATCAGACCGATCAAAAGGAAGTTGGGACTATGTTGGGATTGTGATGAACCGGAGATCCCAGGAAGAGGAAGATGTCAACGGCACCTTGGATTACATCACAAAGCACTTAGAAGACGCAGGGAAAAAATGATGAAAATGGGGAGATGTCGGAGTTGCTGGGCACCATTGGAATTGACCGACATGGACAAGGGAAAAAAGAAGTGCATCTTCTGTAGGGAGAGGTTATGGAAATTTTAAAGTCTTCACTTCCGTATGATCACGATCTGGTTCTCTTTTCAGATTTTCATTACGGAACGAAACTTCTGGAGGAAACAGCGGTTGATCGAGTAAGAGAGACATTGGAGACTAAGAATACTTTCGGGATATTTGGTGGAGATGTATGCGAAGCTATCACCGTTATCGACAAACGGTGGAATCCGGAATCGGATCGCAGATTATTGCCACTCCAGCAATACAAAGATACGAAGGAAGAATTCTTCCGTCCCCTTCGTAAGAAGATTATCGCAGCCATGATTGGCAATCACGACTGGCGGCTTGCGGCTATTTTTGGAAATTATCTCAAAGACGAAATCTGTGCGGATCTTAATATTCCATATGGCGGATACACACAGAAAATGGCGATCACCGATCCTAAAGGCAAAATGCTTTATAAGATTTTTTATACCCATGGCTTTGGGCGTGTTTATTCCTATGCCGATGACCCGATCCGTAGGGAAGCCAACATGAAACTCCAGTTGAAACGCAAACTCCAGGATAAAGCCGGGGACTGCGAGATCATGGCCATCGGGCATTCCCATAAACTCATTGTGGTGGAACCCACGGCGCGACTCTATCTTTATGATGACGGTCATAAGATCAAGGCTGCATACACAACGGGCATGAGCGGTGAGAAATTCATTCCTGCCGATCATCGCTGGTATGTCAACACCGGATCTTTTATGAGACTTTACCGGGAAGGCGTAATTGGATATGGAGAATTGATGGGATATGACCCGGTCGATCTTGGGTTCGCAGTCATCGAATGCCGGTCAGGTAAAATAGTCGGTATCAGGAAGAAGGCTATCTAATGAAGTGGGAGGAAGTCAAAAATTTAGGTTCGGCGCATTATAAATCCGGTCTGGTCGAACCCCTTGATCTTTATAAATCCGGAAACATGCTCCAGGATTGGGTGATCGGCGAAATTATGCAGCATGCCTATCGCAATCGGACGCAACTTTGTAAAAAGATCTCCATCCAGGATATGGAGAAAATCAAACATTTTGCGGAAATCTTAATTTCCTTCGCTGAGGAGAATATCTAATGCCAGGACAAAAACAGGGTAAAAGGGGTTCCCGGAAGATTGGGCGCAATAAGACCAAATGCGGTCGATATAAGTTAGAAGGCCGACGCGAGAAGAATAAAAAGCGCCGGATCGCAACCCAAAAACGCAAAGAAGAAAAGAAACGCAAGAAGTTAGAGTTGAGAAATCCCTCTAAAACAAATTCTTAAAGGAGAAATCAAATGGCCCTCAGATTGTCTACAGGTTTAAGACAGTATTTGCTTGGCGGAGACTGTATGCGCAAAGCCTTCGAAGATGCACTTATGAACATCTATTCGGGATCTGCTCCGGCCACGGCTGATTTGCCCTCTACCGGGGGCTTATTGGCCAGAATAACCTTGGCGGGAGCCGCATGCACCCACGATGCAATTTCCACAATCATGGTCGATGCCCTCGAGATCGATGATGCGACCCAAGGTCAACTTAATGGTTGCACAATCAACACAGATTATGTCTACAGTCATACGAATGCGGGGAGTGAATCAGTAACCACCGTTGCCCTGGCTTTGGCTAAGTTAATGAACCTGGACCCTCTGTGTCCTATTTACGCCTGGCCCCTTATAGGTCATATCTATTGCTTTTCCAAGTTTGCAGGAGAGGCAATCACTATTGTTCCTACGGGAAACGGGACTCCGGTGCTGAGTCATATTACAGCCAACGCAAGGATAAATAGTTTGCATCTGGCGGCTCCGGTCGCTGGTGCGATCTCCAAAGAATCAGCCGTGTGGTCAGGTGAAATACTTATTACGGGCACAGCCGGATATTTCCGTTTCGTCCGGACGAATGATGATGACGACAATAGCGCCGTTCCTTTACGTTTGCAGGGTAGTATTTCGACCTCGGGATCTGAGTTGAACTTGAGCAATTTAAACCTGGTTGATGGGGCGACCCTTACCATAGACGTTTTTTCCCTAACGGAACCCGCTGCATAGAAAGAATAACGCGGAGTGGCGCAATGGTGGCGCGTCAGGTTCATACCCTGAAGGTTAGGAGTCCGATTCTCCTCTCCGCAACCATCTCATAAAGGAGAAAAGCCATGGCCGTAAGTGCTGTTTTATCAAATCATTTTAAGTATCAGCGGGACAAAGGACTGATCAATCTTTTAACGGACAGCATAAAAGTCCTACTCATGCGCACACTCTTTACTTTTAACAAAGATTCCCATGCCGCGCTGATCAATGTCAAGACGACGAGTGGGGTCATTTCCTCGCTGACCTTCGCTAATACTGGAAATACTCTCACCCGGGGGGCCGGCAATTTCATCACCAATGGCTTTGTGGTCGGGATGCGGATCACGACCAATTCCGCCAATCCAAACAATCAAGGACCGTTCTTGATTTCTGTTTTAGCCCAGAGTGTTCTTACGGTCACAGATATGGCTGGCGCAGACCCCACGCTAACGACCGGGACCGCAAGCAATGTCACCGTGACCGGGAATGATGAATTGCCCACGAGTGGAGGATATACAGCCGATGATATGGTCTTAACTGGCCAGACCTTGACCGAAGACAATAGTGCCGATGTTAGTGTCATGCTCTGCGATGATGTGTCTTGGACGGGAACGCCTGGCGGCTTTGGCCCGGCAGCCGGCGCCATCCTATACGATGATGAATCCACATCCGGTTATACCATTATCGGCTATCTCAACTTTGGCACCGATCAGACTGTAGCCGAAGGCGCGAGCCTTATTCTCGAAGGATTAGGCATTCAATCGGCTTAGATTTTCACTGTGCTGATTTTTGAGGGAGTTTCCTGATGGC
>Ga0315291_10009557_pt1 | contig 11891 bp, 10 predicted proteins | sample YL17G12_20_MG_FD_203070 | JGI IMG/M metagenome (GOLD analysis project Ga0315291, IMG submission 203070) | Sediment microbial communities from Yellowstone Lake, YNP, Wyoming, USA - YL17G12_20 | ecosystem: Environmental > Aquatic > Freshwater > Lake > Sediment | place: USA: Wyoming | collected...
CACGCCGCTCAACCCCTTCGCCTTCCTCCTCTACTACCCGGACGAGCGCGAGGTCCAGAGCCGCGGCGACGTGCTGACGTTCACCACGGAGCCGATGAGCGAGCCGCTCGACCTGACCGGCCCCGTGACGGCGCACCTCGCCGTCGGATCGAGCTTCAGCTCCATGCACGTCGTGGTCAAGCTCTGCGACGTCGACCCCGACGGGGCCGCTCACATGCTGCTGCGCGGCGAGCGGGTCGTACGCGACCCCGACCCGGGCCGCCTCGTCGACGTCCCGCTGAGCCACACCGGCCATCGCCTGCTGCCGGGCCACAGCCTGCGGATCAGCATCGCCTCGAGCGACTTCCCCCTCTACCTGCCGCACCCCGGCACCGGGGAGAACCCTTGGTTCGCGACGCGCGGCGAGAGGAACGAACAGACCCTGGCGACGGGCGGGCCGGCGGCCTCGTACCTGAGCCTCACGGTGAGCTGAGGTCATGCCTGCCGACATCATCCTCGCGAACGCGCGCATCTACACGGTGAACGACGCACAGCCGTGGGCGAACGCCGTCGCCATGCGCGGCGCGGAGATCGTCTACGTCGGCAGCGGTGACAGCGACGAGCTCGGCGCCCTCGTCGGGCCGACGACGGAGACCTTCGACCTCGGCGGACGCCTCGTCATCCCCGGAATGGTCGACGCCCACGCGCACCCCGACTGGGTGGCCTTGAGCGCGTGGCATGTGACCCTGCCGTGGACCTATGACGTGGATGAGATCCTGACGTTCGTCCGGCGGTACGCGAAGGAGCACCCCAGGGAAGAGGCGCCCTTCATCTACGCCGAGTACTACCCGAGCACGCTCTTCGACACGGACGGGCCGAAGAAGGAGCTGATCGACGCCTACGTCTCCGACCGGCCGGTTCTGCTCCAGGACCACTCCGACCACTGCAGCTGGGTGAACTCGAAGATGCTGGAGCTGATGAGGGTCGACAAGGACACGCCTCTCCAGGTCGTCCCGGACGATCCTGCTCCCCAGTTCGTGCGCGATGCCGACGGTGAGCCCACCGGCTGGGTCACGGAGTACGCCTGGGAACACTTCGTCGGCGCGATGTACGAGGCCATCGGATGGCATCCGCCCGCCGAGGTCACCCCCGCCATGCTCCGCGACGTCACGAGCTTCCTCACCAGCAGGGGTGTGTGCGCGCTCTGGGACGCCATCGGCAGCGAGGCCACCTTCGCCGCCGCGGCCGCGCTGGACGAACGGGACGAGCTGAACCTCTCCTACTGCGGCTCCCGGCGCTTCTTCTCGCTGGCCGACCTTCCCGAGAACATCGCCGTCCTGCGGGAGTGGGAGGAGAAGTACGGCGGCAGGCACCTCCATCTCGACGCGATGAAGCTCTTCCTCGACGGGACCAACGAGATCGGCACGAGCGCGGTGCTCGAGCCGTTCGTCGTCGGCGAGGAGAACCGCGGCGAGCTGCGCATGAGCGAGGACGACCTGGCGGCCTGCCTGATCCTGCTCAACGAGGAGGACCTGGACCTGCACGTCCATCTCGTCGGCGACCGCGCCTTTCGCACGGCGTGCAACGCCGTGGAGCGGGCGCGGTCGCAGCTCGGTGAGGCCTGGCGCATCCAGGTCACTTTCGCCCACTGCGAGCTCATCGACCCCGCCGACATGCCGCGGGTCGCGGAGCTCGGCATCATCGTCAACTGGTCCGCGCACTGGTCGGGCGGCTACTTCAGCGCCCAGTCACTGGAGTGGCTGGGGCCCGAGCGCTTCGACCGCATGTACCAGTTCAACCCGATCATCGGGAGCGGTGGCGTCGTGTGCTACAGCAGCGACGTGATCACGCAGTACGAGGCGCATCGGGGCGACCCGTTCTTCGGCATGCAGGTCGCTCACACGCGCATCGACCCCGAGTTCCCCATCTATCCCGATCATCCGGTCCGCGAGCCGGCGTCGGCCAAGCTCAGCCTGACTGACCTCATCAAGGGCTACACGGTCAACGGCGCGATCCAGTTGCGGCGGGCCGACAGGATGGGCTCGATCGAGGTCGGGAAGCTCGCCAACCTGGCGATCCTCAACAAGGACCTGTTCAGCGTGCCCGACGACGACATCCACGCGGTCCGGCCGGAGGCAGTCCTGTTCGAGGGCAAGATCGTGCACGGCGACCTCGGGCTGCCGTAGTGGTCCTGCTGCGATCGCTCATCGCGGCTCACGTAGGGAGGACGGCTTGATGATGATGGATGCCGGGGAGGGAGGCCCGCGCCTCAGGTTTGCTTTCGAGGCGCGCGTCGACGTCGCGCCGAGCGAGCACGTCGGCAACGGCGCCGGCGACGTGCTCGATTTCACGCCGATCACCGGCGGCGCCGTCGACGGTCCCCGCCTGCGTGGCACCATCGTGCCCGGCGGCGGGGACTGGTCAGTCCGGCGCGGGCCGACAGTCTACGAGCTCGACGCGCGCTACCTCATCCGCGCCGAGGACGGCAGCCTCATCGACATCGTCAACCGAGGGTTCTATCGGACGGAGACCGCGGAGGCGATGGAGCGGATGGAAGCAGGTGAGGAGCTCGACGCGGCCGAGGTCTACTTCCGCACCTCGCCGGTCTTCCGCACTGACGCCCCGCAACATCGCTGGCTCGCCGAGACGGTCTTCGTCGGGCTCGCCCGCGACGAGGACGGCCAGATCTGCATCCGTTTCTACGAAGTCCTGTGAGCGCGCCGTCGGCTCAACGACCACGAAGTCGAGGGGAGTGACCGTGAACGCGAACGAGCTGTGCTATCTGCCGGCCACTGAGGCGCTGCGCCTCTTCCGCTCGAAGGCGCTGTCGCCGGTCGAGCTCATGGAGGCGGTCATCGCGCGCGCCGAAGCGGTCGAGCCGACGGTGAACGCGCTCTGCGTGCGGTTCTTCGACGCGGCGCTCGCGGCGGCGCGCGTCGCCGAGGCCTCGTACATGGGCCGCGGCGACCCGCCGCGAGCGCTGACCGGCATCCCCGTCGGCATCAAGGACGAGATGGCGATCGCCGGGCAGCCCCGTTCGGGCGGTTCGCTGCTCCACCGCGACGAGATCGCCGTCGAGAGCATCGCCGTCGGTCAGCGGATCCTCGACGCCGGGGCCATTGTGCACGCGCGCACGACGACGCCGGAGTTCTCGTGCGCCGCCTTCACCCACTCCCGCCTCTGGGGCGTCACGCGGAACCCGTGGAACCCCGAGTACGCGGTGGGCGGCTCGTCCGGCGGGTCCGGCGCCGCCCTTGCGAGCGGGACCGCCACCCTGGCGAGCGGCTCGGACATCGGCGGCTCGATCCGTATTCCCGCCTCCTTCAACGGCGTCGTGGGCTTCAAACCGCCGCACGGGCGGGTGCCCGAGGAGGCTCCCTACAACCTCGATCAGTACTGCCACGAAGGGCCGATGGCGCGGACCGTCGCCGACTGCGCCCTCTTCGAGAACGCGATCAGCGGGCCACACCCCAGCGACCTCGTGTGCATCGCGCCCAAGCTCGAGATCCCGGAGACCCTGACGGGGATCGAGGGCATGAAGGTCGCGCTCGTCGCGACGCCGGGCGACTGGCCGGTCGATCCTGAGGTCGAGGCCAACACGCGCGCCGCAGGGGAGGTCTTCCACGAGGCCGGGGCGCTCGTCGAGGAGTGCGAGCTCCCGGTACGGCGCCACGACGTCATGCGCGCCATGATGGTCCACTTCGGGGCCCTCTTCGGCGCTGACATCATGGCTGCCGCCGAGGAGCACGGGGAGCTGATGACCGCGTACGCCGTCAAGATGGGAGAGGACGCGACCGCGGCGCTGCGCGAGACCAGTTTCGCCGACGGCCTGCGCCTCGAGGCCGAGGCCATGGCACAGATCGCCGCCCTGCTCGCAGGCCACGAGGTGCTTCTCCTGCCGACGCTCGCGACGCGCGGCTTCATCGCCGGCGACGACTACGTCGACCACGGGATCGAGGTCGGCGGCGTGCAGTTGGAGGACTACGCCGAGGCGCTGGTGACGCCGCTCTTCAACATCGCCAGCCGCTGCCCCGTGCTCAACGTGCCATCGGGCTTTGCAGACAACGGCGTGCCGACCGGCCTGCAGATCGTCGGCTGCCCGTACGAGGACGTGAGCGTATTCCGCGCCGGCGCGGCGTTGGAGCGCCTGCGCCCCTGGCTCGACACGCCGGCACGGCGGCCGATGCAGCCCGCCGGCTGATCCGCTCCGCTGGCCGACCCGCGCCGCCGGTCAGCGACCGGCGGCGCGCGCGATGCGCCGCTCGACGCCGTCCATAGCCACGCGCACGGGACGCCGACACCCGCATCGACGGGCGAGAGGGCGCGACGCGGGCGCGCCCCCTCGCCCGTCGGCATCAGGCCCACGCGGCGGTATGATGACGCCGCGTGGGCCTATAGCTCAGCTGGTTAGAGCAGCCGACTCATAATCGGCCGGTCGCAGGTTCGAGTCCTGCTGGGCCCACCACGTTGTCGTTTCGACAACGATTCTCCCTGCAAACAGCCACTTCGTGCCTACCCGATTGCTCCATGCGCAGTCAGTACCTCCACCGACACCTCTGTTCGCGGTAGTATCTGCGCCATGGGCATCGACGAAGCAACGCTCGCCGCGATCGTGAGACGCCTCACCGAAGCGGCCACACCGGCACGGATCATCCTCTTTGGCTCGGCTGCGGCTGGTACCGCCACGAGCCACAGCGATATCGACCTTCTGGTGGTTGAGGATGAGGTTGACGACGTGCGCAGCGAGAGCGTCCGTCTGCGCACGGCATTGGGTGACCTCGGGCGCCCTCTCGACGTCTTGGTCATGCGCACAGAACGCTTCGAGAAGACTAAGGACGTGATCGGCGGTATCGCCTACCCGGCCAACAGGTATGGCGTGGTGCTGTATGAAGCCGCCTGACACGGAGGTACAGGCCCTCTCCGCCGGCTGGCTCGCCAAGGCCGAGGTTGACCTGCGCGCCTGCGACGGTCTCTCGGCGCCCGGCATCGAGCTCTGGGAGGCAGTCGCTTTTCACAGCCAGCAAGCGGCGGAGAAGGCGCTCAAGGCCTTGCTCGTCTGGCACCAGGTGGAGTTCCCCAAGACCCACGACATCCAGCGACTCCTCGAACTCTTGGCGGGCACCGAGCCTGAGTTGGCGGGAGCCTCTGTCGGCGCTGCCGAGCTGACTCCCTACGGGGTCGAGTATCGGTACCCAGGAGAGTACCCGCCGGTCGACCGCGATTCCGCGACTGCCGCCTTGCTGGTTGCGCGGCAGGTCTGCCATGAGGTCGCCCGGCGCATCCGAACCGGGTAGCTCTCACTCACTGGCAGCCCGCGGCCATGCCGCGCGTGATCATCTCACCCACGAAGCAGCCACTCGCATGACGCCGCTAGCCGGTGACCGATCCCTCCGCCGCAATGACATCCAGCCACCTTGACAAGTCCTGCGGTGACATGGCGAGCAAGCGCGCAATGGCGGCGTGGTCCGCTACCTGAGCGAGCATGTTGTGCAGCGCAAGGTACGAGACGACGGAGTAGTGAAAGGCAGCCTGGGCCGAGGCGCGGTCGCCGCTTTCGTCACCGATCGACCAGAAGACCGCGTGGATTGCCTCGATAGCATGCCGGGTCTTCTCGGCGACGTAGGCTAGAGGCGGTCCCGTGCGTTGCTCCACCTGACGATACGCTCCGTTGTTGGAGTCGCCGACAATGGCGTACAGGTCGAAGTCCTCGTCGTCTGAGTCGCCGTGCGCTTCGATGCCGTCGGGTGGCACCACAGTATCCACTTCCCTTCTGGTCTCAATCCTCCGATGAGTCGCCAGCCACCGGAGGCGAAGGTCCGTTCGACCAGTCGGCCTCGTCGAGCAACGTCATCAGGCTGCGCTTCTGCTTGTGCTTGGCTTTGACCGCGTCGAGGTACTCTGAGAACTCGCTGCCTCGGAGTCGATCCATCAGATCCTCGGTCTGCAGAAGGAGCTCCACTGCCTCCTCGTATGCTCGCCTGTTCTTCTGCCCGATGAGTCGCTCCGCCTCGTGCTTGTAGACGGGCAGGGCGTCTGCGGGATGATGGGCAGCACGGGCCGCGGCAACCTGCATCCAGAGCGCCGTGCCGCACCCACCAGCTACCGCTTCTTCCCAGGCGGCGTCGGCGTCGCCCTCCCACAGGAGTGCCTTCACGACCTCAGAACGGTCCGACGCCCACCCGACGACTGGAGCCCGGACACTCGCCAAGGTCCGCGTGCGTCGCTGGGCCGCGGCGGGCAGGCCCGGCATGCCCAGCATCGGTACCGTGCCGATTGGAGATCCAGGCTCACTGGCCGCGCTGCGCAGGCGTTCGAGCGCCCTGCTACGCCACTCGTCCCAGTCGCCTTCCTTCACCACATGCGCCTTGAGCCGCGTGTAGGAATCGACGGACGGTCGTCGTTCGAGGAAGGACCACATGACAGCCAGTGCGTCGGCGTCGCGACCACACCGCTCATACTCCTCTGCGAGGACCTCCACGAGGCGCGAATCAGTGCAGTCGGGATAGGCCCCGATCCCGCGCTCTGCCCACGCGAGCGCCTCTTCGAAGCGCCCGGCATCGCGGCAGATCGTGGCAATCTCGGCGAATCTGTACGGCGAGGAGAGGTCGTGAGCTTCAACAGCGATCGACATGTCGAGATCGCCCGAGAGCCGCGCAAGGGTTTCCATGATGTGCGTGATGGCGAAGCGGCCGAAGTCATGCTCCTGCCCGGGCTCCAGGGCCGGCGTTCGCGCCCACACCTCCTCGGCGCGCCGTCGGTACACTGCGAGCCCGGCGGCGCCAAGCACGTCCGCGTACGTCTCAGCCGCGCCGAAGAACGTTTCCCGGTCGCAGTGCAGCTCCCACTCGAAGAGCCGCTCGGCGAGCGCTACCGGGTCGGGATGCGCTGCCACGCAGGCCTCGTGATGAAGGCCGCAGATGCGTGCCTTGATATCGCTCAGGCGGCCGCTGGAGTTATCGACGTTGCCCGAAGCGTCCTCCAGGCAGGCGAGCGCGTGCTCGCTGAGGCCGATCACCTGGGTACCGAAGTCGGCGGCCAGGAGATCGAAGAGCGAGTCGACCAGGTCGTCAACCGCCCTTGTGTAGTCGTACATCGAGCGATAGTCGACGAAGCCCCGCGGGGCGATTACTTGACGAATGATGTGGCGATAGTCCTTCAGGTCAGCAGCCGCGCCGCGGACTCGAGCCGCCTCCACCTCAAGCCGGCCGCGCAGGAGCTCGTCGTCGTCGGCCTGAGTCATGACGAGGTCGATCAAGCGCGCCTTGTCCAGTCCTTCCAGGTAGGCGCGCACATGGTCAACCGCGCGACGCCGGCGGGCAGGATGGGCCCCAGAGGCAGCGTCGTGCATGACGAGACCGACCGCGACGCAGTGCTTGCAGAACAGCCCGTCGGCGGCGACGGGGCACGTGCAGGAGAACGCCAACTCGCCGTCCTCGATCCACAGACGAACGCGGTATGGCTGCGTTCCCCGCACGGTGGCGGTCGCCTCTCCGGGACCCACCTTCAGCCGTTTGACCCTACCGTCGGCCGCGTACCCGGCACCGCGCTCGAACGAGCGCTGCCACGCGAGCGCGCGCAGTGCGTCCGGGCTGAATGCTGTCTCGAGCTTCGGCGTCACGACCGCAAGGATACATGGCCGCTGACCTGTATCGTCAGCCGCTCACGACACGGGTCAAGCATTGGTGCCGCGTGTCTCTGAATCGGGGCCTGGGCCCCGTCACTACGGCATTAGTAATCGCCGGACCTCCTCTCGCAAGTTCGAGAGCTGTCTAGTTAGGTCCACCACTTTCTGTCCTGTTCCGGGTGACACGAGACAGACCGGCGTCACATGAGGCTTGACAGAAGTTCGCGTGATCCTTGACGGCTGTTCCGGCTGATGCTTGACGCTGGCTTCGGTTGATGCTTGACAGTCGCCCATCGTCCTGTTCCGGGTGATGCTGATCGGACGGGTGTCTGGCGGTCCTCGGAGAGGGGCGACGGCTGGGCGCAGTGTGAAGCACGAGTGCCAGAAATGCGAAAGCAGGCCATGGACCTTCCGGTCGACGCCTGCTCCGCAGGGTGACTGTGCCCGGGCCCGTGGATTCGAGTCAAGCGACTTGACGGGCCGCTACGTTGTTCTGAGAGGCTGGTAGAGCTGGACTCTGAAACGGCTCGTCTGGATGTCCTCGGCCAATGTGGCCACTCCGACCTTCTGGCGCAGGCGCTGCACGAACTCAAGCCTCACGTTCGGCTTCTCCGGGATGAGGCCATGCGTGACCTTGAAGTCCTACGCGACCGCGCCCAGGAACAGATCGGCCATCTGGACGAGTTCCACGCCCCTCGAGTCCACGCTGACGACACCCTGCACGGCCAGACGCCTGAAGTCGGGGCGGAGGCTCGGCCTCTGCTGGCGCGAGCAGCGACCTCAATCGGGCGTTCTCGGCGCGCGGGCGGTCGCACTCGGCGCGCAGCGCCGCGACCTCGGCGCTCTTGCCATCGACGTCGCTCACCCCGGCATTGTCTCAGCCAGTCGCGTGAATCGAAAGCGCCCGAGCTGACGTACAATGCGGTCGTCGGGAAGCACGGCCCTCGGGCGAAGAGGAGGAACAGGGTGAGCCTGCAGATCGATGTCGACGCAGAGGGGCTGGCTGCCTTCTGCCGGCGCGCCAGCATCCGTCGCCTCTCCTTCTTCGGCTCCGTTCTGCGTGAGGACTTCGGTCCCGAGAGCGACATCGACGTGCTGGTCGAGTTCGCCCCCGATTCTGGGATCGGCCTCTTCGAGTTCGTCGATCTGCAGCGCGAGCTCGCCGAGCTCCTCGGACGCGAAGTCGACCTGCACACGCCGGCCAGCCTGAGCCACTTCTTCCGTGAGGGCGTGGTCGATTCCGCCGAGGTCGCCTATGCCGCATAGGCGCGACAGCGTCTTCGTCGCGCAGATGGTGGAAGCCGCCGAGGCTGCGCTCGAGTTCAGCGATGGGCATACGGCCGAGAGCTTCGCCGGCGATCGCCTCGTCGGCTGGCCGTGGTGCGCGCCATCCAGCTCATTGGCCAGGCGGCGCGCGGTGTCTCGGCGGAGCTGCAAGCGGCCCACGCGGAGATCCCCTGGCGCGAGATGATCGGCATGCGCAACGTCGTCGTGCATGACTACGCTGACGTCGATCTGGCGCTCGTCTGGAAGACGGTGCGCGAGGGTCTCCCCGGGCTCATCGAGCGGCTGAACGCGATTCTCGAAGAGGGCAGCGCCTCCTGAAACCGCTTGGGCGCGGAGCTGCCCGCCGAAGCCTCCCGTACTTGATTATCACGACCCCGAGATCGGCGACTCGAGGACTCCGTCACGCCAGGCTCTCGGCATCGACCAGACGCCGGACTTCCTTGCGTAGGTTCGAGAGCTGTCTGGCTAGGTCCACCGCGTTGTCAAAGCGACAACGTTTCTCCCTGCAGATGAGTGCTTCTGCCTGCCCGTTCATTCATCCTGACATGCGGGACGGAGCCAAGGGGCCGATCTTTGGCGGGCATGGCCAGGTGCGGGCGCGGGGGCCAGCGGGGGGTGCGGTGCGTACCGCAGCCCCGTCACTGGCCCCCGCAGGCGCCGTCGTCGTGCTCCTGTGCGGTCAGCAGACGTCGAACCGGTCGAGCATCATGACCTTGTCCCACGCGGCGACGAAGTCGCGCACGAACGTCTCCTTCGCGTCGTCGCTGGCGTAGACCTCGGCGAGCGCGCGCAGCTGGGAGTTCGACCCGAAGACCAGGTCGACGCGGCTGGCCGTCCAGCGGGTCTCGCCCGTCGACGGGTCGCGGCCCTCGAACGTCTCCTCGGCCTCGTTCACCGGCTGCCAGGCCGTTCCCATGTCGATAAGGTTGACGAAGAAGTCGTTCGTCAGCTTGCCCTTGTGGGTGGTGAGCACGCCGAGGTCGGACCCGTCGTAGTTCGCGCCGAGCACGCGCAGGCCGCCCACGAGCACCGTCATCTCGGGTGCGCTGAGCGTGAGCAGGCTCGCCTTCTCGACGAGCAGGTGCTCGGCAGGCCTCTGCCGGCCGTCGCCCAGGTAGTTGCGGAACCCGTCCGCGGTCGGCTCGAGCACGGCGAACGACTCGATGTCGGTCTGCTCCTGCGCCGCGTCCGTGCGTCCGGGGGTGAAGGGCACGTCGACGTCGACGCCGGCGTCCCTCGCGGCCTTCTCGACGGCAGCGCAGCCGCCCAGCACGATCAGGTCGGCGAGCGAGATCTGCGTGACGCCGGTCGCCTGCGCCTCGAACTCCTGCCGGATCGCTTCCAGCGCGCCCAGCACCTGGACCAGCCGCGCGGGGTCGTTGACGGCCCACGCGTTCTGCGGCGCGAGGCGGATCCGGGCGCCGTTGGCGCCCCCTCGCTTGTCGGTGCCGCGGAACGTCGACGCCGAAGCCCACGCGGTGGAGACGAGCTGCGACACCGGGAGCCCGGAGGCGAGGATCTTCTCCTTGAGGGCGGCGACGTCCGACGCGCCCACCAGCGGGTGGGAGACCGCGGGCACGGGGTCCTGCCAGATCTGCGGCTCGGACGGCACCAGCGGGCCGAGGTAGCGGGTGATGGGCCCCATGTCGCGATGGGTCAGCTTGAACCACGCCTTCGCGAACGCCTCGGCGAACTCCTCCGGGTGCTCGAAGAACCGCCGCGAGATGGGCTCGTAGATCGGGTCCATGCGCAGCGCAAGGTCCGTGGTGAGCATGACTGGGGCGTGCCGCTTCGAGGGGTCGTGCGGATCAGGCACGGCGTCCTTCGCCACCGGGTCCGTCGGGACCCACTGCCAGGCGCCGGCCGGGCTCTTGGTCAGGTCCCAGTCGTAGCGGAAGAGCGTCTCGAAGAAGCTGTTGTCCCAGGCGATCGGCGTGGGCGTCCAGGCGCCCTCGAGGCCGCTGGTGATGGTGTCGTCGCCCTTGCCAGTGCCGTACGCGCTCCGCCAGCCGAGGCCCATCTCCTGCAGGGGCGCCGCCTCGGGCTCCGGTCCCACGTTGCTGGCGGGTCCGGCGCCATGCGTCTTGCCGAACGTGTGCCCGCCGGCGATGAGAGCGACTGTCTCCTCGTCGTTCATGGCCATGCGGCGGAAGGTCTCCCGGATGTCCTTGGCCGCTTCGATCGCGCTCGGCATACCGTTGGGCCCCTCCGGGTTGACGTAGATGAGGCCCATCTGGACGGCGGCCAGCGGGTTGGCGAGCTCGCGCTCGCCACCGTAACGCTCGTCTGCGAGCCAGGCGCGCTCGGCGCCCCAGTCGATGTCCTCGGGCTCCCACACGTCCTCGCGGCCGCCGCCGAAGCCGAACGTCTTGAACCCCATCGACTCCAGGGCACAGTTGCCGGCGAGGATCATGAGGTCGGCCCAGGAGATCTTGCGGCCGTACTTCTTCTTGATCGGCCACAGCACCCGGCGCGCCTTGTCGAGGTTCGCGTTGTCGGGCCAGCTGTTGAGCGGGGCGAAGCGCTGCGTGCCCGAACCTCCGCCGCCGCGGCCGTCGCTGATCCGGTAGGTGCCGGCGCTGTGCCACGCCATCCTGATGAACAGCGGGCCGTAGTGGCCGTAGTCGGCCGGCCACCAGTCCCGCGAGTCCGTCATCAGGGCCGTGAGGTCGCGCCGGACGGCTTCGAGGTCGAGCGTCGCGAACTCGGCGGCGTAGTCGAAGTCCGGCCCCAGGGGGTCGCCGGCCGGCAGGTCGCGGTGCAGCACCGTCAGGTCGAGCTGGTTGGGCCACCACTCTCGGACCCTCGTGGCTCCGGCCATGCGGCGGGCCGGGTTCGTACTCTCGTCGGACATGTCAATCTCTCCTCTCATGGCGGCGGCACGGTCTCCTTGCTCTGGCAGTGGGCGCACAGGCCGCGGAACTGGACGGTCACCGCGTCGGGTCGCCCGATGCGGGTCACCTCCGCGGTGGCCCGGATGGCGTCGAGGTCGCGGTCCTCG
>Ga0315291_10009563_pt1 | contig 11888 bp, 22 predicted proteins | sample YL17G12_20_MG_FD_203070 | JGI IMG/M metagenome (GOLD analysis project Ga0315291, IMG submission 203070) | Sediment microbial communities from Yellowstone Lake, YNP, Wyoming, USA - YL17G12_20 | ecosystem: Environmental > Aquatic > Freshwater > Lake > Sediment | place: USA: Wyoming | collected...
GGAGTATCTGGGGCAGGTAGCCATGAATGTCAGAGTCGATCTCTGCAGGCAAGTTGTACGATCCGCCAAGGGCACTCTCGCCCTTGGCGATCTCCCCCTTCACGATCGCAGAGGCGGTCACGTCGAAATTGTAGGCCACGTATCCCTCATCCGCTGGATCAGGCCCATCCCCGTCCCAGACGAAGTTCTCATCCCGCTCGTGGGAGACTTCGAAGGCGATTGACGGGGCCAGCCTCTTCAGGCGGAAGAAGATGTCCTTAGGCGACCAGACGCAGCCCATCTCTCGTTTGATCATTGGTACCTCCTACTTGAACTCGATCCGGGCATCTGGCGGGCGGTTGTACCGCTCGCATTCGGGATCCTTGACCGTGGTCCACCAAGGCCGCTTGGCCTTCTGTCGCTGTGGTAAGCCATTGTCAGTCCGGGCCACCTTCATCTGTTCCCGGTACTCCTTCGCTTTCTGCTTCTTCGTCATGCTCAGATATCCAGTATCCTGGACCCGAGGTTGCCGAACTTCTGCAGGACCTGCTTGGACGCGCCGGTCTCGGCTTCCAGCGAGCCCCAGTCGAAGTTGCTGGACGTCGTCGACGGACCGTCGTCGTCTCCCAGTCTGCGCCCACCCAGGTCGCCGAACTTCTTGAGGGCGGCGATGACGGAAGCGGCGATCCGCTTGAGCACCATCCGCACGCCGGCGACCAGCTTGTTCTCCACATCCCATCGGCGGTCGAAGGCCATCGTTCCGCCGGCCTTGCTCTCGGCGATGGACTTGAGCTGCCAGGCCTGGTCCTTGTTGATGACCAGGTGGGTGACGTCCTTGGACCAGGAGTTCATGACCTCGGCGTAGACGAACTTGTTGGCGTCGTAGTTCTGCAGGATCTTGAGGGTGCCCGCGTCCACCTGGGGACCGAAGGGCTTCTTCTTCGACAGCTGCAGGTCGACGAACTCGAAGCGGGAGATCTTGTACTGCTGGCCCAGCGTCTTGGCCACCTCTTCCTCCTGACGGAGCTCGCCCTGCTGGGTCTCGACGTACTGACCCTCCTTACGCGGCCGGAGCTTGTCCTTGAGCTTCTTGGCCAGGAACTCATCCAGCTCGGACTCGGTGGCGAAGTCCAGGACCTGCTCCGCGGACGACCCGCCGACGCGTCCCCACGAGAGGGTCAGCTTCTTACCGTCCCTCTCGGTCCGGTAATATTTGTTGTGTTGCGCGCTTTTGCACAGGTAATACTTCACTTCCTTCGCCATGGGTTGCACTCCAGAGGAGGCTGAAGAAGTAGACAGTCATAGCTGCGGTCAGGGCCAGAGCGAACTCGGGAGCCATCAGTGGATGGCGACCTCGACTGCGCGGTTGCCGATGAGCTGCTTGTCGACCAGCATGGCGAAGGCCTTCCCGGCTGCCTCTCCTTCCGTCTTGCCGTAGTGACGCTGCATCTCCTCGACCCCGACCGTGGGATGGATGTGCAACCAGGCCACCCATTTGCCCGGCTTGTCCATGGACTCCTGCACCCGGATTAGTATCCTGTTTCTTGCCTTGTCAGTAAGGGGGCCTTTCATCCCTCGTTCTCCTTGTTGAACTTCTCGATCGCCTTGGCCAGCTGCTTGGCAGCAGGGCCGAAGACGTACTCGTGGGACGCGTTCTCCTCGTCGACGAAGTAGCCGGCGATCCCCGCTGACACCGGATTGCGAAGATCGGTGTTGCCCGGCGTGACGGGTGGTAGGACCACGGGGGCAAGCCAGACTTCCCCGTGGGCGGCGTAGCCCTCCGGTTTGTGGAACCTCTCGCCCTCGCCGGAATAGAGCGTCCGGCCGTCCAGCTCTCGCCAGCCGTGCTTGACCAGCCAGTCGCTGAGCGAATTGCCCATATCAAGCCTCCTTAAGCAAACGGGGCAGGCTTCGTTGTTGAAGGGATTCTCGACGCGTGCGATGACCTGCATCCTCTGGGCTGGTGTCATCCCGGTCACCTTACCACAGAGGGACACGCCAGTCCGGAAGTTGACGATATGGACGCGCGTGTTCACTTTCGGCCCGTATGGCCAGTACCAGTTCCTGATCATGGCCGTCATTTCAGCCACTCCTTGAACTGGTCATAGGTGGCGACGTCGAGGCCCAGCTCCTGGGCGTACATCGCCTTGTTGCTGCCGGTACCGAGTGCCCTGACGATCAGGTGCGTGCAGTTCTTGGACACGCTGCTCCTGACGACGCCGCCGAGGGACTCAAACTTCTCCTGTTCGGCTCCCGTGGGCCGAACTCCCGTGAAGCAGACGGCCCGACCGGACAGCTTGCCGCCCGTTGCCACGGGCTTCGCCTTCTCGGCCTTCGCGATCTTGACGACCTTGAGCAGCTTCTTGATCAGGGGCAGGTTGGCCTCCACGCCGGCGGCCACGCCCTCCCGGATCGCAGGCCCGAGCACCTTCGCGTCGGGCTTGCCCTTGCCGGTCCGGATCAGTTCCGGGTCCATGAACTTCTCGATCGTGTCGAAGCCGTTGTCCTCGACGAGATGCTTGGCAGCCCGCACGCCGAGGAACTGGATGCCCAGAGCCCCCATGAACTCGTGGAGCGGGAGCTCCCGGGTCTTGTCGATCTCGGCCAGGATCTGCTGGACGCGCGTTTCGCCCAGCCTTCCTGCGCCGACCTTGACGTCGGCCAGAGCGTCGACGCCGTAGTCGGTCCCGAACCCGTACAGGTCAGCTGGAGTCTTCAACATTCCGGAGTCGAAGAGAGCCTGCTCGATCTCCGGCCCGATGAACTTGATGTCGAGAGCCGTGAGCCAGCGCCGGATCAGCCGGACCTTCTGGCCCGCGCACTCGGTGTTCTCACAGACCAGGTGGATGTCCTTGCGGACCAGCTTGCTCTTGCAGGAAGGGCACGCAGTCGGCGGCTTCCACTCCCTGCTCTTGGGACGCTCGATGACGGACTGGATGTGAGGAATCACGTCTCCGGCCCGGACCACCAGCACCTTGTCGCCGATAGCCACGTCCATCGCCTCGCAGTAGCCGGCGTTGTTCATCAGCACCGACGAGACCTGCGTGCCGCCGATCTCCCGGGTCTGGACCTTGAACGTGGGGATGACTGCGCCCGTGTGGCCGACGGTCCACTCGATCGACTCGACCAAGGTCTCCGCCCCGAGCGCCTCCCACTTGTACGCCCGCTGTCCCTTCGGCCGGTCGTCCGAGACGCCCATCGCCTCGGAAGCCGCGCAGTCGTTGAGCTTGACGACGATCCCGTCGACCTCGAAGGGCAGCTTCTCCCGCGCCTGGCCCATCGCCTCGTGCGCCTTCTCGACGTTCTCCAGCTTGGTCAGCTTCTGCATCAGGTGGACCTGGAACCCGCAGCTCTCCAGGAACTGGAGCTTCTGGAGCTCGGTTGAGCCCGAGACCTCCTCCGTCTCCTTCCCGGTGAAGTCGGTGTCTATGCCCACCACGTCGTACGGCAGGACGCGCAGATGCTCGCATCCGGCCCCGTCCTTGGACCGCATGACCCCGTTGCCCTGGTTGCGCGGGTTGGAGCCATCCGGCCAGTACTTCTTGAAGTCCTCCTTGTACAGCAGACACTCCCCGCGGATGAACCCGGTGAACGGGGTAGGGAGCTGCTTGATGATATGCGTGGACCTGAGGATGTTGACCGTCACGTCCTCCCCGACCTTCCCGTCGCCTCGGGAGACCGCCCGGACCAGCTTCCCCTTCTTGTACTCCAGGGAGAGCGAGCAGCCATCATACTTCCACTGGACCACGACTTCCTTGACGGGGAGCTTGTCCCACCACTTCCCCAGCTCCTCGAGCGTCTTGACCTTCTCCTGGGAGCCCATCGCTATGGCGTGCTTGACCGGCTTGAAGAGGGAGCCAGCCGGCGGGGCGCCGACCGTCTTGAGGAAGTCGTTCTTGGGGTCCAGCTCCCGAAGCTGGTCGACCAGCGCGTCGAACTCGGCGTCCGTCAAGAGAGAGACGCCGGTGTTGTAATAGGCCTCGGAGGCGGCCTTCAGCTGGGCGACGATCGCGGTGATGCTCATGCCAGTGTCTCCAATTCCCGACGCAGTTCCGTCTCCCCCATGTACTGAATGTTGGAGAGGTAGGAGTACAGCTCATCGTCGCTCAGCCCATCCCTGTTCGGCTTATAGTGCTCGGTCAGGAGCTTCCGGACCTCGGTGATGTCCAGTTCCTTCTGGGCCAGAAGCTGCTTCGCCTGATCGCTGGTCATCAGTCCTCCTTCGTCTTGAGATCCTCGTCCGGAATGACGTGGCGAGACAAGCTGTCGCAACCGCTTCGCCACTTTGCCTTCAGGAAGCCAGGATTGTCGACCGACTTGCGAAGGTCGCCGACCAGCATGGTGCTGCGCCGCTTCAGCACGACCCCCTCGAAGCGGTAGTCGTCGATCGTTGACTTGTAGATCTGGGCGTACCCCGTATTTGCCGACTCGACGATGCTGATGGAGCCCTGGGGCTTGAGGGACAGGAGCCGCTCGTGCCGCTCCTCCTCGGTCTTCCCTCCCAGCCATTCGTACTTGGAAAACGCGAAGGAGAAGAGGTACAGCCCCTCGTTCTTGTTCGCCTCTCGCCTGCTGGTCCATTCGCCGTGCAGGACGTCGCCGTCGTTCAGGTTGAGAGCCTTGATGGACTCCACCATCTGCGGCGTCACGCCATCAAGCTTGCGATTGTGGCGCGAGAGGACCTTTATGTCCCCGTCCTTGATGATGACGGCGAAGAAGCCGTCGACCTTCTTCTGGCACATGAACTCGCCCTCTTTGATCATCTTGAGCGAGAACACTTCCATCGGGCGATCAGGAAACCGCCACACCAGTTTTGGCATCCGGAGTCTCCTTGAGCTTGAGCCCGGCCTGGAACGCCTTGTCGAAGGCCTTCTCGACCTTCGCGTAGGCCTCCATTTCCTGCTTCGCCATCCGGTTCAGGATGGCGTCACCGCAACCGGGACAACCGTCCCTGCTGACCAGCGCCTTGTTGAGGATCTCGATGACGGCAGCCGCCTTGCCCAGCCTGCGCCACAGGGAACCGATGACCTGATGGCTGCAGGCGAAGCAGTGGCCGTACTCCTCGATCCACTTCCTGATGCTGCCGCACTTCGGGCACTTGGGGCTCATTTTGCCTCCTAGGTCAATTGACCTCTTGCAACCATTCGATTGAGCGCCCTACAGGCAGACTGTAGGTGATGGCGACGCCAAACATTGCCGCAACATCCTCCTGGAAGGCCCTTCACACGAAGGGCTTTCATGGCCTCGCGGAAGGAGCCCCGTGGCTCTATCGGGCCAGAGCGCCCTAGCCACTCAACCTTGATGCGAAAGGCTTTCTTTTTGGTCTTCTCGTACATGCTGGCATCTGTAAGCAGCCCGACCACATGCCATTCATCTACTTCCGCGATGACAAACTTGGGTTTCATGTTCTAGATTTCCAGCTTCAGGCCGATCGGCAGCAAGAGCATGGTGAAGAACATGGTCAGTAGGATCGAGGTGTACGTTGGGAAGAACATGTCGGTTCCTTTCTGGTTTCCCTAGATTTCCAGCTTCCTGACGTTCAGGATCCGCTGGGCCAGCTCCTCGGCCGACTCGTTGAGCTCCTTGACCTTCACGTCGGGGACGATCTCCCCATACATCTCGATCCGGTCCTTGAGCTTCTTGACCTTCCTGAGCCGGGCTTCCATCCAGGTGATCTTGCCCTTGTCGGTGAGCCCGGGGTCGAGCTGCTCGACCTCTTCGGCCAGCCCTTTCACGACGGACTCCAGCTCCTCCAGCACGGACCGGCCGAGGGTCACCTTGGAGACTTCGGCATCCGGCACGGGAAGGTACTCGAAGCGCGCGTCGTTGGTGTTCGGGGAGAGTTTCGACACCAGAGTCGAAACCTTCTCCACGACGCCGTTGAACTGCGCCGGGACGAAGTAGACGTTCCCCTGGTCCCGCAGGGTGATCAGGTCCGCCTCCTCCTCGATGATGCGCTGGAGGTAGCGGGTGATGTCGCTCGAGTTGTACCGGACCTTCTCCTTCTCGAACAGCTCGAGGACCAGCTTGTTGATCGCGGCGTTGGCGGTGTAGCCGGGCATCTCGGAAATGAGGGCCTCGGCGAAGTTCTTCGTCTCGTAGTACTTGCTCTTGGACACGATGACCCGAGTCTCGGTCGTGTACTTGAGCTCGCCGGACCCGACGGAGGTGCCGGTCAGCTGTTCAGCCGTGAACTGGAAGACGATGAAGTCGTCGTCCTCGCTGACCCGCCGGATGATCCGACCTTCCTCCAGGTTGCGCAGGGCGCGGATGAAGGCACTGCGGTATGAATGTTCGCGGGCGAACTTGGTCGGGAGGCTGCTCTCCTCCAAGAACTTGGTGAACTGGTCCTTGGTGATCGAGACGGACCTGATGTTCCAGAACACGACCGACCCAAGGATCGGGCAGTCCAGACCTTTCATCTTGAGGAAGAATTGTGCGCGTTTCTCTTGCGCGGTCATACTAGCCTCCGTGATAGCGGACGAACGACTCACTCGACTGACAGGCGCTGACGAAAGCCCAGGGAGGCCAATGGCCCCACCTTCCGGTGATGAACCGCTTGCACTGGGATTGCGTCATCCAGTCGGTCATGATTGATCTCGGTGCGGAGCTGCTCGCGTTCTTGGTCCAGACGCGGTATTTGCGTCTCATCCATTCCCCTGCTTGGCCTGCTGGCTGGCCTGTGTCATTTCTCTGATCCAGTCGACTGTCAGGTCTCCATGCTGCGCCCGCTGGGTCGGCTCGTCGCAGCCCTGCTCGACGGCAAGGCCGAGGGCGCGAATGACCTCGAATGGGACGAAGGCGCAGACGCCGCCGACCTTGTCGAAGCCGTTGACTCGGACGAACTTTCCCCCGTTCAGGTTGTTGACCATCATCCGTTCCCCTGCTTGACCTGGTTCTTGTCGGCCTGGACCACATGGTCCATCCCCTTGTGCCGCTCCTCGATCTTGCCCAGGCTCTTGGCCAGATCCTCGGTGAAGGAGGCCGTACCCTGACCGTTGGCCCCCTCTGCATGGATCTTGCATTGGCCGTCGTTGATCTTGATGATAACTTCCTTCATGGATCCTCCTAGTATTGCCTCAGGGTGAGCTGGATCTCGTTCCCGTTGTTCATGCGGACGACGGTGTACCCCGCCTGCTTCGCCTTCGCGGTGGCGAGGGATGCGGCGTACTCGTTCTTGAACAGCTTCTCGAACCCGGGGTATTGCTCCTTGGGCTCGACCTTGTACATCCCGTTCGGGAGCTTGGTGATCTTGGACTCCCAGCCGTGGTCCTTCTTCAGCTTCTCCGCGGCTGCCTTCGCGGCTGCCTGGTCCTTGACCTCGATGCTGACCCGGGTGAAACAGGGCACATCTTCCTCCCTTGATGAGCGGTGGGGGTCCCAAATCGGGACCCCCACCTTCTTGACTACGCGTCCACCTTGCGGGACTTCTGCTCCTCGTCCTTGCGGTGGTTCGCGTTCTGGGCGAAGTCGCTGGCCCACTTCTTCATCGACTCCAGGTCGCCCCTCCGGGACCGGGAGAGGGGCACGGTCCGCATGATGGCGGACAGGATGTGCATGTCGTTCAGCTCCTCCTTGCGGTAGAAGCCGGTGTAGAGGCCCGAGATCACGGCCTCCTCCAGCTCCGCCCCCGAGTACCCCTCGCTGTTGGAGGCGCACTCCTTGAGGCCCTGGGCGTCGAACTTCTTGGGATCGCGGCCCCGCTTGGTGATGTGGATCTTGAGAATCTCCTCCCGCTCCTTCTCGTCCGGGAGGTCGACGTAGAAGATCTCATCGAAGCGCCCCTTCCTGAGCAGCTCAGGCGGGAGCCCGTCGATCTTGTTGCACGTCGCCACGATGAAGACCGGCGCGGTCTTCTCCTGCATCCAGGTGATGAACGACCCGAAGACGCGGGCGCTCACCCCGGAGTCCGTCTGGCCCGAGCTGGACATCCCAGCGAAGGCCTTCTCGATCTCGTCCACCCACAACACGCAGCGGCCCACGGCCTCTGCCGTCTGGATGGCGACCCGCATGTTCGCCTCGCTCTGGCCGACCAGCCCGCCGAAGACGCGTCCCACGTCGAACTTGATGAGCGGGACCCCGAAGTTGGCGGCGCACGCCTTCGCCGCCAGGGACTTGCCCGTTCCCGGGATGCCCGTGAGCATCACGCCACGCGGGGCGGGGAGGCCGTACTTGCGGGCGTCCTCGGTGAACGCCAGCTTCCTGATGCTCAGCCACTCCTTGAGCACCACCAGCCCGCCGATGTCGTCCATCCCCTGCTTGGCAGGGTACCACTCCAGCACGCCCGACTTCTTGATGGCGTTGGCCTTCTCGGACATGACCAGCGTGGAAATCTGGACCTTGGACTTCGGGTCGTCCTTGGTGGACTTCTTCCAGTCCACCACGCCCTTGGCCATGGCGTTCTCCGCCTCGACCGTGGTCAGGCCCATGCAGGCCTCCACGATGGCGAAGACCTCGTCCTTCGCGACGTCCCCCACGACGGTCTTGTTCTCCGTCACGAACCGGTCGATCATGGTGCCGATGATCGCCCTCTCGGGGAGGCCGAACTCCAGGAGCGTCACGTCGCGCTGCAGCCCGACGGGCAGCTCGTTGAGCGGGCTGATCATGATGAGCGTCTTCTTGGCCGTCTTGAACTCGCGGGCGATGTCCCGGATGAGCCGCGCGATCTTGGGCACCTGGAAGAACGGGTGCAGGTCGCGGAACAGGAACACCACCTTCTCGCCGAACGTGGTCGTGCTCTCGGCGCCGCGGATCTTCGCGAGGGCGGCGACCGGGTCGTCAACCTCGTCGATGGTCTTGCCGTTGGCGTCGATGAAGCCGTCCGTGTGGCTCCACACGACCACCTTCCACTTGAGCTCCTTCAGCGTGTTGGCGAGCTCCAGCTCGACGCGCGCCTCCTCGGGGCTCACGACCATCAGCACCGGATAGCGGGCCTTGATGTAGCTGTCAAACATGCGAACCTCCTGTAAAGGGAACTAACGCAATTCGCTCTTGTCCTTGGCTTCGAAGATCTCGAACTTGCGGCGGCTGTCCTTGTCCTCGTCTTCCGACTCGCCGACGCACCACATGTTGGCATCGCCTGGGCGATCGTCTGAGGTCAGAACGTATGAGCAATCGCTCCACTTCGCGCCGAGGTTCTTGAGCGCGGACTCGGCTTCCTGTTTGGTGCCATAGCCGACGAAGAAGGTCGGCGGCTTGTCCAGGTCGCTGAGGATGGCTGAACCGCTCCTGTTGATCTGGTACTCCACGATCACGAAGCTCATGGTCTCCTTCCTAATGGACGTGGGGAACGGAGCCTGCGTGCGCCAGGGCGTGCTCTATCTGGTCGACGTGCCGGTCGTACTCGTCCTCGGTGATGTCGAAGGTCCTGTTGCACAGGCCGCAGAGGGCCGTATGCTGGATGCCGGAGCCCGTCACGTCCTCGGCTTCGATGTGGACGGTGATGTAGGCGCCGCTGGCATGGCAGTCCTCGAACGGGCAGATGACGTGCTTTTCGTCGCTCATTAGGCCTCCAATACGCGGCCACCCACCTGACCAAATGACGATGGCCGCGACGGCATTGAGGTAAAGGTGAAATTCACGTCGACCTTCACGACCTCGCACAGGTCCACGTAGGCCTGGCGCTTGGCCTTCTTTTGCTCCCAAGTGAGACGGTAAGCCTGAATCCCGTATGGAGTGGCGCCTGCGGCAAAGATGGCTGCACGAGCCGACTCCTCACCCTTGTATTGTCTGGCGTCCCAGAGGTCGGACACCCACCCAGATGCGTCCTGGCACCCGACGTCGGCCGTCTTGGGAAGCCAGCGCTTGGATGGCTTGTGCCGGACCATGAATACCGTGGTCTTCACCGTCCCTCCTCCACGGACACGATCTCGATGTCGACGCCTTGGAAGCCCAGTGCCTCGATCTGCTCGCCTGCCTGTTTCATGGCCTTCGTCTCGGCGTCCGCGCAGGACTGGGCCTTGAGGCATACGGCCTTCGTGCCGCCGGTCAGCACTAGCTCGACGTGGAATTTCTTCTCCACTTGTGGAACGCACGGCGTCTCGGGTGTGAAGTGCCGGGTCAGGATCTCCCTGATGTCGGCAACGTCCCATTCGCCGTCTCGGTGGACGGGAGCGACAAGCGCCTTGATCTCGCGGGCGGCGGCTTCATGCGGTGTCAGGCAATTGGAGCCGATCTGTTGGTCCGCGTACAGCCATGGCCTTGATGCGCACGTCTCGATGTCGAGAGTTTCGATGATCTGCAGGGCCTCCGCCACCGCAGGGTTGAATTCCAGCTCTGGCAAGCCTCCGCCATCGGGAACCTGTACCGGCCCATCCGCCCATTCCTCTCCGGGTTTTCCTGCGACGAGCCAGACGAGGCGGAGGAGCCGTTCGTCCAGGACCTTCCGCTTGGGATTCAGGATCTTGTTTGTCATCAGTGTCCCAGTTTCTGTTGGTTGTTGGCCTGCGGCTGCTGGTAGAACTCGCTGGTCTTCTGGTCGTCCTTGACCGTGCCCAGCGCGTTCTCCAGCGTCTTGGTCGCGTCCTTGCAGGCGGTGCCCTTGAGCCCGTCGACCGAGATCTTGAGGCCGCCCTTGTTGTCGATGATCAGCGTGATCGTGTGCATCGGTCAGGCTCCTGTGCTGGGGGAAGTCGCCTAGTACTTGACGAACTGGAGCTTGACCTCGCCCGTCGGGAGCTTGGTCTGCGTGCAGGTGTAGCCCTGGGCCGTCATTTTCTTCTTGGCCACCTCGGCGACGTACCCCTTCACGATGTTGGAGCAATTGTCCCCGGCCAGCGCCTGCAGTCCATGCCCGCCAGCGTAGAAGTCCCAGACCAGCACGTGGCCTTTCCCGTTGGGGTTCTTGCAGACGCCGATCTCGTACGCCTGCGAGTTGCCGGGGACGCCGATGGCGTGCTCGCACTTGCCGTAGTCCGTGGGCTTGATCCCGTGATGGTAGGCGGCGTTCGCCCCGTGGTAGTCGTTGACCCACGAACCGTACCACTTGTGATGCTTCTGGCCTTCCTTCCACTGGAGGCCCGACGCCTTGACCGCCTTCTTGAGGGCTTCCAGATCGAGCACGTCCAACTCGAGTCGAGCGACATGAGACATTTAGGCCTCCTTGGGGAACGGGATGTTGTGCTTGACGAGCCAGGCGTGCTCGATTGCGAGCGCCTTCGCCCGGGTCCTGAACGGTCCGATTCGGGGGCCGCCGACCGGCTTGAGGTTGACGACCCACCGGACTCCCGCCGGTTCGACGTGGCTGGCCCGCCGGATTTCGGCCTTCCCCAAGGAGAGAAGCGGGGTCAGCTCGTCGGCATAGACCATCCGCAGCGAGCCGTCGTTGCCGATGACCATCTCGTGCTTGGTCATTACCCCTTCACCTCCTCGACAACGCATTCCATGCCCGGATTGCCCATCACGAACGAGTGAGGTAGCGGAGAGCCACATATGAGGCATACGACAGTATCGGCTTTCTTCTCATACAGAGCCGTGACGTTCTCGTTCCCGCAGGTTGCCATGATCTGACTGATGTGATGTGATGACGCCGCATGAATTTGGTGCCCACCTTTATCTTGTCGAAGTCCACGATCTTCATTCCTTCACCCCGCCTGTGGGCGGGTCCGCAGGTGGCGTGTCCTCTCCCAAGAGGATCCGCTGGCCCAGGTTCCCGAGGGTCTGGAACAGCGGCAGGCCGAGGCACTTCTCGATGACCGCCTTGCCGACGTCCTTGCGCAGCTTCTCGGGAAGCGTGTCCTGTCGGATGTAGATGATCTTCTTCTTTTCCTCACCGGGGGAGGTGCTGACCTCCATGGTGATGAATTCCGGCGCTCCCGGTTCCAGGACCGAGGCGGTCTCGTTCAGGGTCGGGAGACGACGGAACTTCGGCGGAACGCGTTTGGGCATCTGGCCTCCTAGTTCACGAGGGA